>Ga0068628_1001007_pt1 | contig 11194 bp, 13 predicted proteins | sample InSIn2gowninarea_FD_77431 | JGI IMG/M metagenome (GOLD analysis project Ga0068628, IMG submission 77431) | Clean room microbial communities from NASA Spacecraft Assembly Facility at Jet Propulsion Laboratory, Pasadena, California, USA -... ... | reverse complement strand
CACTATTAAAGTTGGTCATATGGAAGTTAACTACGGCGATGCCCACTTCCGCAGGTCTGATGCAGGTCAAACGCTTTACAACCCTTTTATGGAAAGCTACATACTTGACGCATATGCTACAGAAATCGGTGGTGAAATACTGTTGCAGATTTTGCGGAGAAAAAAATGTCGGAGTGCCGCCGCCCAAATGTATCTCTCGAATCACCGGCGTTTGTTGCATCAGTCTGCGATACAGCTTCCACTCTTTTTCAATCGCGACCAGGTATTCATCCTCTACTTTGTGGTTGGTGGTTATGCGTTTATTGCAACCGCAATAGGTGCAAAGCGACTCGCAAAAGGGCAGATGTATATAAAGGCTAATACCTTTTGTATGATTTTCTATATTAAAACGATAAGCAAAGGCCTCCTCCCACTGCTTCACTTCAATCTCTTCTTTCCAGTACGGAACGGTAGGATAACTGGTATATCTCGGAACTGGTCTGTTGTATTTCTTAATCAACTCCGGGTTTATATCTACTATCTGCTTCATCAAACAAAAGTAGATTCCCGCATTTTTTAAAAAGATGACTTTGGTTATGTATTGGAGAAATACTGGTCAGTAAGCGCTTTTTTGGAGGCCAGCAGCAGCGCTTTGTGGAGGCTTTTGTTGCGACGCTCCGTTTTGACGGTTACGCTTTGGTCGACGTTTTGGGCGGTCGTGACTGTTTTTGTCATCTACATCATGACAGCAGCATTTAATGCCTGCTGGTACCAGTGCAACAATTTAACCTGCTGCCGTTGGCGTCCTCGCCGACATCTTTGACAACTACGGCTGTTAATACGACTGCTTACTTGCTGCCTACCGCTTGCCAATCGTCCGCAACAAGACTTTTCAAATGAGTACACTTTTCGTAGGAGACCATTGAAAATTGAGGTTAGTTGACAAGGTTTAGGCCTTTTTGATTTTCGTGAAACCTTTTTGCAAGCACTGAGAGAGGAATTCCTATGCAGACAATTAGAATGATTGCATTAATCAGTGCATTTATAAAATCAAACGGCCGGCTACCGATTTGAGATAAGGGAACTATGACCAGGTTCATTACTACCCAGATGAAGATGCCATAAACAATACCTGTCGCGATTTTATTTTTTGACAACAATTTTATGTTTGGATATATGGAAAAGAAAAAAGCAGTGAATGAAAAAGCAATCAGATAATGTAAAACAAGCCCCAAAAAGATAATGGAAGTTCCGTCTGAGAAAGCGCTTTTTCCGACAAGCCCACTTGCTACAAACCTAAGAACACGTAACGGATTATCTCCGCCAGTTTTTATTGTGAAATAAATGCAGGCAGTCACAATATCTAATGTTCCGACAAGAAGACCAGCTTTCGATATCCTGGAAACTAAATTGTTCATAGGGTTGAGTGATTAAAGAATAGAGTTATGAAAGTTGTTATTCACTACCCGCACGCCGACAAAAGCAATATGTCTAGTTCTCGTTAAGAAGCATCCAAGATGTTCCAAACTTATCGCGCAGCATGGCAAAACGATTGGCAAAAAATGTTTTTTCCATCTTCATAAAAATTTCGCCCTCCTTTGAAAGTAGCTGATAAATTTGTTCTGCTTTCCCGGGCGTATCAAACCTTAGCGTAAGGTATGCACTTCGCATCGGTTCAGCACCAGGAATGTCTGCGCCTCTTACTAATGTACCGCCAATCTCTATTACTGCATGAATAATCGGCTTCTCCCACTCTTTGGGAAAGTTAGGCGGCGGCTGTTGATGAGGCATTATCAAGCTAATTTTTCCGTCGAGATGCTCCTCGTAAAACCGAAATGCTTTCTCGCAATGTCCCGGAAAGTTGAGATAGACGTCAAGCTTTAAGGATTGGTGTGCACTCATAACATCTGTTTTTATTCAGCTTATATTGAACCGCGTCCATTGTTATTCGCAATATCATTACAGCCGTTCCGCTTTATCAAGCCAGGACTAATTAAACCTCCTTCTGCGCATAGTGTTGTATTCTCTGACACCGTGTTTTCTGCTGACTGCAAGACTATAATTACCGAGACTTGAAGCACGTCATCAGGTTCACTAACAAATCAGCGAGGTCAGTAGAGTCAAATGTTTCTGAACTTCAGTCGCTCGGTACGTCAACTATCTCCTCCAACAACTCCAGGCCTATCAACAAAGTTGTTTGGTCTGGTCATAGAAGCCGGTCAAGTTTGGAAAAGTCTCTGGTAAGCAAAAAGCTTATCCATAGGTTTGCGTCAATCATTACCCTATGCTTTTCTTCTCGCATAGCCTTCGGCTCTTACTGTTTCCACTTCTTGCGTTATTTCTTCCATCGTCGGAGGTCCAAGTTGTTCAGCTTTTGAGCGAAGCCGTTCTATCACTTGTGTAAACCCTTCGTTATCCGTTTGCTTAATGGCAATCAGGTTCATGTCTGCCAGGTCTTTTAAAAGCCGGTCAGCCTTTGGGTTAATATGTCCACTTGATACGTTACCACACTCAAATTTAAAGAAAAGTTTGCTGCAAAAAGTAACTCACTCTGCATGACGGATGACGTTAAAGTATTAACGAAGTTGTGGCATTTGAAAAGCATGCAATTTGAATTAACCACGAAAGCAAAACATCGATTTATAGTTGAATATTTAACGTCAGCCACAATTTTATAAAAACTACTGTTGACTGAAGTGGCTGTTGTTACAGCGACTTAATTATTTCTTCAATTCGTGCTTTCAATTCCGAAATGTCATTTTGAATAATTTCCCAAACCTGATTAGAATCTATGCCAAAATATTCATACGCAAATATGTTGCGCATTCCGACAATTTGCGACCATTGAATATTTGAAAATTTAGATTTTAAGTCCTTTGATAAATGATTACTTGCTTCTCCAATAATCTCCATTTGCTTTATGCATGCAAAACGCATCATGGAGTTTTGCAGGAAAGCTGAAAATTCTACACCTGAGACATAATTTTAAATTTCAATGATTGCATCAAGAATATGTTGTAATCTGACTTTGTCACCCAATTCACTTCGCATATATCAAACGTTTTTCCATGTCAACTATTGGTTTGATATACTTTGACATTCCATTCGAAGTAACTAAATCTACTTTTTGATTTAAAATCTTTTCCAGGTCTAATTTCATTTGTATGAATTGCAACCCAATTCGTTGATTATAATCTAAGTCAACCAAAATGTCGATGTCACTTTCATTATCTTCGACTCCTCTAACATAAGAACCGAACAAATAGGCTTTCAAAACCGGGCGGTTTTTAAAATACTGTTTAATAGATTCTATTTTATTATCCAAAGTCATGTTTCAAAAATACGAAAATGTAAGAAGATAAACGACCAAATGCCATTTCAGCCAACGTAAAAGTGTTTATGAAGTTGTGGCAATTGAAAAACGTCAGATTCAATTAACGACAAAAGCAAAATAGTGATTTATAGTTGAATACTTAACGGTCGAGTAGGCAATTTTATAAACACACTGTGCCTGTTGCACAACTAGCAACTAACGCACATTCTGTTAATAAAGATACTTTTCAAAACCCGATTCCGATTCGTAGATTCGAATCATGCAAGGAAGAAAAACTTTTAAGCCAAAAATGCTTTACAGCATCAGTTTGCAAGAGCTGGTTCCTACAAGCAATTTCTACCGCAGGTTACTTTCCCTTATCGACTTTCACTGGATTTACAAACAGACTGCGTCCTACTATGGTAGCGAGGGACAAGTGAGCATTGACCCTGTTGTATTTTTTAAAATCCTACTGGTCGGCTATATCAATAATATTGCAAGTGACCGTAAGCTTATAGAGTTTTGTTCTGACAGTCTCGCTATCCGCCTGTTTCTTGGTTATGACATTGATGAAGCCCTTCCCTGGCATAGTACTATCAGCAGAACAAGACAATTGTATGGCGAAAAAGTCTTTCAGCAATTGTTCGAAAAAGTGTTTGAGAAGTGCGTTGAGAGTGGCATGGTTGCAGGACATACACAAGCTATAGACGGCGCTTTCTTAAAAGCAAATGCAAGCAAAGACAGCCTTGAGATAAAGAAAGTAGATACCTCAGTTGAGCAGTATTTACTTGAACAAATAAAAGCTAACACTGAACCTATTCGTCCTGCTGCAATCAACAGGGCTCAAGAAGAACAACAGCACATGCAGGGGGATAAAGATGAACAGACAAGGCAACTCAAGGAACTCAATACCAGGTACGAACGCCAGACTAAGCAATATGAAGATATGCCCGGTGATGACCGTAAAGGCAAGTTCTTAAGCAACAAAACACATTACAGCCCTACTGACCCTGATGCAAGAATAGCTGTAAAACCAGGCAAACCAAGAGAACTATACTATAGCGGACAAATAGCAGTAGACACAGCTAAACACGTAATAACCCATGCCGCGACAGTACTGGCAGAAGGCAGAGATGGTGACTGCTTAAAAACGGTTATTAACAAGACCAGACAACGACTATTACAACACGGAATGCATCTAAAAAATGCTTTAGCAGATGCAGGATACAGCAGCGGCGAAAACTACTTTTATCTCAACCAGGAAAACATAAATGCATACATACCATTACTAGGCGGAGCATTAATTGGCAGTGAAGGCTTTGCATACGATGAACAAAGAGACTGCTATATCTGCCCTAACAACAAGATATTAAAAGGCAGCGGACGAATAGCTGACGATGGCAAAGGCAACCCGGTAAGAAGATACTACTCATTAAAAACCGATTGCGATGTATGTCCCCTTAGAGATAAATGCATCAGTGAAAAAGCAAAGCATAAAAAGGTCCAACACAGCTATTACAAGCCTGAGCTGGAAGCAGCAAAGGCAAGAGCCAACAGCCTGAAAGGTCGAAGGATGAAAATTAAACGAAGTGCTACAGTAGAGCCTGTCTGGGGAACGCTTATAAACTTCACAGGCATGAAACGTATAAACCCAAGAGGGCTATCAGCAGCTAACAAATGCCTCATACTTGCTGCTACCTGCTACAATCTTAAGAAGTGGATGAAGCACATAGTTAAAGACAGTAACGCAAGGCTCAATGCATTAGGTAAAGAGGCTGTAAAAGCCCTAAATAAGGCTATAGAAGCTATTTTAAAGTCAATTGAAGCGGGTTATAGCCTCAAATGGATTATTAGAAGTTTTTAGGGCTAGAAAAACCCAGTTAATTTTGAAAATCTATTCACCTCCTATTAGCTCCAATGGCAACTATTAGGAGCAACTTTCTTCAAAATCGTTGTTGTGCAACAGTGACCACTGTTGTGCGATAGTGCTTACTCTCCGAAGTTAGAACTTTATGGATATATCAAGATGTCCGCCAAGTCCTTCAGAAATTATACGTTGCAATGTTGAAAAGCGCACGTCTTTCAAATCCTTTTCAAGCTTTGAAATATAAGATTTATTTGTCCCTGAAAGTTCTGCCACTTGTTCTTGTGTTAAACCTTTCTCTTGTCTTGCCTGTTGAATGAGTACACCAAGTTTAAATGCTTCATAGCCTTTGTCAAACTCGTCACGCTTTTTTGTTCCCTTAGCTCCAACTTCTTTTTCTATAAATTCACTAAGGCTTGTTAAGTCTTTTTTCTTCATAATATTCCTGTTTAATTTTTTCTGCTCTTTCAATTTCACTTGTTGGTGTCTTTTGAGTTTTCTTTTGAAACCCATGTCCAACTACCACCAAATTATTAATGTCAAAAAAGCAGAAGATACGAAATATGTTACTTCCTACTTGAACCCTTATCTCATAAAGACGTTCAGTATTTTCAAGATGTTTAAAATAAATTTCAGGAATTCTATCAACTGTCTCTACAACCTTAAGAGTCCAAAGGATTTTCTTTTGAACCTTCCAAGTCTGCTCCTGGTAAAATTCCTTGAAGTAGTCTTTAAAAAATAAAAGTTCTCGCTTATTATCCACAAATGCGAAGATAATAAAAGTAGTCCAATGAGACGACTATATATTTTTTAGGGTGTCACCAAAAAGCATTACAGGCAACGTTTATACGTTTGAATTATAAATAAAAACAACTGTTACATAAGCATGATAAGTGATAGTTACTTCTTGCTAACGCCGTCTTGTTTTGCGACCAAATCTACTATTGTTTTTTTTACAAATCAGGCTCAACTTGCAGGTAAGGAGGAGAACTCAACGTTGGTGCAAAGACACCGTACTTTAACAACTTCTCCTGCAGGAAGATCTCATGGTATAGTTTGGTGCAAAGACATCACGTCAAAGATAATGATGTGCGGGAGCCTGTTTTATTAAAATAATACCATGCAAAGAGCCAAAGGTAAAAAACACAAGCAGGCAATATGCGTTATTATGCACAAGATGCTATCCATAGCGTTTGGAATACTAAAATCAAAAAAGCCGTTCGATATAGAAACACATCAGGACAACCTAAAGAAAGGTGCGCAAAAACAAAAAGAAGCACTGGAAAAACAAAAGCTGAACAATAAAGAGAAGAAAACACAAAGAGAAAGATACATTGGTGAAACGCAACTAGAGGCACCTATATCAAGAAAGCAATCTAAAAGAATAAAAAAAGAGCTTCTTGTCCCAATTGGTAATAACCAAGATATACGGGATCTGGAAGCTCTGGTGTAAAGATAAACAGATAAGCTGTTTATCGTCTGAAAAAATTTGGAAAAGAACAGTATAGCGAGCAGGGCTTTGTGCAGGTGGGTATTTCTATTCCGTCTGGCCACAACCGCTGTTCAATTTATTGATTAAAGTTCATTGTTTATTCTGTTGCTCGCCTTTGTTCGTCACACTGGAGCTACAGCCGATGCTTATACATAGCTGATGTTACAATGTCGTGCGGCACTTGCACAAAGCCCATGTTGTGCCTATGTCAAGGACAACGCGACGATATTAGTTGCACAATTGACCTCTATTGTCGTCGCCTTATCTCCAATTTCGCATCAGTGATTGTCCAGTGTTTCCCGTCACGGTACAACTGTAACGTGTGTCGCTCCCCCAAAACTTCGTCGTCAATGACGCCTTCTTCCACTACCGTTACAATGCAATTGTTTACCGACTTTACTTTTTTGCTGACTTCATATCGCTTTCGTCCACTGTCATGAGATACAGGTGGAAAAAAGTGTCTTGCTATTTCTTCTGGGGAGTAAGTCCAAGCGGCTCCGTTCTGCTGCCCCTTAGTTATTTCAAAGTTCAGTGAAGAAACGTAGTCGGCATCCGTTGGCGATTGTTCATAACCGTCACAGGAAACCAGAAAAACTAATGATAAAAAAAGAACAAAAACGATATTTCTCATGGTAGTCGTCAGTTGCGCACAACGGATTACAGATTTAAAAAGTAAGGGAATTTGGAAAACTTCAACTTCATTTACTTTCCGCTGTTGTATAAAGTTAATTGGTTCAAAACATATCGTCCGCCCTTGTTTTTTTAAAGCTGCTGTTAGCAGTAGTTCTTCCCTTCCAAACGCTACGTCTTTGAAGGAAATAAACGAACAATGCAATACTCAAGAGATTGGTTCCTATAGGAAAAAGATCTTCAGAACCAGACGTCACGTCAAAATAACTAACATAACTGCCAGGCTCGATGTCAAAGTATTTTCCGGAAAATTCCTGTAGATTTAAACCAAACAAAGTTTGACTTCTATACCTAAAATTGTCAAATTGAAATATAGGAATTTGAAGTAGCAATGTAAGACATAGGATTAAGTAGCCAAAGTGTTTTTTATTAATTGATATTAATATGATACCTACAAGCTGAAAATAAAAAAGAAGAAGTCCAATTGCTCTTTCAGCACCATGTTGAGTAAAACTTACGACTAATCCCAAAACAGCTCCTACGCCAATTATGTTTCTAATTAACTTTTCTGTATTTCGTTGCTTAGACTTTCATACTTATCAGTCCTGCAACAAGAATGAATATTACTAATAAGGCACCTAAAAATATGTCACCCATAATTCCTTTTATAATTCATTTAGCTGTTGGCATTTCCTATAATTACTGCTAACCGTTAGTTATTTATGCAGGTGTTGTATTGGCAGTACTACTGCTGATTGAAAATAAAAAGACGTCGTGATATTCTTCCGACTAATTTATAACGTCCTGCCACACTTGCATAAATATCCATGTTGGGCGTTCGTGCTGGCGTTAATAAGGCTGTATCAATACATCAGTAGGTATATGCAATTTCTCGTGCAATAAGCGTATCATTTCAAGAGATAGCTTTCTTTTTTTATTTAATATTTCACTTGCTCTGCTCTTTAGTCCAACTACTTTCGCAAGGTCCACTTGGTTGTAGCCTAACTGTTCCATTCTAAATTTAATAGCTTCAATTGGGTCTGGTAGTCCCATCGGGAAATGTTCGTCTTCGTACTTTTCAATCAGAATGCTTAACACTTCTAATTCGTCTCCTTCAGTTGAACCTTTCTTTGCGTCAAATACCTTTTCAAGCCGTTCTAAAGCCTGATTATAGTCCTTTTTCGTCTTTATTGGTTTCAGTGTCATTGTTTAAATTTTAGTTGCGTCAATTTTGTCATACTCGGCATGTGTCCCAATAAACCTAATCCACGACATTCGGTATTCGTAATTTACTTTCACAATTAATCGGTAGTGGTTGCCTTTGATATTGAACACAATTCGATTGTCGCTCAAGAAACTTGCAGAAGGATATTCGGCTTTAATAATTTTCGTGTTGTTCCATTTTGCTTTGCTTGCCTCCTGATACCACGCTTTCAGTTGTTGTTCACAATCTGGATGCTTTTCCCAAAACTCCCGAAGTATCTTCTTTGCAATTACTCTCAACCTTCAACTTTTAACGAAGTTAATCGAAGTTCCCGTATTGGGATATTTTAAATTTCAATAGGAATGACTAAAGTAGGTAAAATAGCATTCTGACTAACGTAAAAAGTAGTGCTTGATAATCAATCTATTACTATTCCTAATTCTTCGCCAGTTATCTCAAATTTATCGATTTGCCTTTTCATTTTGTTTATTAATCCCATCTTTCTTTTCTGGTCTAAAAAGAGATATTGTGTTGGTGGATTGTAAGATTGCTTTTTTACAACCATGTTGTAGATAATAACAGCCAGCTTTCTTGCAGTAGAACTTACTGCTGCTGTTCTGCCTTTTTTGTAAAGTATTTTCCTGAAAAAGTTGGATAGATGTGTGTCTTTTAAATTGCCTATGCTGTTGGCAGCTTGTCGTAAGGCAATCTTTAAACGATTACTTCCTTTGGGCACTTTGTTACTGATAATTTTGCCTCCGGTCTTTTTATTGTTGGGTGCTAACCTCATCCAGCTTGTAAAGTGCTTTGAAGTTGGAAAAGCTGAAAAACCTTCCGGGCCTATTTCGCTAATGATAGTAAGAATGGTTGCATGACTAACACCTTCTATCTGCATTAAGTCAACACCGCCAAAATATTGATAAGCTGCCTGGTTAAGGTCAATGCCTTTGATAGCATTCTTGTTTTGGCGCTTATGGCTTTTTACTGTGGTTGAAAGTTTTTTTTTTGAAGGGTCTGTATTGATTTGCTCTTGCAGAAACTTATTGATTTGAACATCGCACTCAGCTATTTTCTTTTGACAAAACTGGTAGCTTTCAAACTCCTGTTTTAGTCCGAAGAGATAATCCTTCCTGTTATTTCCTTTCAGCGCTTTTGCAATCTCTTCTTCACTTTTCCGGCAGTTGAAGTGCCGGTGTTTTGCCAGTTCTACAGGGTTGAGATTGCCTTTACAGATATCTTCGATTATAGCCATTCCGGTAAGTCCGCATACATCTTTTACAACCACATCCAGGCGAAAGTTAAGCAGCTTCAAATACTTCTGCATTTTGTGAGTCGCTTCTGCACTCCCGGCAATCCAGTTACTTCTTTGTCTTGAGTAAGTTCTTAATGTTTCTGTCGTATCATCAGGAAGAAAGCTTCCTGTCAATAGCCCTATGCTGTGCAGCTTTTGTATCCACCTGGCATCTTTTACATCCGTTTTTTTACCTTTGATGTTTTTGGTGAACTTACCATTACAAAGGGTTACTTCAAATCCACGGCTTGATAATTCTACATACAGGTTTTGCCAGTAACTGCCGGTGCTTTCCATAGCTACATGAGTAATGCCGTGTACTTTCAAATGATGGCAGATGCTGATCAGGTCATCAGCATATACGCCAAATTCTTTTACATCCTTCTCACCTTGTCCCACAGCTACAAAGTGAGAACGACTGCCGATGTCGATGCCAGCACAATGCGGGTGAATAACATCCATTTCAATTTTTGCCACAACTACATTTTTAGAAGATTTGTAAATGGCTTTAAGAAAATGCACCTACGGATTTATCAATTATTCTGACCGGGGTTGACTACAAAGTAGTCACCACCACTGAATTCATAAACTCTCCCAAGAAGGAGTTGTGCATTTCAACCAGAATGACGCCCGGAGTTTTTAGCCACCATTGCTTAAACCGGTCTCGCATAAAGCCTGTCAGTGCAAAAATCGAGATGATATGAATTGAAGTCGTTAGCCAAGGAATTTATTTTTCGGAAAAAAAGGGGGAATGAGGCACAACGTGAAAGTGTTTATGAAGTTGTGGCAATTGAAAAACGTCTGTTTCAATTAACCACATTCAGATAGCTATCGGAAGCAAAATAATGATTTAAAGCCAAATGTTTAACGGTCGAGTAGGCAAGCGCATTTCAGCCCGAGCCTCTCACAGAACCTTGCTTGAAAGTCTCCCTTCACACGGCTCTTCTCATCGAGTACAAGAAGAATCTCGTACGTAATTGAACTAAACTCGATCGTCTAAGGATTATTCCCTGTTGTCGTTCTTAGTGCAAACCAATGAGCTGAACCCTTCGCTCCATTTTCATTACAGAAACTTCTTAACTACTACGATCCAGTCCGCCACTCCACTGCGCATCGGTTTCTTAAAGATACCTTGAATTACATCATCGTGTAAGGCTTATACGCACATCGCAGTGGCAGCTTCTCACGTTCCATATAAAGCCTGTGTAGAGTTCCTGCCGCCTCAATCCCGGTTGACCTGTAATCAGTATGCGGATTGTCCATTACAGTCTCTCCTATCGGTGCTGGAAGCCAATAGTTTCGCGGGCAAGTATTCTTTCGAAACGTCTTCGGTCGGTTTTCCGCCAGCTGGCGGATCAGCTTCTCTACAGTCACCTGACACCTTTTATGATGCCTTTTCTTCATCGCTCAGCACCATAACT
>Ga0068628_1001004_pt1 | contig 11206 bp, 9 predicted proteins | sample InSIn2gowninarea_FD_77431 | JGI IMG/M metagenome (GOLD analysis project Ga0068628, IMG submission 77431) | Clean room microbial communities from NASA Spacecraft Assembly Facility at Jet Propulsion Laboratory, Pasadena, California, USA -... ... | reverse complement strand
GATGTAATGTTTTAGCAAGGTATTAGAGATTAATACTAGGATAATATAAGAAAATTCACCAAACTATTTCTTCCTAGTAAGGAAGAAAGAAAGCTAACATAGGCATTGGTATTAGTGTTTGTGATGAGGTATAAGGAAACTTGGGAGCATTGGAAAATGAAATTTAGGTGCCCTTAGTGAGTGTTAAGTATGAAAAGGGATAAATATATCCTAGCATGGGTGCAAGGATCTAAGGGAAATTTAGAAGAACAAAGAAAAAAAAAATCCTTATACTATTCCATATATAGGGAAAACTATAAATAACAAGAATAAAATTAATTCTTTGTACCTTATTATCGTGTAGGAGTGAAATTACCTACAACATTGACACTTGAATTTAATGATTTTTCTTTAATGAATTTATGACATGGAATATTAAAGATCCCATATTCTTGTTTTGCTCATGTTGTGGTCCTTGTAGCTTCTTTGGCTTATCTTATGAAGTTGATTTCTATTTATCCTTTGGTGATGGAAAGGACACCTTGTTTTGATTAATCAAATCCTAAATTTTGTTAAGCAAATAAATGTAATACTTAGTTTCATATCATCATTGCTGATGATATTCACTAAAATGATTTGATTTACATTCTCGTGGAATACCTCCTTGAAAAGATGGTTGAGTTTGAGATTTAGGTGGTGGCACCAACAATATGCATTTGATCAATACTTATGTCACTTCTTCAATATCATCATATATAGGTATGAATTTCCTCCTAGAAAATTTTTGACATTATGTATATACCAACTTCTCATCTTGGTTATCTTTCTTTTATGCACACTTTTCTATTGTTACTAGCTTTATTGGATTAACTAAAACAACTTTTGACATCACTGAATTATCCATTTACTGCTCTTATGATGGGGATTTAGCTCTTTTATAATTTATCTCTTGACCCCATTATCCATGTCTGATATAGAATCTTTCTTTTTCAACTAAAGTTTGTAAGAATCTAGGTAAAGGTAACTTGTGATATTCAAAACATTCAACCTTGTACTTTTGTTGAAGTGCTTCAATAAAGTATTTGATCTTTGTTTCATCATAAAGATGTACCTTATTTACCATTTATTTCCAATACCTAATGAATGAATCAATATAATATCGTTATCTTTACTTGACCATCATCAAATCATTGAATATAACTTTCTTTGTAATTCTCAATGCTAGCATGTGGTAATTTACCAACCCAATCCATAGCATCCCCTATTAATGATATAGGGAATAATTTAGCATTTAGATCACTATACATGGTAATCAGGGAGACTTCATCAGAAAAAATGCACAAATGAAAATGTGGATCTGTGGTAACATCAAATTTGTGAATTTCAAATCCTTATTAGAATTTAACATAGTTGATCTGAGTTTCATGTGCAAGGGGTTATTTGCTTCACTTCTCTATAATTCCAAACCATGTTACTTTTTAATTTATGAGATTCTCTATTGTATTTTAATAATATATGTTTCTTGCAATGTTTCCTCTAATATTGGAAATTTTAATTGGTAATGGAGGAGTTTTCTTGATGGTATTTGTTATTTTTCCTTAATTCTCTCCTTTTTCAAATATCAAAATTTATTTTCTATATTGAAGGAAGGAAAAAGCTCTACTTTTATCATTTTTATCACAAATGATAGTATTCAAAGTTCTCAAGACAAACCATTCTCTATCTTTATGAGGTAACAAAAGCATATGATCTTTGTTATATTTTAGTAATTCTACATACTTGATATATTATTCATCTTTTTTCCAACTAAAAATAGGCTACATAGCTTTTGTAAGCAAGCCATCAAGTTTTTTTCTTGATATTCCCATTCTTCTTATGGTGTAATGGAATACCTAGATTTGGTTGAAACATCCCTATTTTTTTCTTATAGTCATTCTATACTTTTTGAAGCAATCCTTTGTAATAAGCAATATTTGAAGGTATATCCATCTTTTTAATTTCAAATTGATCAACTAAATGAAGAAATCTAGATTTGATTTTGTTATCCTCCTTAGACCAAGCTAAGTATGACATATCAACCTCTTTAAGTATTTTATTAATCTCTTCATATTTTGTTATATCATCTTGGTCATAATCATCTTCAACTAACATGTCATCATCCTTATTAGGGTATACTATGTTATCTATCTATTCAATATGTATAGGTGGGTTGGGTCCATGATATGATTTTTGATACCTGTATAACCTGTGTGATCTTTCTAATGGAGCAAGTTTTGAATGTGATAACTAGAAAAATGTTCGCACTAATTTTTGGATTTGCATTGATATTCTCCTAATGAATTTCTGCTTTTACTTTTGATTGAGGAATGATTAATATAATCTAAACTAAATTTACTACATGGGGCTCAGTTTCCATGCAAGGGTGACTATTCATACTGATGTAAGTGTCCACGTGGGGACTAGGATCATCAAATGGTATGATATTTGGTATGGTTTTTGATCTATTTATGAAAAATCCTAAATTTATCTTACTTGGCATGAGATTCATACCATCAAAAAGTGGATGTTCCTAAAATTAGTTAGAATGTCATAATCTTTATTGCTTGACCATTGCATAATCTTCAGTGGCATCTAATGAATAAGCTTTTTCCTCAATTGGTACCTCATTAAGAAATTTGATGAATATGTGTTTGTTCTCTTTTGAGCTCATGATCAAGAAATGATATATTTCTCAATTATGATAGGAGGTATATTCTGATTTGTATTAGTATGGAATCCTTCAATGGTAGAACCAATCATCTGATTAATTATCCTTATTGAACTATCTGAGCTTTCCATAAAACTTTCTTTATCCATAGGAATTTCATTAATCCTTATTTTTGGTAAATTGATGGAGTGTTGGTTCTTATGAATTCTTTTACTCCATATCTAAGCAACTCATGTTTTTTTGAACCTTTTTTCCCTTCGTAACCTTTTTAGTTGTAGGGTTAATATATTCACAAAAGATATTTTCATTTTTCATTGCAAGTGACATAAAATGCCTTTGCAATATAATATGTGAATAAGACCTTTAATAGGCTAGTCATTATGAAATTTTAATATGGGTTCATGAGAATATATATCCTTAGAATTTAATTAAGAAAAGTATATGCTATGAAATGTGGATACCAATATGTTGTATGTGTTTAATTACCCCTAAGATTTTAGCCTAATTCTAACTAATATACATAATATTTAAGTATGAATGTATAAGCTATTTAAATCAAATAAACATACATGATATACAAGAATAAAAAAAAATGAAGATAACAATAGTATAATAGTGAAATAAGAGAACTATGATTTTATTGAATCAAGATAACAAAACGAAAGCATGCACTTAAAATATTGAAATCAAGTGCAAGATAAATATCCATTTTATTCCTAATTGTGATAGAGCTAATTATATGCAAACTAATCCTATCAACGGAAATTGACATTTATGTACAAACCTATGGATAACAATAGTAAGAAGATCAAGGCGATGCCTATATTAATGCAATTGCTAGGTCATAAAATAATAGCATGGGAACATACTTCAGTACGAATGCTATATTATCGAGGAGTAGGATTCACCATTAAGGATCTATAAAAATAGAGATATCAACAAGGTAATCCAAACATATAATTGGGGATGGATGGATGAAAGATATACTTGAGTGATAACAAGATTCTAATATCAATAAGTACCATTTAGAAACATCCAAGAGTAGGGTACCAACTATCAAGATGTAAATCTTGATTTCTTTTGTATTTATTCCCACCTAATGACCCCTTGTAAGAAGATTGAAGCCCATGTTGGTGTACCTAACATATATGAATACCACTTGAGATAAGTGTGATAATATACCCATAACATGATTAAAAGATGATTATAATGTAATTATGATATTACACCTAGGAGAGACCACATTAGGGGGGCCAAATTTAGGTGTCAATAGTTTTGATAAAGTAAAATCTTATCAAAAGGTTGGGGTTGATAATCATTTATAGATAACAACTTCATGCCCTTCTTTCCTAAAATAAGTAAGCAAATCATATCTGTAAACTTCTAGACTACTTGAAAAGGAAGATATACACTTTTTAAAGTTTTCTTTTTCCTTTTGCATGATTGATGTGGGATTTTGACCTACAATAATTGGAATGTGATGCATTTACCTTTCTCCTCATGCATAAGATTATAATTATTTAAAATCAATATAAATAAATAATAAGGTATCTTGAGATCATTAGAATACTTTATATTTTAATGGATAGAAAATCATAAAGATACTAATGATTATATTATTAATCATAAAAAAGTAAAACTAGAGTAGTGATCATCACAAGAACACACATTTTTCCATCATAGAAAGATGATGGGTTTGTATGATGATTATGCTTGAGTTACTTTATATATAATCATATATTCTATTTTAAAAGTAAAATTAATTGTAAGGAGAATGTGTGTGAGATATTTATATGAAGAGTACTTTTGAAAAATATCTCTTATACAAATCCCAGATTAAATATTATTAAATTTTATACTACTCACTATTTCTATTTCATATTTTAATTTGAAGCATAATATCAAAATAATCATGAATGTGAAGATCATTTGGGATGTTGACCTCTTATTTAAATTTAGAATGCAAGGATAACTAAAACTAGGTTTGTTAATCTAATAATTTGCTTAAATAAAAAAAAAGACCCTTAAAAAGGAAAGTTGTTTACGCTTCCTAAAAATATTTTGATCCCTCAAGATATGGGCATGAGAAGATCAAATCACTGGTGGAGCTAACTAATAGATATAGGCCAGTTAATTTCCATATTCCATGAAAAGAGATAGTAGTGTTATAATTTACAATATGTACGATGGTGATATGCATCATAATTATATCTTCTTTTCATAGTGTGATAAATGGAGATAATGATTATTTTAGGGATAATTATGCTATATCCACATCATACTATATGGAGAACTATTCATCAAGTCATGATAAATAATCTTGATTACTCATAGGATGATGATGATTAATCTTGGAAGTGCGCTATCTTGGATGATATGGGCCCCAATATGAAATCAAAACCAAACACTGTGATCAAATGATTGACTCTGAGTGAAGTTGTTAATAATGGAGGGATCACTATGAGGCATCCATATTAACAAGGAGGAGTTAGTAATGTGAACTCTAGAAAATGAGAGGGGTTGATCAACCTAGGAAGTGAGGAACCTAGAACCCACATGAGTGTCAAATGGGAATTGATAAGAAATTAAACGTGGATCATCTAAAATTCCATTAAATATTTTATGATGGGTGTTTAATAACTAATGTATATATAAAAATATATATCCTAAATTTTAACCATATAGAAGAATATGTTTAGCAAGGTATGTTACAAATCATTACACATACTTCATACTTTTATTTCAAATAATATACCAATGTAAATTCCTATATTCATCAATGAAGAATATATAATATACATAAATAAAGTATTGAAGAAATAGGGATATATTAAAATACATGACTATATATTAATTATAACATTTATATTCCTTCTACATAACTAAATTTACAAATTATAACCAAATTTCTTTGAGTAAATATAATATTGATAAAATCTAAAGAAATAATTAAGTAGTCCTCCAAATATATTTTTTCTATGAAGAGAATACAAATCATTTTCTATAATATGATTGATTCTATTATGTCAAATTATTTCATTCTTATTTACATAATTAATTGGACTAATGGAATAATTATAAAATCCATATGTTATTATTCTTATATCTAATTTATTCAATGTAGTAATGTGCTCTCCTCTAGCTACGATAATCATCACTTGAATCATCTTACAACTCTCCTTATTGAAAATGATTTATAAACTAATTTCATAATTTTAATTAGAAATAAAATATGTCTAGCCAAACTAAGGATATGCATGACTACAAGAAAGATCTTGATTCTTCAATCTTCATACTTATCTTAATACTTTATCAACCCATAATTTTACATGCAATATTTTATGTTAGAAAGACTTTATCAATACTTTAGGTTTCATATTCATAAATACACTACCAATAACCAATCATATGAAGGGAAAAATCAAAATAAATTAAATGAAAGTAAAATAAATTAACTACTTTAAAACATAAAGATTCTAGGCATTTATTTTTACTAAAAATCAAAACTTGGCCTTAAATTGCAAAGGATTACTTTTTTATCACATTGTTGATATGGATTCTTAGTTATGTTTTGTGACTAGATTCAACCTTCTTTATAACTATAAACTAATAAAAGAAAATAAGGAAATATTTAAATACTTCTAAATGATTTTCAAAGCTACTTAAGCTATTAAATAATCAAGCCTTCCTTAGTATATGGTCAAACCACTAAACATAAGTTCAAAGAATTTGATCACAAAAATGATAACAACCATGGAAATGATAATAATGATTAGCATTTGAGATCCATGAAAAGCAATAATCAACGTTGATGCTAGCTTTCGTGAAGCAACCAAGGTTGGCATGAGGATGCATAACCCACCAAGTGATAAACCTATCTGTAGTGACAACCTCTAATGAAAATGGGTAGCATAACAATAGCAAAATGATGATTCAAATGGAAATAGGATAGAGCATAAAATTATATAGTGAAGTGCAATACTATGCAATAAAGTGTGAGTTTTTTCAAGGGAGCACAAGATACTAAGAACAATGAAGTAGAGATAAGGGATGCATGACCTCAAAATGATGAAATTTATCTTAGGTATGAGCTTCAATAATCGAATACCATATAAGAAGCATAAGAAGAAATTTAAATATCACAAATGACTCAAAACTTCATTCAAATAAAGATTTATATAATGAAAATGACCTTAGGGAAGATCTTTTATCAAACAAAGTATCATGCTCAATCGTTGGACATGGTGATAAGATCAAAAAATGAGATTGAAGTGTTGTGCTCATCCATCAGTTATGGTGGTGGATTGAAAAATTAAGATTGAGTGATGCACTCAATTGCTATAAAATAAAAATCATCATATACATGGAGGGCGAGGATTGAAGCACAACTCTAAGTGCAAATCATACAAAGTATCGTGTGATATTTCATAATGAATGGCTCATATCGACTCTAAGGATAGAAACTATTGGTGGGTAGCTATATGATATATTTTCATATGTGATTAGCATCAATTAAGGTGTCAAACATGATTATGATCTAATTTAATATAATTAGTTTTATGAAGATGATTGGAAGATGAAAAGGTAGGATTTTTAGGCATTTACATTAACCAAACATTTTTGTTTGAAGCCATACCTAAAAAACAAAATGAATAGATTTCTGACATTATAATTAAAATTCTTGGATTTTAGAGATTGTGTTGTATCTCCAATATTTTTATTTTTATTTTTGGACTTTAGTAATTTGTAATCCTTCTTGAGATATTTAGGTCTACCATAACATGAGAAAATCCTTTTGTTATAAATTTAAGGAGAGTTTTTATTCAACTTGGATCTTTCTCTTTTATCTATTTTTATTTTATAAGACTGACCTCTTACAATAAGAGCATTATTTTTTATATTAATAAAGGTTATTCATATCATCTTTTGAGATAATAAAGGTCCAATGATATCTTCAAAATTTAAACTAAAGGATGTGTTACTTATGGACATTAAAAGGCTATATTAGTAATCAGGGAGAGAGAATAATAAATTATTTCATTTATCTTCTTCAATCATTTTGATCTTGATAAAGATTAGTTGACTTACCATGCTGTTGAAGGTACTCAAATAATCTATCACATAATTTTTATCAATCCTTGATAAACAATATATATTTTATCATTAAAATAACTTGTTAGTTATGGATTTCATCTTATATAATACAACAAACTTATTTAAAAAACATTTTAGTAACATTTTATTGAATACATTTAACAATATCAAATTTGAAAAGTAAAGATGATGTATACTTTTCATCTTTCTTTCTTATATTAAGCAATTGTTTGATGATATATCAACTATATGACTAAATATTGAAGCCTATATATCTATTTCTATAAAAGATCACCCATCTCAAGATTATGTTATTAAAAATTTTAATCATTAATTTTTTTTATTTGCAATCTTTGCATGTTCATTAAATTTTTTATAAATATCGCATTCAAAAAAGGACTATTAATAAATAATAAAATCTAAAAAATCTAAAACCTCCATAGAGTATAAGAATCCTCACTTTGGTACTAAATGTTAGAAAAATATGAAAAATAACACGAAAAGTACTAATATAATAATGAACAAAAATTCATATGAAACTTGTAGATTTTATCTTAGTGAAATTCTTATATATATATTTGAGTCACTGATACAATAGATATCATGTGCTCTAAATAATGGACCCTTTCTTAACTTCTTATTTTTCTTATTGTAATCTTAATATAGCCCTGGGATTTGAATATGTAAGGCCTAAATCTAAAAACTCCAAAATTCAACTTTTACATCTCATGCAACATATATAAATAATGGAAAAAGTGTTGTAGCACTTCAATTTCATGAGACTCTTTAAAGACTCTACAACTTCAACTTCTTTTGACTTTTAGAATCTCTTCACCATTCATAAATGAAAATACAAAAATATTAAATACTTTCATACTCCTACACACTAATGACATCTAAACTAAATAACACATACAAATAACCATAATTCATATGGACTATGTTTTCAATAAAATAAGGACAACATTATAGAAATCCAACATATGATTTTATAAAACTACAAAAACAAAATCATAGACTCAATATAATCATGTATTATATAATAAATGCATATGATCCACCCATCAATAATAGATAAATAAATATAATATGCCTTACAAACCATTAGAGGTGTACGCTTTCATATTATACTCATTTAAATGTAAATCATGTAAAATTACAACATATTTTAACAACTTAGACCTCTCTAGCCTATTATTATTGACCTCTTTATCTCCTTTTCTTCTTGAAATGCATGTCATTGATTACTCCTAGAGGCACAATTGTATTGATATTTAAAATATTTTAAATTGTATAAATATATTTTAATATAATGATCCACAGTCACAACATTCATTCCTTTTTCACTTCGAAATTACTCCTTGACATAAAATTTCAAATCTATATACATACAATGCATTAAGTTCAATTTGTTTAGTAACTCTTAAAACACCATATCAATGAACTCTTCGTCACATTGAGAAGATCTCCTGGTTGCCTCCAGAATACCTAGTGTATGACGATACGATGATGCAAAAACATAACCAAATGCTCTCAAGCCTATTCTATTGGAGAAAGCTTAAGAGGCAGCCCCATTTCAGGCAGGCATAGAGGAATCCTAAGGATGAGCTCCTTAGGAATTTAAGGAGACCACCTGAATCTACTTACTAGATGATGCATCATAATCACAATCTCCATTTTTGCATATTCATTTCCTGGACACATTCGAGGCCCGCCTCCGAAAGGCAAGAAACTATAAGGAGGAACGTCGGATGAGCCTTCGAATCTCGAGGGGTCGAATTTTTTGGGCTGTTGAAAGAGCTCGTCCATATTATTTGTTGAATACCTAGACCAGTACAACTTCATACAACGAGTAACAAATAATGAACATTTCAGAAATGGAAAAAAAAAAAGGAATAGAAAAGAATTGAAGACAAACAAAATAAGGCTTATCGCCCATCCTTTTAGAATCGTATATTCACCATACTGGATATCTATGGTGGCCTTTCTGAATATGCCTGATACTGGAGGTATGTATCGGAGTGTTTCCTGAGCTACCCTCCACGTATAACTCATTCGCAGGACATCCTCCTTGTTGGAAATATCTCACTCCAATGAGTAATTCCAGTTTCTGTAGTGGAAGCTAAAAATGAACACAAACATAAACACAACACACAGCCAAGATGTCCACTCAACATAGATGGGAAAATTCTTTTCTCTTTGTATTACAAAAAATTTACAGAGAACAAAAATATCGATTACACTCTACATTGCTTTCTTGAATGCTTAATTTCTCTATGCTCTTTTTCATGCTTGCACATACTATTATTCTACCTACAATACAATCTACTTATAACAAAAATAGTTGATAGATTAATGGTGGATTAAATGTGGTAGATTGGCGGGTGGATTCTTGCTTAAATTCTAACCTAACTTTACTTATTGCCATGTGTAGATCCATTTTCCTTAAATGCTATACAACTGGGTGTGACATCAGCACATGGGGGAGAGTGCTTCGTTTCCTTTGTTAAATGGGTGGAGGAGGGTGATGTAAGCAGCTTGTAAAATGCTTAAGTGCCGAACCCATTTGTTGATGATGTCATGTGAAAAGGGGAGAAGGTCTGGCTTCATTTGTTATTGAGCACCATGAGTTTCCGCTGGTGACATCAACGAGGAGTGGAGACTATAGTGGCTAGAGCTTTTCGTTGATGATGTAAGCACGAGGGGGGGTAAATCCGGGCTCCTTTGTATTTAGCATCGGGGGTTTGCTTTGATGATGTCAGCTGGAGGGGAGAGGTGGATGACATCAGCGAGATGAATGCAAAGCCAAAAAACAAAGGCGATCGGGAGACTCTAGTTGGTGATGCAAGCAAGAGGGGGGTCCGCATTCTAGCATTGAAAGGTCGATGATGTAAGTGAGAGATAAAATGCAAAGGGATCGGACTCATTCGCTAGTGATATCAACACGGGGTGCACAAAAGTTTCAGCTATGTTGAGAACTTAAGAAGAGGCTAACGTCATGCTTGGAGAGGGCCGAAAGCTTTTTGACGATGATGTGAGCCGCTTTGGCTCCAAGTTCTAGCATTGGTTCACATAGGTCCAACTTTGTTAACAAGTGACCTCCTCCACCTTGTTGACGTACGGGGCCCACCTATTGAGATTACTACTTTCAACACTGCCTCTTAATCTCAATGGGGTCTTCGCTTCTTTGTTATGGATGCCTAGGTTGCCCATCTGCTGCTCGAAAGAGTCGAGCCTTCTGTTGGAAAGAAGATGCTCCATGCAAACATGCCACTTATACTTCCACTGCTTTCCTAGTGGTTGGCTCCATTTCTCGAAGCGTATCTTCTCCAGTGGTATTCTTCTCTCCACCTTCCACATTCTCTTTGCTTCTTTCTTCAAAGACTTCGCAGTCTTATCTATACTATCTTCAATAGCAACAGCATC
>Ga0068628_1001000_pt1 | contig 11212 bp, 6 predicted proteins | sample InSIn2gowninarea_FD_77431 | JGI IMG/M metagenome (GOLD analysis project Ga0068628, IMG submission 77431) | Clean room microbial communities from NASA Spacecraft Assembly Facility at Jet Propulsion Laboratory, Pasadena, California, USA -... ... | reverse complement strand
ATTAAAATCAAATTCTATTCTCATAGCAACTTGTAAATAGTTAATTAAGTTTAATTAACTTAGGAATTTCGAGTTGGAAGTCTTTTGGAAGTCATGTAAGTGTTCTCCCTAAATTTTAGGGGTCCAGTATGAGTTTAAATTGATTTGTAATTAGATAACTCAATTTGATTGAGTTATGGATAGTTAAACTAGTTCTAATTGTTTGTGGAACTAGTAGAGGATTAACAGTCAGCTAATGCATTAGTGCATCCACAAGTGCTACTCTAGATAATTGAAGATTCACTCATTGGAAACTCATTCATGTCAGTTTTGAGAAAGATCCAGTTGAGACTAGAGTGAGGGGACAATGTACTATCAGTTGTATGATTTACTGAGTTGTAGATATCATGCATGCAATCAGGAAGACGACCTAATTAGGATTGCACAGTCTTGGAAGCATGAATCGCCTTTAAATACAATTTATTCATCCTATGAATAGCGCAGGTAGATAGGGGCTTGGAGAGCTAAAAAATAGGCTAAGGATTTGGCTTGAACTAGCTTGTGAGATGAGAGTTGATTATACTTGTGCAGGGATTGTCTTTTGAGTACAAGCATTATATTCTCATCTTGGATCTCTGATTAATGAAATATAGATAGTAGGGGTTTTGAGTTGTGGCTTTCCCCTGATAAATATTGTGTTATGTGTCATTGATTATCTTCCTCTTGTCAATTAATGTTTTCACCGATCTTTATGGGCTTATGTTGTAAAGAGTAGAGTAGATTCTCGTCTTGTATTTTAGGAAATTACATGAGCTATGAATCTACAAGAGTATCTACACAAAGATTATGCACATGAAACTACTTGACAACCCATAAAAATAGCAAGGAGTACCCACAAAATGGTGAGAACATGAAGAGAAAACTTGAAGGAATCACTAATTCAGGGGGTGATATGGATGACTCAACTCTTATGTTAGGATATTCCGACACATAGGAAATAGTTAAATATAACTTGGTCTAGTGTAGAGTTAGGTAAAGTGTGTTTCTTTACTATGTACTTTTGTAACTTACAACTCGATGGTCATGATATGTAGTGATCCAACAGTTCATTCTCTCCTCACTATTACCGACACTTGATCTGTGGCTTAACACCCGATTGGTCCATGATCTCTATTTAAAGAGCACGGAGGGTCATTTGTAGGGTAACCATTAATGAGAGGATCTTAAGTAAATTTTCATTCTTTTATTAATAAATTTCCTAAAGTGGCCGCGTTGGCTCAGGCCATGGACTGTTTCCCTCTTTGAGCGTTTTAACCATGTCAAGAATATTAGTGTACTGATCTGTGATCTATTTGTGAGCGGTGTCCTTTGGTGTTCTGTCTAAGGAACTTACCCTGTAAATTCCTACATCGTATCAGAGCTATTTAAGGGCCGCATCTGTTGGTGATCCAAATTTGAATCCGGTAGAACTACATTCAGCTGTCATTTCCTAGATCTATTGTTTCTGACTGCTTTCGGGCCGAGAGGACTACTCTATTTTGTTAGGAGCATATGTTCCAATGAGAAACCCCTTTCATTTCATGCGAAAAGGTTTCCGGTAGCCTTAGCTACGTCATTTTTAAGATCTAGAGGTATACAGTGTTTATTTGCAATTTTTATTTATTTTCTCTCTGTTTATTTCCGTTTGTTTCTTTGTCTTTTATTACTGGATCTATACCTTTCATTTCTACTTATGCTCTTTGCCTTGCGACTCTATGCGATCTGGGCAAACTAGAAACAGAAAGGAAGGATTTTTCTCATGTGTATGCTCTTTTCTGCCGCGCCTTAGTGTGATCTCGGAAAATCAGAAACATTGAGGAAAATTTTTAGTTTCCAGGTAAAGCTAACTTCAAACCATAAGGTTTGTTTTTTTTTCGTATGTCCATGTTGGGTTTTGTGGGTTTTGTTTTGTAGGCAAAAAAGAGCTTTCTCAAGTAAGCATGCACCCCAAAGCTTCAGTGACTTCAAAAAAGAAAAAGAAAAAACCTTCCTCTTTTCCAACAATTATTAACCTTTTAAACTAGCTCACTTGGTCCAAAGTTACCTTATGAGAATAGAGGTCTTGGGTTCAAGTCTTTTTTTTTGTTGAGTTACTTTTTTAAAAAGCACATGTAGCTTATGTTTTAAAGTTACTTAGTAAAAGTGTTCTCACCAATTATAAAAAATGAGTCACTTATAATTATAGAGTCTCTTTATCTTTTATTTAAGTTACAATTTAGTGGGTAGCTCATAAAGTACCATTGTAAAAGTGACTTTCACTTATTTATAAAAGTGAGTCACATAATTTTTTTTAAAAGTGAGCTAATTAGATTTATGTTTGGAAAGGGGGAGGGGGTTTAAATATAACGTTATTATTCATTTCCGCACATTTACGCACTTCGTCAACATCTTCAACAATGTTTCTTCAAAAAGCCATAATTTCTTTATCCGGAAGCCATTTTCAGAGCCGTTTCTTTTTAATTAGCCTAATTTTTCGAGATCTTTCCATTGGAACACTTAGTTTCATCATCTACAACTTTAGTTTCTGTTAAAATTGAAATTCCATGCCAAGTTATTCTTGACAACACCAACTACTTCCAATGATGGTCCTACATTATGGATGTACTTAGAAGTAAAGGTCTTTACCGAATAGCCTCAGGCCAAGAAACCAAACCTCAAGATGAAGATAAGGCAACCAAATGGGAAAATAGGCAAGATCAAGCACGTGGGTTGATAGGGATGTCTATTTCTCCATACCTTAGATTCTATATCATAGAACTTGATACTCCCAATGAAGCAATGAAACAGCTCACTAAAGTTTTTGGAATTAAAAATGAAATTAGAGCCCATCAACTCGAAAACGAGTTTCTTACATTGGACCCCAATAATTTTTCTTGCATTGAATATTTTTTTTCCAAGTTCAAGACCCTTAGACTTCTCTTGGAAGTTGTTAAGGTTAAGAAAGAAGATGGTAGCCTTATCTATTCCATTCTTACTAAGTTGGGACTAGCATACTCTATGTTTGTTTCCACCTTCCATTCTACCATAGAAGCCTTTATTTCTCAAGGACAAGACTACAAATCCCCCTCTTTTGATGCCTTTTGTGATTCTTTAACAAGAGAATGAGAAAATCTCTTATATCTTGGTCTTCTTAATCTTGGAAACTCTTCTAAGAAAGCCTTAGCCACCCAGTAGCAACCAAATTCAAAGAATCCTAAGAAGTAGTATCCTAAAAGGAATGGTCCTAAACCAAACAAGGGTCCTAAGAAATTTCAGCCTCAAAATGAAAAATCATTTCAAAAAAATGATAAGGCAAATAAAAACAAAGGGAAGAAGATTGATAGACATTGCCACTTTTGTAATCGAGATGGCCACTTAGAATCCAAATGCTTTAAAAAGATGGAACCTTGGAAGCAACAATGAAGAAGCATAACATCCATTTGGAGCACCCTTCTACTTCAACTTCATCTTCAGGCATAACACTTTTTGCATGTGGTTGTCAAGCATCTTGGTCTGGTTATGCACTAAATGTATCTTCTTCTTCTCATTCTTATGAGTGGCTCATTGATCCTGGAGCTTCTTATCACATGGCCAAAAACAAAGCCATGTTTTCTTCTTTAAATGATTGTAACACCAAAAATATATATGTTGGTGATGATAGATCTCTTAGTGTTGTAGGGACTGGAACTGTTCATCTAGACAATGATCAATTTAATGATGTATTGTGTTCCAAGCTTATCCTGCAACCTTCTATCTGTATATCAAATAACTCATTCAGGTGAAGGTAAAATCGTTGAATTTTCACCTCATGATGTTGTAATTAAGGACCTAAGATATCCTAAATGGATTTTAGCTACTAGCATTGCTGATGATTCTACAAGGTTGTATAAGTTTAACAACTTTGGGTCATCAAATCTTCCCTTGGTATTTCTTGCTCAGAATGATGAAGTGAGCAAATTTTGGCATGAGCGATTTGGTCACTTAAACTATAGCTCCCTTTAGAATCTATGTAAATAAAATATGGTGACAAGTCTTCTAATGGTATCTTGCAGAGATGATGTTTGTTCTAGATGTGTACTCGGAAAACATCATCAGGATAGTTTTGAAAAACATGCCTCTTGGCATGCCTTAGCCCCTTTACAGCTTGTGCATAGTGATTTATGTGGTCCACTTCCAATTGTTTCATTCTCTGGCTACAAGTATATCTTAACTTTCATTGATGATTTCTCTAGACGCACTTGGGTATACTTCTTAAAACTCAAGAGTGAAGTATTTAACATGTTCTTAGCCTTCAAGGCCTTTGTTGAAAAATAATCTGAACATCAAATTCTTAAGCTAAGATCTGATAATGGCGGAGAATATGTTAACAAAAAATTCATCAACTTTTTCATTAAGAATGGAATTCAAATGCAACATATCATTCCATATACTCCACAAAAAAATGGTGTCGCTGAAAGGAAGAATCGCATCTTAAAGGAAATGGCTAATTGTATGCTTCAATCTAAAGGACTTAGTCTTAATTTTTGGGCAGAAGTAATTAACTATGCAAATTACATAGTAAATATCACTCCTACTAAGGTTTTAAATAATATCACTCTAGAAGAAGCATGGAGCTCAGTTAAACCAGATGTAAGTCACTTTCATGGTTTTGGAAATGAAGCATGGGCCCATATTCCAGATGGAAAACATAGAGCTTTAGAACCTAAGAGTGAAAAATGTATTTTTGTTGGATATTCTGAAGATGTCAAAGGATATAGGCTTATTCCACTTAAGTCCAAAAATGTTATCATTGGAAGATATGTAAAGTTTGCTAAAAATATATCGGCCTACGAGCCTAGTTCAGCAGATGTGCCACCTCTCTCTATCCCTTCTACTTCTGAAAATATTTCTTCTTCAGATGATGACAGTGAGGATGACAATCCTCCCCCACCTTCTCAGGATCATCCTTCAACTCCTCAGCTTCCAAAATGGGTCCGTGCTACTCGGGATGCAGCAGGTTCTCTTATCAGTGATCCTACAGATCAACGATGTACACATTCTCAGTTCGATAGAGCCTCTTATTTACTGGCTCAAGCTTCAACGAATTATGATCCTGACACCTTTGTAGAAGCTTCGGGCCATCCAGATTGGGATGCAGCTATGAATGAAGAATATCTTTCATTATTGGCAAATGATACATAGGATCTTGTTCCTCTTCCAAAGGGATGAAAACTTGTTAGATGCAAATGGGTTTACAGAACCAAGTATGTACCAAATGGAAAAGTTGATAAACATAAATCTTGTCTTGTTGCTAAGGGTTTGTCACAAGTTGAAGGCATTGACTATACTGAAACCTTCTCCCTTGTTACCAAAATGAACTCTATCCTCCTTGTTCTTTCCCTTGTTGCCTCTTTCAAATGGGAAGTCCATCAGATGGATGTTAAATCTTCCTTCTTGCATGGGGACTTGCATGAATAAATCTAGATGGAACTACCTACTGGCTTTATACAAACAGACTCCAGTCTTGTATGTCAGCTTAAAAAATCCCTTTATGGTCTCAAGCAAGCCCCTCGGGCTTAGTATGCCAAAATGAATAGCTTTCTTTTAGAATATGGCTTTTCTAGGTGTCATTCTGACAATATTGTCTACACCAAGAAAGTGGGCAAGTCTCTTATCATTCTTGTTCTTTATGTTGATGATCTTATCCTTACTGGTAGTGATCCCAACCTTATAAACCATGTGAAGTCCAGCCTTAAAAAGAAGTTTGAAATGACAGACTTAGGACACTTGCATTATTTTCTTGGTCTTCAAGTCTTGTAATCCAAGGAAGGTATTTCCCTTTCCCAGTCCATGTATGCATGTGATCTTCTACGCCATTTTCACATGGAAGACTGTAAGCCAGCCCTTTCTCCCCTTCAATCTGGAGCCAAACTTTCAGTCACTTGTACTTCCCGTGAAGTTGATGTTACCTTATACTGTCAACTTGTAGGAAAACCTTTTGTATCTGATGCATACTCATCCTAACCTTTCCTTTGTTATTAGCCTTATTGCTCGGTTTATGTAAAACCGACATGAAAGTCATTGGAAAGCAGCTAAAAGAATATTTCATTATGTTCAAGGTACAGTTCAGTTTGGGATTCATTATAGTTCAGAAGCATCTCCTCTATTGGTTGGTTTCACTGATTCCGATTACTGGTGACCCTGATGATCGGAAGTCTACTGCAAGTTATGTGTTCACTCTTGGTTCAGGACCTATTACATGGGCTTGCAAGAAACAAAGTGTCATTTCTCTTTCTTCAGTAGAAGCAGAGTATCGTGGTGTTGTAGAAGCTAATAAGGAAGCCTTGTGGCTTCGTCAGATCGTGTCAGAGTTTGGCTTTCAGCAGCAGCATCCGACTACACTTTGGTGTGATAATCAAAGTGTCATTCAACTATGCAAAGATCTAGTCCAACATCAACTCAAAAAACACATTGAACTGTACATGTAGTTCATCAGAAAGCTCATTCATGACCATGTTCTTGAAGTGCAATATTGTTCAATAGATGATCAAGTTGCAAACATCTTTACAAAGACTCTCACAAAGGCGAAGTTTACTAAACTTTGATTTATGGTTGGAGTTCAAGAAGGTGTCACTAAATGGGGGATAGACTCTAATGCCTCCTTCCTTCTCCTATTGTGTCATATTTTTACATCCTTCAATCCTATCCCAAGTTGTTCTTAAGAGGGGATGTTAGGATATTCGAACACATAGGAAATAGTTAAGTATAACTTGGTCTAGTTTAGGTGAAGTGTGATTCTTTACTATGTACTTTTGTAACTTAGAATTTGACGGTCACGATATGTAGTGATCCGATGGTTCATTCTCTCCTAGGTATTACCGACACTTGATCTGTGGATTAACACCCGATTGGTCCATTATCTCTATTTAAAGAGCATGGAGGGTCATTTGTAGGGTAACCGTTCATGAGAGAAACTTATGTAAATTTTTATTCTTTTATTAATAAATTGCCTGAAGTGGTTGCATTGGCTCAGGCTGTGGACTGTTTCCCTCTTTTAGGGTTTTCACCACGTCAAGAATATTGGTGTACTAATATGTGATTTGTTTGTGAGCGGCATCCTTTGGTTTCCTGTCTGAGGAACTTACCCTGTAAATTCCTACATCTTAAGGTTGTTGAACCATTATCTATAGCTATCCCACATCTTTATTTTTATGACTTTGGTAAGGATTAGACAGAATAATTCTTTTACGAAATTAGATCTAGGTGCATTTGATGATAATGATGACAAAATTCCCTAGTTTGTGTTGTGATTCAAAAAGTTTTTTCTTATATTATTAGATGAGATAAAGGTCCTAGAGGAATTATAAAAGCAAATCTCAGGAAATGAAGAGAAAACTTGAAGGAATCAGTAATTGAGGGGGTGATCTACACTAAACTCTCAAGGTTGTTGGACGAGTGTCTATATCTATCATAGATCATAATTTTTATGACTTTGGTAAGGATTATACAGAAGAATGTTTTTTGGAAATCAAATCTGGGATGAATATGATGATGATAATGGCATGCCCTAGTTTTGTGTTGTGATTCAAAAAAAAAAAAATCTCACATTATACAAAGCTCCTCGATGAACTATAAAAATATTTCCCAAGAAAGGGTGATGTTAGGATTCCTTATTGAGAGTGGAAAAAAAACTGGGATTAACCTACCACACCAGAATTTAGACATAAATATGACATGGTAGAAGTTCTAACTAACTTCATAGAAGTGCTTGGTGTGAGTGTAGTTACCTCTTGATCTAAGATTGTTTTAAAAGTACTAAAGAAAATAGTTATTTAAAGCCTCACATGAGGTCCATGCCTAAATAGTTATAGGGTAGGAGGTTGGCTCTATTCAAGATGTTGAGGATTATTAAGAATGCTTATTGAATCCAATCATCCAAAGTAATTTTTGCATTTTTTCATAAGCACAAGTAATTTTTTATATTTTCTCATGTTTCTATGTAGATTGTCTTCTAAGGAAGGTTCCTTAAGTACTACATCTGTTTTTTATTATCGACCAAAGAGAATGTTGAATATCCTTGAGCATATTGTGTAGTAAACATAATTGTATTATTTTTTCGTGGAATATCCTTAAACATAATGTGTGGATAAAGTAACTTTTGTATTTTAATTTTTGCAATAGTTACAGATTAACATGCCATATTTGATGAGTTATCTTCTAAGAAAAGATATCAAATTTGTTCGATGGATACATAATTGAAGGAAATCATGACATAATTGATTGGAAACATTCCAATATGGTACGATTTCTAGTATCTCATGGGTCATAGCATTTTAGAGTAATTCATTTTCTGTAAAACAAAGAAATATTTTAATTTTTGTTGTCCATTTCATTGATCATGACACCATCATTACCTTCTAATTTGTAGTATTATACATTACATTACACACCCACATATTTCGGAAATGCATTCAACATTGGAGGTCTTGTGTCTACATAGATGGAGGTAGGGTACATGACCAACACAAACTTTGTGTTTCATGATGTGGAGAACGAAGACAAGGAACATCACCTTTTCACCAAAATGAGATGTTATTCCCTGCCAGACTACTTTTTTTAGTGATTATGCCAACCTATCACATTTGAAATAAAGCATGTCTTTTGCTTAAATAATTAGAGCAAGATTTGAGTCATATGCCTTTACTGGAAATGCCTTGGTTAAAATGTATGCAATCTTTTAGAGTATAAAAGATGGAAAACATAGTATTATGGGAGAACATGAATGTTTAGGATGTAATAGCATGGACTACAGTAATTAAAATATATGAAAATTCTTAGCATATAGGTTAAGACAAGGATCATTTCCAAGACACATGTTCTAATATTTTCTAGTACTCAATTTTGGGGGATCTACACTTAAATTTTTAACATTACCATTAATTATTTTAGGGTGTTGAGAGTGGTTCCAACCTCATTGGACTTATATGGAGGAAGTATAATTTCATATGCCATCCATAATTTAATAAACTTATTATAGCATTGATCTGTAGGAGTATAAGATTTCCACCGGATTGCACAATGACGAATTTGCATGAGATGAATTGTTCTTGTTGGGATTTTATCATTATTATTTACTTTTATAATTTTAGAGGCAGCGACCCATATGTTAGATACCTTGATATTGCCACCCCCTTCCCCCTCTCCCCCCAAATTTTTCTAAAATGTGGGTACTCCCACACATCCCCCATGTGCGTCTCCCCATTCTTGCACTCCCCCATGTTGGAAGCTTCATGAAACATTGTTTTTTTTCCATACAAAATCATCTTTGTATATGTATTCATAATCAAATATTTATACTATGGTTTAATGTGTTAGGGTTAGGCATTACAAAGGAGTATGGGTATAATTGGTTATCAGATTGACTTGGTATCAAGGTTTTTGGAAGAACACCAACCATAATTCCATGTCAGATTTTCAAAGCATTGGGCACTAGAATTTCAAATTTTTATGTCTATCATAGACATAATGATCAGGATTAACAGAGATGGAAGATTTCTCGAGTTCAAATATTATATTTATAGTTTAAAAAAGGCATCAATGATTGGTACATGAAAGGAAATTGATGAAAGGTCAGTTTAATTTTTCATAATGTTTCAAGAAAAAATATTAATTGGACATTAGATACATGAGCTTGGAGAACATAAACAAGAGCCAATGCCATAGATAAGTACGTGGAAATAAAATAATGAGGTCAAGTAACATTAAGTGAGAGTTTGGAAGGCATATCTAGAAGTGTAGGCTAGCACGAAGAAACTTGTCCAACTGACTTTGATAATTTGAAGTGACAGAAAGATAGAGGAAAAATAGGGATTCCAACAAGAGGTATGACTTTTCCTAAGAGAAGGCATTTAAATGCCACCATAAGGGAAAAGTTCTATCCAAAGTCAAAGAATAACCTATTCTACCCAACAAAATGTCATTAAGATTGTGCAAAATTTGATAAAATCACAAGGATTTGTGACAGAAGTAGATTTTGATGACCTTTTTGTTTTACAATAAATATGCACAATAATGGAGTTTTCACAACTTTCCAACAACTTATGCATTTAAATAGTTGTTTAAATATTATTTTTAGAAGTTATAAGAAGTATATGAGCAAACCAGGAAGGATTAATGATCAGTATGTCATCTACAACAAATGACATCATGTCAGGTGCCTCGAGTGTAGGACATGGAATATGCATGGTGAAGAAAAATTTCATGACTTTTATATGAATATGCAAATAAAACAATAATACTAATTTATAAATCAAGCTATGTGTGTCACAAATATGGAATAGTAGATCAATAGTGAACACCTAAAAGGTGCTAAGGATGCCAATGATTAAAGGCCCGCAATCAATGAAACAATACAAGAAAAAAAATTACACATCAATTGAATTTAACAATCACCTTTATTCATTTCAAAATATTCTTGAAACATTAACCATTCCTACTGGACTTTAGTCCTTTGAAAAAAAATTACTACATGTTACAAGAAAAGCTAAGAGGCAAACAGTATGATGTTGAATCCAACAAGGGAAATGCATTAGTACAAAAGTTAGAGGTGAGTGGAAGTAAGCAAATAAAGGTAAGATATTTTAAAATTACATTACAAGAGAGTTCAATCATAAATAAGAAAACAATAGAGTACATTTCTCTTACAATTTTAGGAGACTCAAATTATTATGTCGACAATAAAATGAATATAGGGGAGGAAAATGCTTGAAATAATTTTATTTGTAGTCACGTAGAATGTTACCAATTAGTCTATAAATATTTGGTAGCGAGATTTCTTTAGAGTACATGAATTCCATAGTTTTCACCTCCCTCAGAAAGACATAGACAAACTAAATAGTGGCCCTTGGTGATGGAAACCATATGAAATATAGGAACAAGGTACTATACCAATTTACATGATGAATGTGAGAAGTGAAATGTTCCACCAAGTTTTTGGGATGCAAAAGAAGTCAAACACACATGGGGATGTGTGGATATATCCTCCAAATTTTAAGAAAACTCATGGGGAACAGAGGTGTTATCACCAAAATAGGACCATGATAGGCTGCTGATTAGACTATCTCAGTGTAACTATTTCAAACCAATCTTTTAGCTAAGGCTTAGCCTCCTTAGCCTGAGAGGGCTCTCTCAAAGGGTTAATGATATTGATTAAAGATATGGATAGATGGCTAACTCT
>Ga0068628_1000997_pt1 | contig 11223 bp, 13 predicted proteins | sample InSIn2gowninarea_FD_77431 | JGI IMG/M metagenome (GOLD analysis project Ga0068628, IMG submission 77431) | Clean room microbial communities from NASA Spacecraft Assembly Facility at Jet Propulsion Laboratory, Pasadena, California, USA -... ... | reverse complement strand
ACATGAAACATGGAAAACTGGGTGCAATTGAGAAGCTGCAGGAAGCTCCAATTTGTATGCCATAGTACCAATCTTTTGCAACACCTTGTATGGACCATAATACTTTGGTGATAATTTATTATCCTTCTTAGCTTACTTGAGGGACATTTTCTTATATGGTTGTAGCCATAGGAATACCCAATCACCTACATCAAAACTTCTTTCACTGCGATGTTGATCTGCCTATTGTTTAATTCTATTCTGTGCCAACACGAGGTTATCATTTAAGAGTTGGAGGACTTGTTGTTGATGTTCCACTACCTGAACTTTAGAATTTTCTCTTAAATATGATGTGATGGATGGTGGTTGATACCCATAAAGTGCCATATGTACCTTATATGATCTGAGGAAGTTGGTCTTTTTGCAGACTCCTAAATTACATTCCAAACAGGTGACCTAGGGAAAATCATCATAACTTTCTCTGTGAGCATCAGATTGAAATTTCATAAGAAGGTACAGAAAGAGGACGGACTATAGTTTCTTGTATGCATTTTCAGATCCAAAGGTAGAAACAGTGACTTATGGCACGCCGTACAAGTTCGTTCTACTGAACTAGTCTATAATCAAGTCACTGTGGGAGATTTCGCATAACTCTTCCTTGGAGAATCCAATTTGGGTCAGACTTGTGCCATTGGAAAGATGACACAAAGGGCTACTATAGATCAAAATTCAGAACTAGATGATTGGAAAGTATAGAGATACATCAGAGGCAATATCGAGTTCCTACAAAGTGAAAAAAGGTGTGTAGATTTTCTTAAATTTTTGCTTAAGCTTGGTTTGAAAATTTATTTTGAAGGAATTCAAAGGTCATAATAGAACATTATTATCTGTAACTAATGCCGCGAGGAAAGAAAATGTAAACACCTAGTAAGGAACCTGAAAGCTCTGATACCAAATGTTATGAGACCAGCTCAAGAAAAGATAGAAAAGATAGGTCAACACCTTAGAATTCAACCTCTTTGAGGGGGAAACCTACTTTACATTACATAAATGAACAATTCTTAGATGATTCAAATGAAAAAACCTCCTTTCTATATATATGAGTCTAAGGAGTCACAATATAATCCAGCCGACCTAACAATAATAATATAAAGCCACAAAAATAACAATAGAGGTATTCTATGGGGCACAATAATAACAATATGGGGGCAATATGGTACAACAATATTAATAAGGGGTATAACTACAATAGTAATGGGGTAATAACTAGTATTATAGGGACCCAACAACATCTATATCCTCCGCGCCCTCTTTTGCCTCTAAATCTACCACCTTCTCCTTATCCTTCACTGGCAGCTTATCTTTCTTTTGGGCCTAAGTAGCAGAGTGCTTTCATGATGACTCACACACTAGCATCGACTACTTATTCTTGTATTTATTTGGCTTGGGGTTTTCATGCACTGGTGTAGGCTTTAGCCTAGGCAACCTCAGCACCATAGGCACAAGAGCCAGAGCCTCCATGCTCATAACTTTTGGAGCCGCTGCTTTGGAGGCAACCATTCCTCTGGTGCTTGTAGTCTCATCTAGTCATTACATAGTGCTGATAATAAACTGCTAGGTATCCATAGGTAAAGTATCAAACATAGAGCTTGTGACCAAATCTGAGAAAAACTGAGGATTCATAAACGATGGACAACACAACTCAAAAATTCTAAGGATGAAAAGTGTTCTCTGATGGATGGCCATGCGTAATTTATAGGTGAATTTGAATTGAAATCTGACTGTTCCACCCAAAATCCCTCCATTAATGCTAAATTGGGAGTAGATCTTCAAAGATTTTAGCCTTAAAGGTCACCCCCCACTCCTTTTAACCATCTCTTAGCTATCAAATCATGAAACAGTGACTGTAGCGATCATTTTCTAGCTGTGCTGCGTAGAATCTTCCTTTATAGCGTAGCTCCCTCTGCGCTGCTTCTGGTACTGTGACATCACAACTTTTTGTGAAGCCCTCCTGTTGCATAGTTCCAAAAACTGGGCAGTGTAGTTTAGAGTCCCCACAGTCTTGGAGCACTAAGACTGTGTTGTCATCATTTAGTCATTGAGCCAGATCCCTTGTGTATGGCTTCAACCAGCTTCCATTTATCCTTTCTGGAAATGGTTCTCCATTCAACTTCACGAGCTAAACTATGCCACCATTTGTATTCTTTGATGACATATCGCCCAACCAGTGCATCTAAAATTTCCCTGGAAACTTAGTGAACTTACTATCATATAATAAAACCAAGTCATTTACCTTGAAGCTATGCATTTTGATGTGCCGATCATGCCAAGATTTTTCACATTCCTTCTGGACCCACTGATGGAATCCAGCCAAAAACCTATCTTCTTCGAGCTCCATTATCTGCATGAGCCATTCTTCCAAGGCTCCGCAGTTTTCCATTTCCGTGAATGCTACTATGCAGAGACTTGGCACAATATATTCCATATGCATCACAACCTCTGCACCATAGACCAATCGGAAAGGCATCTAACTTGTTAGCTTTTTGCAAGTAGTCCTATATGCCCATAATACCACCAGTACGTGCACGTCTCAATCATTCCACTACACATTGCAAATCTTTGTCAGTGCATTCTCCAATATCTTATTGAAAGCCTCAATTGTTCCATTGCCTTGAGGATGATATGGTGTACTTTTCTAATGGTAAAAACGGAACTCTTCTGTTAGCACGCTGATCATTTCATTGAGAAAATGTGTACCATGATCACTCATCAATAAGTTCGAGCAACCAAACCTGGTCAATGCATATTCAAATGAAAAGTTTTTTTTGTTGCCCCTGTAGATTATTTCATAGGCCGTGCCTCTGCCCATCTGGTCAGATATTCGGTCGCAGTGATGATATAATGCACACTTGTTTTCTTTCCTAGGGATTGAATCATTCCAACAAAATCAATTGCCCATTTCTCAAATTGCTGCAATGACAGCTACATATTCAGAGGAATCTCATCTCTTCATGACAGTCTTCCCATTCTCTAACATGCATCGTATGCCCTATAATATGTTTTAGAAATTTATGCAACATCAGCCACCATAAATGCATGTAAAACCTTCTGCGTTGTTGCTTTTCCTACATAATGCCCTCCTACAACTCCTCCAAGAGCTTCAGTGAGGATACTGATTTGTTCAAAATCAGGCACATATCATTGAAGTATCTCTTCCAATCCCATCTTATACAAATGTCCGGCAATTACGGAGAAATGTGTTGTGCACATGACCAATTCTTTCTGCTGCTGGTTGGTGTATCCTTCTGGAACTGTCCCTGTAGTCAGAAAGTGGATAATATCTGCAAAGTAGTTATCCGCTACATGCATCATGAAGAGTTGTGTGTTAGGCAGCCCTTCCTCCAAATTAGTAGGTTCCTCTCCTATCTCAATGCACAACAAATGGTTAGGTCCTACATTCAACCTTCCGCGCTTGACAATTACCTCAAATTCGTATTCTTGAAACAACAATAGCCATCTGCATATCTTCCCCCCTAACACTAGCTTATTGACTAGGTACTTCAAGGTGGAGTGGTCTATGTACATTTTGAAATGCTCACCCAACAGATAGTGCTTGAACTTTTGGAGCATGTACACCATAGCCAATCCTTCGCACTCTATTGTGCAGTAATTCTTCTAAGACTTTGACAATTTTCTTCTTGCAAATGCTATAGGGTGATCCAGTTCTCCTTCAGCAGACTGTGTCAGCACTTCTCCCAATGCAATACACGAGGGATCAACATGCACATGGAATTCTTTATTCCAGTCTAGGAAAACAAATATCAGTGTGATAAGCATCCTTTCCTTCAAAACAACTAGACTGCATTGACATTATTGATCCTGGCAGAATGTAGCATCCTTCGCAACTTCTCCATCGCCGTGTTAATTTGAGCATAAGCCTTGATTAACTTTTGATAGTACCTAGTATGGACCAACGTTGTGCACAACTGTTTGACACTCCTTGGGGCTTCCAAATTGATTATTATCACGATCTTTGGCAGGGTCCACCATGAGTCCTTGCCTGCATACGACATGACCAAACAAAATCCCACAGGGGACACAAAACAAGCACTTCTTCAAGTTTAACGCAATCTGATACCTTCGGCATGTATCCAACATTAAGTGCAAACTAGCTAGATGGTGCTTTACTAGCCCAAACATTGTCAAGTCATCAAAATATACCTCTAAAAATTTTGGAATAAACTTTTTGAACACAACGATGACTATGCGAAAGAATATCGATGATGCATTCTTAAGTCCAAAGGGCATCACCGTATATTGAAAACACCCCCATTCCATCATGAAGGATGTTTTACTCCTGTCTTTTGGCACGATCTTGATTTGATGGTATCCAGAGAACCCATCAGTAAATGAGTAGGCCTCCTATCCTCCAACATTGTCTAGGACCTTGTCAGTAAATGGTGTTAGGAAAGGATCATGGACACAAGCATCGTTAAGCTTTCTTAGATCTACATAATTCCTTATCTCATCCTTCTGTTTCTTTTCCTGAACTACCAATGGGCTAACCTAATCAGATTCCTCCACTGGTTCAATAATACCTACTTTAAGCATCTTGTCCAACTCCACGCAGACCTTTTCTTTATATTTTGGATTAAGGCGATATTGCCTTTGCTTAATGGGCTTTGTGTATGGTTTCAAAGTTATTTTCATCACTCCCAAATCGCTTATGATGCCTTTCAAGTCTGAAAATTTTGTAGGAAAAAGATCCTAGTACTCGTGAAGTAACTCAACAACTTTATCCACTGTGGGATCATCCCAATAATCCCTGATCTTTGCAAATTTAGGCTTCGTTTCAATACCAATGTTTACCTGTCTAGCCTTTAGTAGCACGGTAATATCTGATTTCTCTATCTATGAACCTTCAACCTCACAGTGGCCTTCCACTTCTGGGATATTGATATTCCTTGGATCTTCGTCCTCCACTTCAACAGTCATATTATAGCATTCCAGCGCATGGGGCAACTAGGTGCTCCAATTTTTTGAACCAATTCCAAAGGATCCTGTGGAATTTAGAAGATCACTACCTTAACCTCCTGTAGTGCCTCATCAATTCTTTCAAATCCTTCTTCAAAGCTGAAGGTCATCAAGAATTCTTCTCTTTAAATGTCCCACTCCATAGTGTTGTGGTAGAGCTCTGTTTCCAAATACCAATTCATAGGGATTATATCTAGAGTGTGATATAACAAGTGCACCCATTCTCAATGTGGCTTTGTTCCATACACCTTAGTCCCTTTGGCCAAATGATTGCATATATCATTCCTCCCATCATACTTCTCAGTTAACCGTACTTTAGGATGACCAAATCACATCCTCATCATCCTCCTATAATTGTGCCACTCATAAAATTTATTTTTGTGCGTACCCCACCACCAAGCGAGTGTAGCGTGCAGTACCAAATCCAACGGCCCCAATGACACACAGTGCAATGATTTGGTCATCATGTTGCAGTGCAGTGTGGATACTTTGTGAAACCTATTTTTCCAATGTTCCAATTCTTCATCTCAATCCAGGTATAGGAACTTTTGTGGTCCCATGCAATTCATCCAATAGTTGTCAGATTAACCCAGTCTTCGTCTCACATTATTATTTTATAGATTTGATCCAAATCATCATCACTTTTCTCATAGTCGCGGACCGATTCAGTATAGCGCCGTCCTTCTGTAGGATCCAATGGTACTACAATGCGGAGTGATTTCCTTTCAAACGACATTTTCCACTTCTTCAAATTGATGGCCCCATTCATGTAGATAGCCCAATCAATTCCCAGGAGTGCAGGGTATGGGTTGTTATCATCAACAATCTATATCACTTCAAAATCAGCCAATGTGGTCACACCTTCTATATCTACAGTAACTCCATTAAATTGTCCCACATGGATAATCTTTTGCTGGTTCGCCATCCTCAGTTGAATCGGAGACCACTACAGTGCAGGTGTCTCCATTCCTACTGAGGTCTATTTAGGAAATATGTTTGCATTAGACCCAAAATCCAAAATAACTTGGTCCATCTCACAGTCTCCTATTTGTGCGGTAAGCCTCATCTCACGCCCCATTCTTGCCTTATGCTTACCAATATTTTTGACTACGCATGGTCCATCAGGAGCATTATCCTTACCAACACACTTGTTTATCAACTCTTGTAGTCATTTCACAACCTTGTTATCGCACAGTAGTTTCATACAAGTTTCCAAGAAGGTGGTAAGAACAAAGGGGTCAACCTCTACAAGAAGCTTTTCCTAACTTCCTGAGATACTGGCCTGAACAAAGCTTTTCTTCGCTTCCATGAACGTTTCCTTCAAATGATCCATATCAAACCCAAACTCCTTTTCTGGAGCCTTGCAGACCCATCCACCTTCTCCAGGTTGTTTTCCCTTATCGTCACTAGTCATGATCCCACTTCGTAGCACGATATTCAAATTTGAGTCCTCTTCGTGTAGCTCGGCCCTCATTATCTGTAAGTTCTTGGTAGGATGTTGAGGTTATGCCTTCTTCTGCTACATCTTGGCCATCATCGTAGGACATTCTTCGATGGTGTGGTCAAACTAAGTGTGATATTGATAGGATGGGCATGTCTTATCAGTACAATCCCACGCGTAGTATCTTGGCATTCCGTAATTGTAGCAAATGATCTGCTCACGACCCCTACCAGGTCCTCCTCCTCCTCAGCCTCATCCATGACCCTAATTTCCTCCACGCGCTCCCCCAATGCCCTAATGTGGAGGTTGAGGTTTTGCTCGCATTTGATACGTAGGCTTCCTCTCCATCATTAATTCATAGCTTCGACAGTGGCGTCCATCATGGCCCACCGATTTGCAGAAATCACACAAAAATTGTTGTGGCATCTGTACAAATGTTTGCAGCAAATGACAATTATCTATTACATGTTTCCCACCACCTAACAGATAGCACACCATAGCACGGGCACCGCACCTGATCCTGTCAGAGATTTATACCTTAGGGGCATTGGCCCCCCTCTTGTGATGTAATTCGTGAAGATAGGGTAGTGATATTTATCATGCCCCTAGTTTTTACACTTGAGACACCAAACTTCTCCGTGCACTTCCAGCCGAGCTACTTTTTCCTTTTTCAAGCTCTGTAACTCCAAGTAGAAGTTCTGCAACTCTGCATGAATCTGTTGAATTTCCAAAGAAGCATCCTGGATAGGTGTCTCATGTAATCTCATCACAATTTTTAGGGCTTCCGCTTGGGTTCCTATCTTTTTTTGTGACAAAGTAATGCTTAGGTAGGACAGGAGTGCAATTATTAACCAATTGCGGTGCTGACTATCTGTAAGATTCATATTAGCTTCACAGATACCACACTTCATTCTTTGGTCTAGCTCCCATGGCATTTCATCGGGCCTCATCTTGATTTCCTTAAATCCAATTACTGATTGCAAGGCAGATTTAGGCTTACCAAATTCCTTGTTCAAGGCGGTCTAAGTATCTACCAATGATGCCAAAAAATTATTAGTGTAGTACTTAACATACCATGTTAGTTTGTAGTCCTGCATAGTGGTGACTAACTGCACCTTCTTTATATTATCATCCATGATTTGTTTTGTTGTACACACAACCTTCACAACAAACCAAAACTAATCAGGATCCTCACTTCCTAAACCTTTGAAAACTGGCAGCTTCATTGTATTCAACATGTTGACCAGTGGTGGTGGTGGTGGTAGTGTGGGTGAAGGTGTATGTTGTGGAGGTGGTGTGGACCATGAGGGCTTCACTGGGGGAGCAATACCATACCACGTGAGTTCATATTGGGGGATATTTATTGAGGAAAAAATGACAGAATATATTGGGGGATATATAGGTGGTAGGGGGTTTTTATATTGGCATGTCTAAAAATGGAGCCTAAAGTTAATGAAAAAATATAAAGGGGTATAAAAATTGTTAATGAAAAAATGGATACCTAAAATATTTAGTGAAAATAGGGGTTTTTAAATTGGGAAGGTATATTAGGTTCATATTGGTAGGGGGTTAAATAAAGTGATTTATCGAGGTATTTTCCAATATGTAGTAAAATTAATGGTATTGTTTAATATGCCATGAACACACGTGATATGACAGAGGTTCATTGAGTTAAGTCCCCGTGGTGTGGATGGATGAGGTATTCGCAGAAAACCATGCCTTATCAACTAAACAACGCTCTACGGTGAAGCCTGTGCTACTCCCTCATCGTCACTTGAAGGAGTTCCAATCAATGGACTATATTCAGGACCTGCTTTTCCTTGACTTCTAAAGCTTCATCCACTTCATGTAGATCCAAACATCAAGGTAGTGGCATAATCCACTTTTCACACAAGAGCATATTAATCCAATTATTCAAAGATCCAAATACTTACCTCGCGGTCCCTTGAAGAAGCATCGGTTTGCTCTACTATAACTGACTTAGGTATCAACCACAAACTCTATAAAAAATCCTTTGATGACTCGATCAACCCAGTGATCTACTATGCACGTGATCTTATATTCAGAATCTTCCAACCTCCACATGAGCTTCAGGGTCCACACTATCATACCATCAAGCCTCCACCTTCCTTGTTTTTCTGCCAATTTAGCGATCCACTCATACAGATCGATCGGGAAGGTGCAGAAAAATACTTCATGTATCTACGTGTATAAATACCTGTACAACCACTACTCTTTTGTCAGGTGTGGATTTCTCTTTTCTTGTGCCGCAAATTTGTGGATCTTTCTATCCAACCACTTCTCAGTTTCCTCCTTGGTTAGATTACAGTGATGTGACATCACACATATCTTTATGCAGATCCAGATCCTGACGATGGAACCATTTTTTGGCTTAGGGGGTCCCAACCTAGGTTCAGAGTTAGTTGCACCAAACAAATCCCTACACTACTGGACCTTTCAACATCAATCCATGGTGTGTCGACTTAACTCTCACCTGAAGCAATATGGGGCGATGCTGGAACCAAGTTTTCACACCCAGAGATTAGTGTGATGTCCTTCTGCGACCTAGATATACCTTCACGCAGATCTTTGAGTGCTTATGGCTTACAATGGTAACTTCCTTGAATCAGCTTCTAGACCTCTGCAAAGGTCTATGACTGGCTTTTTCAGCCCTAAATAGGTGATTTATCTAATTATGTGCACTGTAGATTACCCTTAGAACAATATTTACTTAGATCCACCTAAGTTTTCGATAATTTTAATAGACAATGTTATAATCTTTGCATAATCACTTAACATTAATTGTGTTCTAATAATATGATGAATCAAGTAAATTCACGCATCAATACATCATTATTTTATAAAGACATCATTTCATTTCAGCATATATCACAATCATACATAACTGAAGTAAAGAGCCAAAACATAGGAATTTCTATAATAATATTCTTTATTGATCTTCACTAAGGTTTACAGACTCAATACTTCCTTGCACACTCAGCTACAGGGGTACGTGCACTCAGTTGCAAACACTACAATAGGCCTATATGCACGTAGCTATGGAGCCTTCCCCTCCTCTAATACTTTTATCTTTGTGCTAAACTTTTTTGTTCGTACCCATAAAATTCTTACTTTCTTGCCTTAGACTCTCTAAGACACTCCTATTTATACAATCGCATGGTCCACAGACCATGGGCAGATATCAAAAGCCAACTTAACTTTACATAAGGAAGGGTAAAAACCCTTTTTGACTCCTAATTAGCTACACTCTCCATGACCATAATTTGGAGAGACTTTTCATCTTTTTACATCAAAATGTGGGCTTTTGCCCCAAAAATTGGTCTTTTTCCCCAAAACTGATCCATGGGACCCCATCCCAACAGAGGCTCTCTTTGTATTGTAATGTCAATTTCTAATTATGTAGTGTTCCATATTGTATTTCTCCAGTGAAGATGGCACATGTTGACTTGTTACATAATGGAATTACTCGGAATTGTGTTCTTGAAAAGTTTCCAAGCAGTTAAATATTTAAAATATGGCAAGCATTTCAAGATTGGAAATAAAATATAGTGTTAAGGAACAATTTTAATAAAACCCCATCATATAACTAGGTTTACTGTTAATAGAATTTGTGTGGTTGGCAAAGCAGGGTCATTATTAGTTTTTTTTCCAAGAGAAAAATAATGTTTATATAATATATATTTTATTTTAAATAATATAAAATGGTTTCTCCAATCTTTTTTTTAATCAATTTAAGGTGTGGAGCCACAACTCACTTTTCATAATATTTCTTCTTTTGTTTTTTTTGTAGAATATTATCAAGTCCTTAGAAGTTCGGTGGAAATGTGCCACCCAATGATTTGATATTAAGGATTGGCTCGGTAAACAAGAGCAGGAAGATATGTATGTCCTTGGATAATTTCTCCGATTGAACTTACCTTATTTGAATCTTGCCATTGATTATTTTCTAGTTATGGAGGGTCATTATTAGTTTTTTTTCCAAGAGAAAAATAATCTTTATATAATATGTATTTTCTTTTAAATAATATAAAATATTTTCTCAACTTTTTTGTTCTTTATCGATGTAGGGTGTCGAGAAACAACTCACTTTTCATATTTTTTTTTTTTCGTTGCAGAATAGTAGTAGGCACTTGGAGTGTTGGTGGAAATGTGCCACCCAATGATTTGGATATTCAGGACTGGCTAGGTAAACAAAAGCAAGCAGATATGTATGTTCTTGGGCAATTTTCCTGATTGAACTTTATGTTAGGTCCCTATAATACTAATGTATTCCTCTATTATTATTTTGATTGTAGCCCCTTATTGTTATTGTTGTGACCATGTTGTCCTCATACTATTATTTTTGTGCCCCATAGAAGCCCACTATTTTTGTTGTGCCCTTACATTATCATTCTTATTGTGGCTCTGATTATATTGTGACCCCTTAGACTCCTATATATAAAAAGGAGGTCTTGTCATTTGTATCATTCAAGAATTGTTAATTTGTGTAATTTAAAGGAGGTTTCCCCCTCTAAGAGGCTACTTTTGAAGTCATTGTTATATCTCTTTCTTCTATTTTGTGTGTTGGTTGCATAAAAATTGGTATCAAAGCTTTGGATTTTATGGTTTCACTGCTTCAAATAGGTCATCGTGGCATTTTAACTATAGAATTTTTTCTAAGACATTTCAGAAGCTGAAATTGAAACTAATTTGATCTGAAATCTTGATGAACCTTGTCATTGAATTTCAGATCTTTTCTCATTATATTT
>Ga0068628_1000991_pt1 | contig 11266 bp, 8 predicted proteins | sample InSIn2gowninarea_FD_77431 | JGI IMG/M metagenome (GOLD analysis project Ga0068628, IMG submission 77431) | Clean room microbial communities from NASA Spacecraft Assembly Facility at Jet Propulsion Laboratory, Pasadena, California, USA -... ... | reverse complement strand
TTTTCTTGCGACTGCCCATAAGTGCTCGTCGCGCTCTGTCCCTTTCGCGCCTTCGAGCCTTTCGTTGGGCGTTGCGCTCGATACCTTCGAGAGCGGCGGCACTGATAGGAATGGCGATAACAAGACTTTTGAGGTTGTCGTCGTGTGTTTCGGCGGAAATGATCCTTGCGTTTGTGCTTGACTGAGGCTGTTTCCGCAGTCGAGTTGCGCGCGTGTTGGAAGACTTTTCACTTCCCGTTGAACCACTACTTTGCCTTTTTGTCGCCTGCTCCTTGACTGCATCTCTTGGCGTGACATTGATGTTGGTTTGACTGCCAGATGCGGTGGATCGTCTCCTTTTCCGTGATGTCGCCCTTGGCGTTGGCTCGTCCAGCTCGACCGAAGAATTCTTACGTTTCCTGAGAGAGCGAGAACCATCCATGGGATCATCGTCGAGTATGAGATTGTTGAAGACTGAATGTGAGTTTGGTTTGATGCCGCCACGAGCAGCAGGTAGGAGATCTCGGGCTAACTTGGGAACAGACGATCGACGTTGAGAGCCATCGTTAATGGTCGTCCTGTCGACAGCAAGGAAGCCATTGTGTACACAGTCATGACATAGCCAGGTCTGAGGATTCTTGTCTAGAATTATTGATACATGTTAGCAGGTGTATGTATCTATATGCAAGTCACAACAGTCGACGTACCTTGATCCGAGCTAAGCGAATTAGCGTTTCTGGCGCACTGCTTGTGAGCTGCACGCATCAAGTCAGCTTTCATGAGGACCCTGACAAAGCTTGACACTAGACATGATGATATAAAACTTACCATGATCCCCGCAATGACCGCATTCGAGATATTCTTCGTACTCGTCGCTCGGATCATTTTCTTCGTCTTGTCCGCAATATCTGCCAAGCCAAAATCAGCAATCCATCAGCAAGCATCCATAATGGCCACATACACGCAAGTCGAGTCTGTCACAATGTCTTGGTCCTGTTCCTGAGCAGTGTCGCTCTCCTTTTCCCAAGGCGCCTGAGTGGCAGCAGATTCGTCAGACGAGTCGGAATCATTGTCGCCGTCGGATGCAGAATCGTCGTCCTCGCTGCTCTCGATGTCGCGACCTTTCCTGGCTCTTGAGGTTCTACTCCTTGTAGGGGCTCTCTTCACAGCACCGACAATCTCACTCTCGTCGTCGTCGTCCTGATCTGCATCTGCGTCTTCGTCTTCCTCGTCATCATCTTCTTCGTCTTCGTCGTCGTCCTGGTCTTCAGGAGCATCATTTTGAAGGCTAGGCGACTGGGTTTCGGGCATGTCGAGATCCTCCTCCTCGCCCTCTGCGTCGATACTACTGCTGCGCATGGTGCTGTAGGTGGTCCTTCAACTGTAGCGCGAGTATGCGGAGGTATGAGAGTGGTATGAATCGCGATGCTGTAGAGCCAGACACGTCTAGAAGTTGTATGTAGAGTGCATGGAGAGGCCACAGGGAGATGTGCTGTTGAAGCCTTGGCGCCCAAGCAAGCAAAGTGGTCGCAAGCCGTTCAGGCAGCAGTAGGAAAGCTCGGAAAGCTGGTGTGAGTAGCCCAGTAGGTCGAGGATACGTCCAGAGGCAAAGGACACGTAAGAACGCGGTATTCGTCAAGCGGTGGGTAACGTGGAGTGGGTGGTGAAGCTCGGACGGGCAGGCTGAGGTCGACGCGGCGACAAGGTAGGCGGCAGAGGGAGTCTCTAGCAGACACAACGAGCGACTGCTTTGACAGTTCGAGGTAGGGCGACAACGGAACCAATGAGTACAGAGCAGCAGGTCGTGTTGGCGAATTGATGTTGGATTACTGGGCCTCTTGTTCAGCCCCCTCAGGCTTCGTGTTGTGCTCTGGCCCCAAGCATGTGGAGAAGTCGCAGCTTCCCCTACGGCGCAGTTGCCTGTTCTGCGCTAGAAATCCGGCTTTACTCACGACTCCAGTGCCAAGACGTAGCTGGTCATCAAGCCCGCTGCGTCTACCGACGACGAGGGTGTTAGAAGGGCCATATCACACAACACAATACACAGCCATGGGTGTCCCATTTGAAGCTCTATTGCCTTATGGCATCTGTCTTGCCGTACGCCACCATCTCGTCCTCCGTCACGCAGTCAATCCCACCACTAACACTCCTACGCGCAGTTCTTCGGTATTACCGGTGCTGGTCTCTCAAAGATCAGAAACATTCAGAACGGCGGCAAGCGCGCCAGACATTCCGTCGACCAGTGGGACAGACAAAGTGCGCAATCTCGTTTCACGCGACAGCCCAATGACCCAGAAACGCTGACCCGACTTCCCTTCCGCAGTGATGGACCGCGACCGTCGCCTGACAGGCTGGCTCAGAGGCCAAGTCGACCGCCCCATTGCCCCCGCTGGCTTCGAATACAGCAATGGATGGAGAGTACGTGCACAACCAAGACTCGGCATGCTGCAAGTCCGAAGAGGCCAAGGACTGACATGCAACAACACAGGTCGAGAAGAACTTGCACTAGACACGCTACAATGCCACCAGCTCATACGCCCACGTCCTTCTTCCTCTCTTGTACATTTCCTCCGGCGCTCAATTATGCTACAAATACTGCTTTCCGAATACCAATTTTGTCTTCACATACTCCGGCTGTGACGATTGCCACAACGCTATACGTTCGTAGAATGATCCGGTGATGTAGTAAGGAGTCGTGGAAACAGAAACAGGGGGTGCACCAATTGAAAGCCGAACTTCTGCTGTCCGGTCTCGAAGAACCAAGCACATACTCACTCAAAAGTCCATCTATCCGAAGAGCAATCCTATGCATCTGGGCGACTCTGTTTCCGTCATCTATGCTGCACTGTTACAACGACAAGCCATGCTTTGTTACTTCCTTTCGTGTATTCGTTATGTGCAAACATTCTGCCTACCATAACACGAGTGCTGACATCACAACAACTTGCTGATTTCGCTGATCCCAGTCTTCCACTATAACGGGCCTAGCAAAAAGATACGAAAGCGAAAGAACACAGCTCGTTGGTCCCAAAACTTCCATCTCGCTACTACTCTCTCGTTTTCACCCATCCAAAAACATAGGTTCGCAACATTGACACCCTTGACTCACTGTCAGAGGAAAATGGGAACGAGGTAGATTCACGGGCTCAACTCATCTGCTTCCTCATCTCAGGATACCACAATGCTCATAAGCTTCATTTCAGTATGAACCTCCACACCAATCTCAGTAAGATATCTACACCAGTCAGGTCTATCTTTTATGCTGAAGTGTACATGTACAAAGGCAGTTGGCAACAGCGCCAAAGCAAGCACTAGTATATAGCCATAATCACATCCCTTCATGGAGCCAGTGTTTGGGGAAAAGGTTATCTGCATTTATCTAGTTCCCAAAAAAAGAAAAAAGATATTGAACTATCGGCTAAACAAAGAAACGCCATTGATACACATTGGTACTCACGTTAGACAACACAAGGAAAAGAGGCCGCAACTGAATATTTACACATCACACAAGGAAAAGAGTATCTACTGTCCGGGAGAGACAAGCAGACCATCCTTGAGAGAGTTGTGGTGCCAGCCACCAGCAAGTGCCTCACCACCCTGTGCCTTGGCGTGGTCCTGGATACGGGCCTCAAGCTCGGGGCGGAAGTGGCGGATCAGACCCTGGATGGGCCAGGCGAAAGCCTCTCCCAGAGCACAGATGGTGTGGCCCTCGACCTGCTTGGTGAGCTCTTGCATCATGTCAATCTCGCGAGCGCGGGCTTGGCCCTTCTCGAAACGGTGCATGATCTGCTCGGTCCACTTGGAACCCTCACGGCAAGGAGTGCACTGGCCGCAAGACTCGTGGTGGTAAAACTTGGAGAGACGAGCAATGGCGCGGACGACATCGGTGCTCTGGTCCATGACGATAACGGCGGCGGTACCGAGACCAGACTGGGAGTCCTTCAGGGCGTCGAAGTCCATGAGTTGGTCGTCGCAAATCTTCTTGGGAAGGATAGGAGTCGAGGAACCACCAGGAATGACGGCCTTGAGGTTGTCCCAGCCGCCAATGACACCACCACAGTGCTTGTCAATCAGTTCGCGGAGAGGAATGGACATCTCCTCCTCAACGGTACAGGGGTTGTTAACGTGACCAGAGATACAGAAGAGCTTGGTACCAGCGTTACGCTCACGACCGAAGGAGTTGAACCAGCTGCCACCACGACGGATGATAGTGGGTGCAACAGCAATGGTCTCAACGTTGGCGACAGTCGAAGGGCAACCGAAAAGACCGACAGCAGCAGGGAACGGAGGCTTCAGACGAGGCTTTCCAGGCTTGCCCTCAAGCGACTCGATGAGGGAGGTCTCCTCACCACAGACGTAGGCACCCATACCACGGTGAATGTAGATGTCGAAGTCGTATCCGGAACCACAGGCGTTCTTTCCGATGAGACCAGCTTGGTAGGCCTCCTGAATGGCACGCTGGAGAACGGTGGCCTCGTGGTAGAATTCACCACGGATGTAAATGTAGGCGGCAGTGCAGTTCATGGCACGACCAGCGACCAAACATCCCTCGAGCAGCTTGTGGGGGTCCTTGCGCATAATTTCACGGTCCTTGCAGGTTCCGGGCTCACCCTCATCGGCGTTGACGACCAAGTAGCGGGGCTTGGTGTCCTTGTCCCAGTCCTTGAAGTTCATGAAGGACCACTTCATACCAGAGGGGAAACCAGCTCCACCACGGCCACGGAGACCAGAGGCCTTGATTTCCGAGATGATCTGTAACAAGTGTGTCAGCAAGGTTGCGATGAACTAGCAATGCGTGGCAATGCATACCCAGTCGTGGCCCTTGCCGAGGATCTCCTTGGTCTTGTGCCAGTCACCATACTTCATGGCGCTCTTGAGGTCGGCTCCATGGTGGCCGTAAAGGTTCTGGAAAATGCGGTCCTGGTCCTGAAGACCACGCTTGTGCTGAACTGGGGGAGCGTCCTGGACGGTAGCGAGACCACGGGCGGAGGTGGTCAATCTCGAAGTGGTGGCGCTGGCCGAGGGCACGACACGGTGCGATGCCGCCGATGTGATTGCTGATGTGGCGCGCGACATGTTGCTGATGTGTGGAGAGATTGAATTCACAGTTGCCGACCGTGAAGACAAGACGGGGTATGGGAGGCGTAGGTGAGGACTGAGGTGGTGGCCAAATCATGACATCCAACATCCAAAGACTTTGCCAAGACCATGACACTCAGCCAATCAGAGCTTTGTATCTGACCTATCCCCAACTTTACACCCAACCTTCTTCACTTTATCTTGCATCTTCGCGCTGATGTCCTCGATCAAATCAACATCTACACAGACTACTCCTAAGGTTTGAATGAAAGTCCAGTACAGATACTACTGGACGCAGTAAGCTATGCAAAGACAACAAGCAACGCATGTATTGATCAACAGGACATAGCTCCAACACGACACGCCGCTCATATTCTACTTGATTATTACTCTAAGAGAAACATCAGAGCAACCAAGATGCTAATTCCAACTTTCCAAGATGTTCATTCAGATTCTGCAACTGTTAGCTTTGGACAACCTGTGAGCTTTAGCAGCCTAAACGATCGCCCTTTATAACTACCAAGCTCGGTCGCAAAGGATTCACTATACACTTGGCTTCGCTGGGCATTTGCAACATTAACGCATGCGCATGACTCTGAGGGAATAAAAACACCGATTTATACTACATCGGCGTGATCGACCAGCCTGTAGGTGTAGTTTCCGAGCCCATGGACTGTCACATCGCATATGCCCAGCTTTCACAGCCTGGTTGGCATGGCATATAAATAATTATACCTCCATCTGCTAATATGAGTATCTAACCTTTAACCTTCGAAACACTTTTGGTTAATCTATCGGATATCATGTTCCTAATCTCAGTCATCTCGGCTCTTGTGTTGGCTTCTAGTCAACAAGTCTTAGCACAGTCCTGCTCTGGTTTTAACGTCACGACCACCTACGCCGACTTGACCTACACATCTCTTAGCAGTCGCTCATACATCATCAGCGAGGGTGTTGCATGTCCCGCCACGCAGAATTGCTCCGTCGACATTGGCGGCTATGTCACTGATGGCCGCACACTGAACATCTCGGACGACGCTTCAGCAAACTCCATCTTCGACACCATCTCCAAAGTCGTCAACCTCCAGTTCAACGAAACTCAGACATACCCAGTGGCCCTCAATCATGGGCCGTGGACAATCAAGAATGGCACAGATGGTTATGTCGTCTTCACTCCCAACACAATATGTGCTACAGGAAGGCTATCTGGCTGTCAAGACAATAATCTCGAGGGACAAATTGTAACGGCATGCACATTGGAGGGTGAAAAGTACGGTGATGGGCTTAGTGGTGTCATCAACGAGGTCGTCACCGATCGAGAGTCTGCTGCAAATTTGACTTGCAACCCTTCGAACACGACACAAGCTAGGAACGGTAATTATACGGGTTCGAGAGGTTGTACCGGTACTCAGGACGAGACTGGTGCAGCCAGCACAGTTGGAGGAGTTTCTCTGGCTCTTTTGTCTGTTTCAATCCTTGTGGCCTTTGTCGGACTCTAGTCCTCTTGACGACTACGTCTAGATGAGGAACCCTCGCAGTGCTGAGTTTACAGCCATGTTCGAGCAAGGATCTGATTCCAAATAGCTTTTTGATTATACTCCTTCCCTAAACATTATATTGATAATGAACCTTGCAATAAGTCTACCGTCACGGGTCCGAAGATATGTTGCTGTGGTAATGATGAGGAGAGCCGAGATAGGCATGAAGAAAAGAGTTATGGACATGCGGCTGAAGAGACCTCCCTTGCATTCCTCAACAGGCAAGCAATGCTAAGCTGTGTTGGCTACTCTCTACACACGTGGCAAGTTACTATAAGTGGTATCTGTCCATTCCATGTGAGAGTGGATACATTGTGAGGCGCGGAGAGCGAAGAAAGCGGTCTCAGCATCCAATGCGGCAATTATCAAAATATAGTCTAATCACAGCCTGCAGTGTCGTCCAAGTGGTTATCATGAAGAACCCTTGTAGATGTGCAGATGATAGCAACAGATAAGCAAGCAGGACGTGGCGATTGGACAGATTGGTGGAGAGAATAAAAGGTTCGGCGGAAGTCGATGGGAAATGCGTACGCCAAGAAGTGGCTGTTTCGCGTGGGTTACCTTGGTGGGTGCTTGCTTTTCTGAACGTTGTTCTGTAACGGTGTGGACGTGATGATGGCTGGAGTGAGAAAGACTGTGTGATGCGAGAGATTGAGGTATGAAAAAGAGTGAGTCCGGATATGTCCAGCAGTATGTAAGATGATAGACGGAAACAAGAATGAGATTGGGGGAATGCGGCTGGAGGGCTAAAAATAAAGTAGTCGGACGTAGCCAAGCTTTTGCTAGGGACGCCGGTTGTTGTAAGTTGTAAGGGGACGCTTGTTGGACTCGCATGGCTGCTTTTTTGAGCGGTCGTCTCTGGGAGGGTTGTGTGACTGTGTCACACTTCTTTAACCTTTCCTTTTCCTCTGAACGACAATCTGGACACTGCTTTCATTCTCTCGTGTTCGACCAAGACTAATGGTGGTAGTTCGTAAAAGTGGATTACGATAGGGCCGAGTGCTACATGGTACAGGGTTTTGTTGATTGGCCATGTCTACAGGTGCACCGCCACGGGGAGCGCTGATGCGCACGGCGTCGGCTGAACAAGTATCGCTACAACATCCGTCTCCCGGTCTGGAGAGCCTGCAGGGCGCCTACATCAAGAATGTCGAGCGTCTTGAGCAATCAGCAGAAGAGATGAGTCAGGGGGGAAGCGACATTGGCGACGAGATTCGCAGGATGAAACAGGAACAGGACCGGGCCTCATTACGCTCAAGCAGCATCGCCTCTGAGTCGCTGTCACAAGCTCGTGAGGGCCGCCAGCAGACCATCGACAGAGTCATCAGCACCCGCAGCCGCAACCACTCGACCTCCAGCTACGCAAACTCGATTGTCGACGTCAACAACCACGCTCGCTGGGGAGGCTACTCGCCTGGAGGATACATCACCAGTCCCGCCGTTTCTCGAGTAAGCAGCTTCCATCGACCCTCGGGCATGCCTGAGCCCGTTCAGGAGGGTCGTCCCCTGGACTCGCCCCTCGCCTCACCCACTTCGTACTCGAGTCCACGACGCCAACCATCCCACTATTCATTCGCCGCAACCATAGAAGATGCTGAGCAGCTTGACGGCCAAGAGAAATCACAAAATGATGCCGACAAGACCCCCGAGCCCGAACATCAAGAGTGGGACAAGTCCAGTCGACGACTATCAGACCTCGACGAGCTCAGCCACTATTCCCATGACGACAAACAACACTACGGTGAGCAGGATGAACAGAGTGTCTACTCCCGCGATCAGCAGAGCCATTACTCGCAACCAGATCAACAGAGCCACTACTCTCAGCCCGACCAACAGAGTCACTACTCGCACGACGATAAACAGCCTCCTCAGCAGCAACAACACTCTCATCAGCACAAAATCAGCCAAGAGGAGGAATGGCAGCAGCAAGCCCATGACCTATACCAACAGGCTGCCGATCAAAATGCCTACAACGACTTTGTCCAGAATCCCCCGGATCGCCCACCAACCACTGATACTTTCCGTGATGCCCGCTCACTCTTCAAGGACTTTGATGGTGTGCACTATTCGCCAGGCCCCGACGAAGATGGCCCAGGTGGTGCACAACGACGAATGTCACGCATGTCTCGCCAGCCTCGCCCCATGTCATATGCCCGTCCAATGTCCTACGCACAACCACCACCAAACGAGGGCATGGTCTACTATCCCGCTCCCGTTCCTCGCATGTTGAACCTGCCTAAGCGACTGTCCCAGCTGCCCTCGGCCAACCAGCAAGCCCAGCGCCGCTCTCAGGTCTTGAGCGCCATGCCTCTTGCTTCAAGTCAAAGTGCTCCCTGGCTCCCTGGTCTTGATCTGGAAGAGCAAGAGCTGGAAGAAGGCGCCCCGCAATCCGGTCCTTCCTCCCCTCAACTAAAACAACAAAGACGAAGCATGATGGACCTCCAAGCCAGCCGAATGAGTACCGCCAACTTGCCTCCACAACTGAGAGCGTCTGTTTTCTTCGACAATGAAGGTCAAAGGTCACCAACAGAAGTCAAGATCCAGTCAGCTTCGGCCGTTGCTACTCTAGACAGTATTCTAGCTGCATCTGTCAATGCTCCCGTCAATGTCTTTACGGACCATCCGTTCGCCGGTACTAGCGGACAAGAAATCTATGCCCAAGAACGTTCTGCAAACCGTCGCAGTGCAACTTTGTCCAAGCTCGATATGATCATGGACGAAAATGAGAAGAAGGGCCACGATCGATCCGTCAGCGCTGGCACTATTGAGAAGCCCATGATGTCTAAGCGCAACAGTATGATGACCGTACTTACTGACTTTGGTGGTAAATTCGAAGGCAAGAAGCTAAAGAAGAGAAATAGCAAGATGTCTCTGATGACTGATATGGACATAAATGATGGTGGAGACACAGCTACTGAATTTGCAAAGTCTCGTCCTGCTAGTGTACACTTTGGTAATCTCGACATCGAGGAGCCAGCTGAACCGTCGCCTGAAGCAGAGGCAGAACATACCGAGGCGGCTGCTCAGGGAGTGGCAGCAGACAGAGAGAGCATCTACAACGACGAGCAGGATATGCAGATGCCATTCTTTGCCCAGCCTACCACTTTGCTGGCCGAGTTGCAGGCTCGCAAAGCTCATCAAAAGTCTCGTAATCGCGCCGCTGCAGACGCCTTCCCCAATGGAATGCATAGTACCCTGCTTCAGATGGACGCCGTCAAACAGGTGGAAAAGAACAAAAAGCTAAAGCACGGGCGTGCTAGACTTGCATGGGAAGCTCCAGGCGCTGAGGAGGCCGAGGAAGAAGAAGATGAAGACGTCCCACTTGGCGTCCTGTATCCTACGAAGAACGGTCTGCTCAATCGAGGCAAGAAAGACGAGTCAGATTGGGATCGTCCATTAGGTCTGATGGAGAAGCGTGAGTTCGAGGACAACGAGCCATTGAGCAGTCGTCGCTTCCGTCTCAAGGGTGTACCTGCAGCTGAGGCACGTCAAATCCGTCAAGAGATGGAAAGACAACGTCGCGAAGCTGCTCTGCCACCACCTGAAGCAGTTCCATTACCGGGAGAAGATTCGAACGATGATGAAGACCCCGACGAGCCGCTGGGACAGCGTTTGCGTCGTCTCAAGCAAAAGCAGATGCTAAATGCAGCATTGGGTGACGTTGCAGAAGCCGACAAACGCAAGTCCACTGCTTTTTCTGAAGACATTCTCAGCACGTTTGGAGGCATTACAGGAACGAAGGCCGAGACCGAGGCCCCTGAACCTGAAGAAGAGACACTGGGACAACGACGAGCACGCTTGCAACGTGAGCGCGAAGCAGAGGCCAAACGAGGTGACACCTCCGATCCACCTTCTGTTCGCACTGTCCGTCCTCCTCTCCTACGCTCGTCCTCTTCTCTTGCAAACCTCCTCGCCTTTCACCCTGTATCCTCTCCTGGCGGCCCTCGCTCTGCCAATGCTCCGGCAGCTGGCTCACTTCTAGCCGACGCCGCTCGAGCCGAAGAAGAAGCACGAAGAAAACTTCGCGAGCGCAACCGCACAAGCTCGTACAATCGCCTGACCAGCGGCATGCCTCAACACTTTACCCCTCAGCCCGCACCTTTCCTCCTCTCCTCCAAGTCTACTGGCGCAGTACCCCAATACTTCAACCCACAAACACTGCAACCGCAACAAGCACCAATGATGTATCCTCCCCAAATGGCTGCTGGAGGGTTCCCTGGCTATGGCTTTGCTCAACCACCTCCTTTCCTACAACCCACCGCCCAATATCCTAATATGATGTTCGGAGGTGGATATCCTGGATATGGGCAAATGCAGATGCCACAGCAGACGCAAATGATCCCTATGCAGCAGCAACAGGCGTATGCGCATATGGCACAGATGCAGGCAGCAGGTGGCATGCACGATCCCAATCTCGTTGCGCAACGCGATTTGATTGATCGGTGGAGACAGAGCATCATGCATTGAAAGCATTTTAGCATTGTCTGTTTTTGTTTTTTTTTAGTTCCTGTTTGTTCTTCACCTGCTTGGACAGAGAAAGAAGAGTCGGGATACCGATTTTGGAGTATTTGTGTTGGGCGTGTATTTACTTGTTTGGAGTTCAGTCGATTTCGGGGGTTTGTTTTCACCTGTTTTGGCATGCATGCATCTGTTATAGGCACAGCACATTT
>Ga0068628_1000990_pt1 | contig 11267 bp, 10 predicted proteins | sample InSIn2gowninarea_FD_77431 | JGI IMG/M metagenome (GOLD analysis project Ga0068628, IMG submission 77431) | Clean room microbial communities from NASA Spacecraft Assembly Facility at Jet Propulsion Laboratory, Pasadena, California, USA -... ... | reverse complement strand
TTTTGATTCCAACAGTGCAAACAACACTCAAATTTGAGTTCGTATGTCCAAGTTATAGCTGGTCAAAGTTATGATCAAACTAGGCCAAGTGGCAATCACTAACGAGGCAACAATTTGGCAGAGTTCCAATGCACGAAATCTGGTCACCGGAATGGGCGAATTTGTTGATTCCTTAATTTGTCCAGTAACCCTTAAAATCTGGTGAATGGTTTTTAACTATATAGTTTAAAAAAATTAAAATTAAAAATTAAATTTGGGGTGGCAGGCCGCCATCCCCACCAGCCCTCAATGGTAATAGTTAATATTTGAATTAATATGGGTCAGGCCACTGGGAGACCCGGGCTCGCAAATCATATGGCAACGACATATATATGATATACAATGACTATCAAAATGGAGGGGAGCCGGTGAGAGTCGAACCCGCCCAACCCGCCAATCAGGCGGCCCCATATATATTTATATATTAATCCAAAACCACCAACTATATTAAAATCTCAAGCCATGTTTTTCAAACAAATACACACCGTATTTAGTGTGGGTGGGTTTTGAACCCAACTCGTCCCTAACACATACGACTCTGCCACCAACAAGTCACGACTCGTCCGTTGAAAGCTTTGCCCCACACCACATATAAAAACTCACTTGCCATTCGACCAAGGGGAGGAGGTGACGGGACCGAGAGCCAAATTCAAGTTTGTGCAGGTGGATCCAGGAGCACCCAAGCTGGAACAGTGCCTAGGCGAGCACGGAAACCAAGAAAGATTTTGGAAGAATCTTGGGAGAATATTCTTGTAGGGAATCTAAAGATTCCTTGGAGCTCTAGAGGTCACTTGCGCAGAATTTGACAAATTTATAGTCATTTTTATACGATTTCGCGCCATGAATCCAATGGTGATGTCTGTTTCTACATCTGGGCTCCGCATTTTTCGTCCATGACAAAGGTTGGAGGTATAAGGGTCATTTATGTAAAGTTGATTGCAATTCATTCCTTTGCTGCCACTTAATGAAAGAAGGCCTCCCCGCTTTAAGTAGGGCCCGGAGACATAGCCCACATTGGGTGAACTCCATAATTATCTCGTTTGTGCGCCTTTGATCTCATGGTTGCTTTATGATTTTCGCTTCTTTTTAATGTGTTAAGTTATTTGGTTAACATGCTTTTTTATATGCAATTCAGTATGCATCTTTGAAGTTAAAAGATCTGGATCAAGTTTGGTATCAGAGCAGGTCTTCTTGATGCGAGTTGCATGAGTGAATGCTAACCATAAATAAGCTCCAAAGAGGTAAAGGAAAACTTAAATCCTTTGATCCCGAAGCAGGGTGTGCACCACAAAGATGAAACATGGCAGATGAGGAAGCTCGAATGGAGGAAGAGCGAAATTATTGCAAGATCTTCTTCCCTATGGTAGAGAAAAGTGACAAGTTGTTTGCAAAATATGAGAAGACAATCAAGTCTGAGAAAAAGAACCAGATGATCATGCCTTGGTAAATCATGAAGGTGGAGGAGATGAGCCTCCTCCTTCTTCGTCCTCTAGTGAGAGTTCTTCTTCTTCCTCTTCTCTTCATTCTAAAAGGCATCATAGCACTGCATCTAAAAAGCCCTTTTTCATGTTGGATGTCAAGTTTGATTTACCTGTATTTAGTGGAGAATCTAATGCAGAAAAACTAGATAACTAGATAAGACAGGTTGAAGTGTATTACCGCATACAACAAATCAAAGAGGATGAAGCCAAGATCCATCTAACATCCCTTTGATTGAGTGGCACTGCTCTTGTTTGGTGGGAAGGAAAACTGTAGAAAGATGGTAAGAATAGTCATAAACTTCTTTCATCATGGTTTGAGTTTGTCTCTGCTATAGGAGGACAGTTTTACCCATTGGGCTATAAACAAAAAGCCATGATCGAATGACAACATTTGAAACAAAGTAAAGGTCAAACTGTTCAAAATTTTATAGAGGAGTTTAGAAAACAGGCATTAGCATTGGATGTTCTACTAGACACTTCTGAGATGTTGATGAAATATATGGGCTCTTTGCATAGTTATTTGTGTCATTCATTGTTATTGTTTGAACCTAAGTCTCTTGATGAAGCTAGTGTGAAGGTTGTACATCTTGAAAGGCGGGGGGAACATGAGCAAGATGATCATCCGAAGAGGGTAGCAACAACCAAGAGAATAGAAGCAAGGCCCTCTTGTATTCATTATGAGAAAGAAGGGCATGATGAGAAGAATTGTTGGAAACTGCATCTAGAATTGAGACCTAAGAGGAACAACAGAAAAGAGAAGCAGAAGACAGTTACAACTGTGCAATAAGACCAAGAATTTAAATCAGAGGATGATAAGAAGATCATAGTTGTGGGATTTGCAGGTGGTGGACCAATTGCCCTGGGATCAGACTCAGGGGACGAATGAAGATTCCAACTCTTGGGATGGCAGCAAACAAACCCATCGACTTGGGTTCCGATTTAGGCGATGAGACAAAGATTTCAGTAGATGTTGTGTCAAAAATGAAAAGGGCACCAAATGCGGCATGGCTCCAAGAACTTGAAGAAATCAACCAAAGAATTCAAACGAAGAATGCTAAACTAAGGAGATTCCTGCAAGACGCAGAGAAGGAGAAAAAAAGGTTGCAACATCAGTTACAAGCCAAGGAGGAGGCCTTGGAAAAGTTGCAGCATAACAAGCTTGAGGTAAAAAGTGATGCTTCAATTTCATGTACTTTTTATGATGATGATTTCATGGATTTTGAGAAACATACTACAGGAATTGGATCAAAATTGTTGAAGAAAATGCGGTATCAAGGAAAGGGCCTCAACATTAATAGCCAAGGCATTGTGAATCCCATCAAAATGGAGGAATTGCCTCATTATGCAAGACTTGGATATGTCAGAATAGAGGTTTGGGAATGATCCAAGATAGCCAGTAACCAACCAATGACAGATGATGAGAGCACTTCATCACTTTCCAGTGATAATGAGGGTTCCTCAGGCACTTATTAGAGGCGCGCTAGAAATAAGCGCTCCAAGATGATTTAGAAAGTTTGGAAGATAAATGTTAAAATTGGCAACTAGGGCCAAACTCCATGTGGGTCATCTTATTTATGGAAGCTAATATTTTTTTTGGATCCCTCTCATTGAGAGGTGTAGGATTGATCTAAAGATCATCCGATTCTGATAAATATTCATGGAGTTATGAAGTTATTTGTGTTATAAGACAATTCATCAAGGGCGGCCAGCGACCAAATAACCCACACATGTGCTTAACGTTTTAGCATAAAAAGGAGTGACTTGAGAGTCATTTCTACACACACTTCACTCTTGATTTCTCTCCACTTGTTCTAGGTTTTAGTGGAAGAGGAATCTAGGAGAGGAAGCCCTAAATGCAAAAGGTAAGGAGCCCTAGCATGAGGCCTAGACGCAGTCAACAAGGAAGCCTAAACGCTAGTCTAATACATCCTTAAACGCTGGTCTAATCCAGCCCTAAACACTGGTCTAATCCAGCCCTAACCACAGTCAAACAAGGTCTTGGCCGCAGCAAATGGAGGGTCGAGTTGCTGTAAAGGAGGCCGAGGTAGGGCAGACTGTTTCAGGGCTGCGTAGAGGTGCCTTGGATGCAAGAAAGGGTTGTGTATGATGCTATATGGAGAGGCCTAAACACAGGTCCTATTCTGCTGTTCTAAAGATCCCTAGCCGTAGTCAATAAGTGGAGGTCAACTGCCGTAGTCCTAATTCTGGCCTCACCCTAACTGCTGGTCAAGGAACGCTGGCTGCAGTCCTTATGAGGTTGACTGTGGGATAACATGGAGGCTACAACAGTGTGCTCTAACTAACGGATTTGAAGCAGCATGCCAATACGTGAGCATAGGTAGGGCTGTTGGTGGCCAAACCTAAAGGCTGCCCAGAATTCCAATGCAGCAAATAGAAAAGTTCAGCAACTCACAACAATGCCACTTGGGACAGCAAAGTGGCGAACATAGTGTAGCAATGCCACATAGGATAGCAATGCCACATAGGAGCAGCAAAAGCAGATTGGGACAACAGTGCCAAGCATGGTGCTGCAAGGGATAGCGGCATGGTAAATAGGACAGTAAGGACATGGTGCTTGTTGGAGCATGTTACAATGGGACAGCAGCAACAACAAGGTGCAGCAAATGCAATCATGGTGCAGCAGTATGAGTAGTGACAACATTGTGATAAGGTGCAGTATGATGTGAAATTGTACAGCACAATAATGGGCATCCTGACAATGTGAAGTGTAGCATGTTGTGTGTACAATGAGATGCAGCATGATGGGCACAGTAAGGTACAGGATGAGGTAGCACTGGTAGGTGCAACAAGATGATAAGGTACAGCAAGATGTTGCGGTAACGGAAGGTGCAACAGTATGATGTGTGCAGCGTGGTAATGAGGTCCCGCATAGTGATGATGGGTGCAACACGATGCAGCGCAATGAGGTGCAACATGATGACAAGGTGCAACACAATGCATGGTCATGGAGTCATCAGGGAGAATTAGTTGAAGCAACATGTCTTGAACTGAATTCAACTACATCATGTATCATCTACTTAGAGATGATCTATGCTCTTATTTAGATAAGTCAAAGTATCGACTTCTATTGTATATGTACTATCTCTCTCTCTGTGCTGAACTATTAAAGAATATATAAAAAGAATTGATCAAGGGTTTCCCCACATTGGGGTTTGCCCTTGGTTAGCGCCACATCTTCTGTCCTCTTGTCTTCTGCGATTATGTTTATGTTCTATCTGCAATTTACTATTATGATGATGTGATTGCTAATCTGGAAAAGATATTGAGCTAACTGTGAAAATTGAAATAAATTGCTCTAAGCATACAACATACCTAAAATTTAACATGGTATCAGAGGTGAGGTGAAGAGAAAGCCTAAGCAAGAGTGAAAGAGCAATCACCGAAGATAGTTGGGAAAGGACAAAAGGCTCAATGGGTCCCTCATCCCTCTTCAAATTCACCAAGGGTGAAGTCGAAGCAGAGAACATTATCAGAATGGTGCAGTGGAAGCTTCTAATGGCCTACCTAAAGATCACTTCAATGGGAAGTACAGATATAAGGGTGGAAGGAAAGGCAAATGCCTTGTTTGTAATAAGTTCGACCATTATGCGAAGGAGTGTCCGAATGGCAGGGACACATCACTTGATGAAGAAAACAATGATTCCGGGGACATCTTCAATGATTGAAGGAATGACAGGTAATGCAGGTCATCAAGGAAATAGCTGACTCTTCGAAGAAAGCAAGGAACCCCAGGGATGAAGAATCAAATGTACTTTCTGATAAGATAAAGAAGAATTATCTTATATTGGCCCTTTCCTCTAGACTCTTTGGGAATTTGGCTTACTGATTGTAGTGCTTCAAGGCACTTCATCGTTAGAAGGGTGCTCTCTCTAATTTGGTAGAGATGGAAACACTCATGGGATTATACTTAGAGTTAATGCCACCTATCCCGGAAAGGGTGTAGGGAATGTTACCTCTCAATTGAATGAGGGTAACTTGATTCATTTAAAAGAAGCTCTTTATGTACCTGATCGCAAGAAGAACCTGGTGTCCATTTCGGCAATGGAAGTCAAAGGTTTCAGGGTGGCATTCATCGATGGAAAGGTATGTGTTTGAAGATAGAATTTTCAAAGATGCTTTTACTCATGGGTTCAGGGTTGGCAATTTGTATCGAGTTGCAGGATGGTCCATTGGGGACCATGTTAGTTGTCACATCTCATCTATAGCACCGGAGGTCTACTTATTATGGGGCCCTACCCGATGTGAGTCAGATGGTGACAGGATGCCTGAATTCAAAAAGAGCATGAAGGTACATGTCTGAGATGTACTAGAGGAAAATCTTACAGGGGGACCATTCCCCTCATGTAGCAGGTCCATTGGTGTGGAACAACTCGAGGGGTTTGAGATTCATGATCGGGAATCTCATGTATGCAGGTGGAAGAAAGCGATCTATGGCTTGAGGCAAAACACCCCGAGCTTAGTATGAGAGGATTGATAGTTGTCTGATGAAGTTGAGATTCACTAGGAGTGAAGCCGATCCAAACCATTGCTTGAAGGTTGTGGATGATAGACCTCTCATACTAGCACCCTATGAGGACGACCTCTTTTTGACAGGTGCAAACCCTCTCATTTGCAAAATTAAAAGGGAGTTGAATTCCAGATTTGGAATGGTAAACTGCAAGCCCGTGACTACCTCAATGGAGCTTAACTTTCAGAAGTTATGTGATAGTGATGTCGGACTAGATTTGGGAAAGGCCTCTGAGTTTCATAAACTCATTCGCATTGATGTTCTTGGTGAACTTCCGTCCGGATATATGTTTTGCAGTTAGCATGTTGGGCTCATATTTTGTTGAGCCTCACTAGATTGGTGCCAAGATCTTCTGAGATATCTTCGGGGCACAATCTCTCATGGATTGAGATACACTGCCAGAAATGTGAAGCTGCATGATTATTCGAACGCTGACTGGGCAGGTAGTGTGGAGTATTGCAAGAGCACTTTTGAGTGCTGGTTCTCTTTGAGTTTTGCTTCGATATCCTATATGAGCAGGAAGCAAAAGACGGTTGCTTTGAGCATTGCTGAGACCGAATACATAGGTACGAGTATGATCTCGTGTGAAGTTGCCTGGTTGTGGAAGCTCTTTAGTGAGTAGTTTGTACACATGATGGATACCACTGTGATCTTCTGTGTCAACTAAGGGGGATTCAATTGTTGAGGAATCTTGTATTGCTCCAACATATAGACATTAGATACTACCTTATCTGGGATATGGTACATCGATGAGCAAGGAGGCTCCATCGCATTGAGACTGATGTACAGGTCGCAGATGTTCTATCAAAGCCCCGGGGAAAGGTCAAATTTGTGACTTTCCTGAACAACTTGGAGTCATTGAGAGACCTTCTTATGAGGGTCTCGCATGATGAATGCATTGAGCTCTGGGAGCTCCAGGGGGCTTAGGGTACTTCTTGGAGCAATAAGTGACCATAGGGCAACTCACCCTCCCCTAATGGTGCGCTGTGTATAGGGTGAATGGCTCATCCTTGCCCTGCGATACCTCGTGGTGACTTAGGGACAGGTTGAGTGGTTCTGTTGTCAAGGCATCCTACCCATGTAGTCTGGGACTCATGGGAAGTACCTCTCATCTGGCCAATGAGCAGGGAAATGGGGTTAGGGACCATAGTAGTACTATCGATGGATGCATCGTTGTATCTCTCGTACTCCCTATGCTAGGATGACCTCGATTGATCTGGGATCAGTATGAGTGGTTTGATACACTCTCTTGTAATATTGATCCAGGATCAATGAAACTGACTTCGGGTCAATAAGAGTGATATGATTCACTCTCTTGGAACTGATCTGGGATCAGTAAGAGTGGTATGACACACTCTCTTCATATGGAATTGACTTCGAGTCAGTAGAGAATGGTATGAGACATTCTCGATCAATGCTTCTTCTTCATGGTTCAACAGAGCAGATCAGTGCAGGGCACTGTTGGCAGAGATAGTACAGTCTAGTAGATGGATCAACAGATGGAGTTCTCCCTAGTTGAGAGGGAGTGTTAAAATTGGTAACTAGCGCCAAACTCCATGTGGGTCATCTTATTTATGGCAGTTGATATTTTTCTTGGATCCCTCTCATCAAGAGGTGTAGGATTGATCTAAAGGTCATCCGATTCCAATAAGTATTCATGGAGTTATGAATTTATTTGTGTTATAAGACAATTCGTCAAGGTTGGCCAGCAACCAAATAACCCACACATGTGCTCAACATTTTAGTATAAAAAGAGGTGACTTGATAGTCATTTCTACACACACTTCACTCTTGATTTCTCTTCACTTGTTTTGGGTTTTAGTGGAAGCGAAATCTAGGAGAGGAAGCCCCAAACGCAGAAGGTAAGGAGCCCTAGCATGAGACCTAGACGCAGTCAACAAGGAAGCCTAAACGCTAGTCTAATACAGCCCTAATTGCTAGTCTAATATAGCCCTAAATGTTGGTATAATACAATCCTAAACGCTGGTCTAATCCAACCCTAAACACTGGTCTAATCCAGCGGACCAGCGCTAAACGCTGGTCTAATCCAGCCCTTAAATGCTCATCTAATACAACCCTAAACGCTGGTCTAATCTAGCCCTAAACGCTGGTCTAATCCAACCCTAACTACAGTGAAACAAGAAGGTCTTAGCCGCAACAAATGGAAGGCCGAGTTGTTGTAAAAGAGGCCGAGGTAGGGCAGATTGTTTCAGGGCTGTGTAGAGGTGTCTTGGGTGCAAGAAAGGGCTGCGTATGACGCTATATGGAGAGGCCTAAACACAGGTCCTATGTTGTTGTTCTAAAGATCCCTAGCCGCAGTGAATAAGTGGAGATCAACTGCTGCAGTCCTAATTCTAGCCTCACCCTAATTGCTGGTCAAGGAACGCTAGCTGCAGTCCTTATGGGGTTGATTGTGGGATAACATGGAGGCTACAATAGTGTGCTCTAACTAACAAAGTTGAGAAACATGCCAATATGTGAGGATAGGTAGGACTATTGATGGCCCAACCTAAAGGCTGCCTAGAATTCCAATGCAACAAATAGAAAAGTTCAGCAAGGCACAACAATGCCACTTGGGACAGCAAAGTGGCAAACATAGTGCAACAATGCCACATAGGAGTAGCAAAAGCACATTGGGACAACAGTGCCAAGCATGGTGCTGCAAGGGACAACAACATGGTAAATATGACAACAAGGACATGGTGCTTGTTGGAGCATGTTACAATGGTACAGCGACAATATCAAGGTGCAACAAATGCAATATGGTGCAACAATATGAGCAGTGACAACATTGTGATAAGGGGCAGCATGATGTGAAATGATACAACACAATGATGGGCATCCTGACAATGTGAAGTATAGAATGTTGTGTGCAGAACTTGCTAGTATAGTACAGTGATATCAAATGCTATAATGAGATGCAGCATGATGGGCAAAGTAAGGTATAGGACGAGGCAACACTGGTAAGTGCAGCAAGACAATAAGGTACAACAAGATGTTGCAGTACCAGAAGGTGCAACATAAGGTGCAGCAGTATGATGTGTGCAGCGTGGTAATGAGGTCCAGCATAGTGATGATGGGTGCAGCACGATGCAACACAGTGAGGTGTAGCATGATGACAAGGTGCAACACAATGCATGGTGATGAAGTTTCCTAGGAGAATCAGTTGAAGCAGCATGTCTTCAACTAAGTTCAACTACATCATGTATCATCTACTTAGAGATGATCTATGCTCTTATTTAGATAAGTCAAAGTGTTGACTTTTGTTGTATATGTACTATCTCTCTCTCTATGTGCTGAATTATTGAAGAACATATAAGAAGAATTGATAAAGGATTTCCCCACATTGGGCTTTGTCATTGGCTAGCGCCACATTTTGTGTCCTCTTGTCTTGGCTTATCTTCTGCAATTTATGTTTATGTTCTATCTGCTATTTACTATTATGCTAATGTGATTGCTAATCTGGAAAAGATATTGAGCTAACTGTGAAAATTGAAATAAATAGCTCTGTTGTCGCGCGGATTGACACGACAACGCTTAGACCGGGGGCTGTCACTCTAATCCCCGATCCCTCCGTTTAACCCTGTCTCCCGCGGCTAAGGGGGGTAGTCCCTGTGAGATGATGAGACCAACTGCCGACCAGTTGGTTGGGAGACACGAGACATGATTGAGATAAGCACTAAAATGATTTGATGAATTGAGCAGACCAGTGCCTTAAAAGATTGTTATTACAATGATTACTTGTTAAATGATATAGAAACATGAACCCTGGACAACAATCACTTGTCATCAGCTAAATCACATGACTCTTAGAATGATCAAAACGATATCCAGCAACTGAAAATTTTAAAAAAATGAATGCTTTAAACCACCACGAGAATCATAAACCATTAACCAGATATCATATTTCACATCTCGACTTGAAAATTCTAGATCTCAGCATGAAAGATAATAACATGAAAACAGCTTAATCTGGCAAAAATAATTTTCCACAAAATTTTTCGAATTTTTTTTTTTTAAATATTATAAAAATGAAAATTTAAAATCTAAAAATTTAAAATTTAAAATCTATTTAAAATCTAATTAAAATCAAATCTAGAAAATAAAATTAAAATCTAATCTATCTAAAGACTAAACTCTAAATTAGAAAACTTTAAACTAAAGCAAAAATTAAAATTTAAAAAAAAAACTAAATTTACAACTAAATCTAAAAAAATCTAACGTAACGTATGTGCATATATGACAAAAACAAATAAAAATCTAAATCTAACTATCCGAAATCTAATTGAAAACCTACGCTAGCCTAATTGAAAATACGCCAAACGCTAACAAAAAAGGATGTAAATGATTTAAAGAAACCAACCGCAATCGTAACCATGTAAACAATACGCTGTTGACTGAAATGATACCTGCGGCACGAGAATGGCTGTAACCCTTGATGACTGGCTGCGTGAATGACTACAAGATATTTACCTGCTACGGATCATAGATTGCCCCTGCTGCCGGCGTGAATGTCTGCGTGAGGAACCGAAGCTGGAATCGATTTTTCATGCCGCCGACAGGTCGAAATCTGTCCAGCTGCTCTCTTCTGCGTGTGCTTTTGTTTGTTGTTCATAATACAGGTTTGCGGATAGGCAAGGAGGGGAACCAGGCAGCTCGCATGAGAGGGATCCGTAGATGCAGGGATTTGATGACGTTGGAGGACAGCGAAAGATAAATGATCTGCATGATAATGGATTAATGCGTGGTGGTTTAGATAAGCCGTATAGGGAGTGGAGAGCAACTTGCAGCGTATAGCTGGAAATGAGCTATGTGTGGGACGCTTGGCCACTAAAAACGTGCTGCAACCATGAAATTTCGGTACCGTTCATAAATCGATGGATTACCAGGCGGCAATCACATTTTACGTGAAGCTCCTTCTAGGTTTTTTACAGTATGTCCTCCATTATGTGCAGCCAAGCAAAAATGTGTGGATATCTTTTAGATTTTTGAGGCCAAATCAAATGCCTGCGGATTAATCTTAAAAAAAGGCAGCCACAAGGTCGTTGCTCAGTTTTAGACGACAGTCCCTTGCAGATAGAAAACCCAAAAAAAAAAAAAAAAAAAAACCAAAAAAAAAAAAAAAAAAAAAAAAAATTAAAAAAAATAAAAAAAAGAAAATAAAAAAATAAAAAAATAAATAAATAAAAAAAATAAAAAAAATACTATTCTTAAAAAGA
>Ga0068628_1000986_pt1 | contig 11291 bp, 7 predicted proteins | sample InSIn2gowninarea_FD_77431 | JGI IMG/M metagenome (GOLD analysis project Ga0068628, IMG submission 77431) | Clean room microbial communities from NASA Spacecraft Assembly Facility at Jet Propulsion Laboratory, Pasadena, California, USA -... ... | reverse complement strand
TTGAAGTTTGCATGGCTTATAAATCACCACGGGGAATCCGCTGGGCAACCTACGCTTTGAAAATACAAATGGATCTATTCATCATCTCTACACCTGGCATGTGCCCAAAGGTAGTAATCTGGCCAAAGAAGGGGCAAGACTCTCTAAGGAGTCCGGTATTGACAGTTACAAGTATCTCGCAGGCTGCAACATCGCTAGCAGGGGATGTACCCAAAAAAAGGGTATGCGAAGTAGAATTGGTCAGGATGTCGTCGCCCCGCTTAAGGGTAGGATGGCACGTTACAATAGACCAACAAAAGGATGGACAGACGACAACCATGGGTGGAGATGCAGTCAATAAGTTGCCTTGGATGGTTCTCGACGAGTGGGATCTGGGAGATAGCAGCTAGGGTCTTGCAAGATTGCAACACAGGTTGCAGCGGATGGTGCGAAGAGAAGATACGTCAGTCGGAAAGGGTTATGGTGGTTCTAGGAGGTCCTGTATGCGGCTCCCCCACTCGTGCTAAAATCCTCGGAGAGGGTGTTCTGTGTTAACCGAGTAGAGCATAATGAGCATCATCGGTTGCGAGATAGGGTAGAAACACTGAAGCCAGAAAAACATTGTAGGAGACAAAGTAGGAGTAGCCAAATGATGAGCGCACTCAACGAAAGGCAAACCACGAAGCCAAGACTGAGCATCTAGCCACACCAGTAGGTGACTCGGGATGAGTCACGATGATTGTGTTGGGGGATTTTTGGGTAGTGCAAGCCCCGCGGAACGAGTATGGGGTGCGAAGCTAGGAATTTTGGGTAATAATAGGGTAAAAGACTCCGCAGAAAGCACGGAGCGTGAACTATAGTAGGTTGAGTAAAAGGGTTGTCCCCCCAAAAATAATGTAAACAAATAGTAATAGAGTCGGCCTGTGGAGGGATTGCGGGGCAAGGGAAAGTATACATAGAGCAGGGCTCTATGAGAGAAAGTAGTAGTTTAAGAAGATGAAATGTAATGGGTCCTTAAAGGCAATAGCTTGAAAGCGTCTGTAAGTCCGAGTCGAGGGAGGAGGGTAGAAGGTAGAGGCTCTGCAACTGTGTGCGTAGAGGCCTGGAAAGTCCACAGCTGTGTGCACGGACCCCTGTAGCTGAGTGCATAGGGTGGATCTGGATGTATTGTTGAAGATTGATAATAAATATAAGTTTCTTCTAAATTCTGTTTTGGTTGCGACTTTCCTCTTTTATGATAAATGAATTGTTATGATTTCTGCATTTGCTATGGTTGAATTCATGTGAACTGAATTAATCTTGATGCGCGAAGTAACCAAAAGTACTAAATGTTTGCTTAAAGACCGTTTTAACTAGATCAAACCAGTAATAAGTGATTCAATCTGTAATAAGCACGATAAGGGTATTCCGATCTGTGCATAGCGCAAGGCTGCAGACCAGTGTGCAAGCCCAAAACCACATCCAAGACATCCCCAGGGTGCGGAAACCTGGTTCTAGCACCCTCCCCTGCTACCTCGGGTGAGACCTCAGTCTGCGCTTCACGGGCTGTTGCCGAAAGGGCTAGTAGCTACAGGATTTGTTTGGCTAAATAATTCTTCTGAACCTGGGTCAAGACCATATAAGCCAACAGGGACCTTCTCTCAGAGTTGGATAGTCGCACTCGACCAACTGGTTAGAGAAGGAAGACCATGCAACTGTTCTAGCATACTGGCTCATCAACTGAAGGAGAAAGTCATGAAGGCTCAACAGTCACTCGAAGGCATGCATTCAAATATTTACATCTCCACCTAAATTCTAGATGCAGTTTGTGCCCAACATAAGTTACCGGGCTTAGAGTGGGCATGGTCACTGGAAGAGACTGTTGTGAGCACATATTTCAAGTTATTGTCTGACTGTAGCTTCAGAGGAGTGATCATACAGCTGTCTAACCATCTTGTCACCCCAGTGTACAGGTTGATATTGAACAGGATCCACCCTGCACGTTAGAAGAAGCGAAGAAGGCATTGTTAGGCATTGCAGATTTGTATGCCTCACCAGATGGCATGTTCTACCAAAGTTTTCTTTAGACATGCTAGTCATGCAAGAAGTAGTGTATCATATCTCAGCATGATTAATAGCTAGGGTGCATCGGAAGAAGAAGGAACCTTGGCCCACTCTTCTGTTGTTGATTGGATTATACGAGATCTAAAGCATCAAGCAAGTAGATGTCGAAGCTGAATAGATGAAGAAGTACCCGCTCGACCTCCAAAGCTTCCACCCGTATGACCCACATTGTATTTTGAAGGATCATTGCATGAGAGTTCAATGCAATTGGATCCATGGGGCATGCCATTGGGCTAAGGAGGACTCATGGAGGTATTCCTACAATACCTTCAGACCCAATGAATAGGTCGATTTCGCTGTACAGTGGTTAACACGGCAACATGAAGTAGCATCACAGAGAACACCAATAGTAGCAACAACAACAGAAACAACAGAGCCAAGCATATCTATGCGTGACCAAGGGAAGAGAAAGATTCTCGACCACTTGGAGGAGGAACAAAGTTATAAGTTTCAAGCACATCCACTTGTAGAACAAGTATCTATGGCTATTTAGCAGAAGAGGCAACAACGCGATAATCGAATTGTGCGAAGGCAGAGGGATAAGAAGAGAATGGAAGAAGCACAGAACGAGTTGCATGAGCTGAGGGAGAAACTCCAGAAGGAACAAGAGCTATTCCAATTGAAGAAGGAAGCGTAGTAGCAGCAGATTCAGCAAGTGGTGCATCACGTGCAGATAGACGAAGGAGATCCCATACAAGTAGTTGATTCTTTTGAACAGTTGGCATCAGGCAATCAGGGTGAACCCTTGAAGGGGCAAGACCTTTCTCAGGAGATAGAATAGGCTCGTGAACAGTTGGATGCAGACATGGAGCAGCAGGAGTTGGAACAGGACACTGACCTCATGCCTCACCAAAGAGAGGTCGACTCACCTGCTTCAATGCATCCAGATGATGAGAAAGTCTCGGATGACCAAGGAGGCACTGAGATCCTTTGTGGTCAACTAGAGGCAGAGACACACAATATCTCATTTGATGAATCTCATCACAGATTTGTGTAGTCTCATAGAGTACCGACTCTGGAAGACCAAACATCCCCTACACAATTTTAAGAGCAAGTGATCACGACTAATGTGCACAAGCATCCATCTACCTTGGCTGATGCAACTAGAGTGTATGCTGAAGCCACTAGCTCCAATGTTCGTTTCTCAGAGCTAAGAATGAGTGAATGGTGAAGGAACTACAGGTGGCCAAGAAGGGAGGAGACTTGATGAAAATGTCTACCTGAGATGAGCTAAAGAACGCAATACTGGATGAAGTACTATCCTTGGACACTATTATGCGAGCATTATACTCCAAGTTTGGTACCATGCATCAAGAATTTGTTCATCTACATGGATGGCAGCAGCGATGTGCAAGAAGAGTATGCATCTTGAAGAACATACATACTATTGTTGATAACATCCGAGCATGGATGATGAAGTACAAGGGAGCCTCACTTCACTTGCCAAAGATGATGAAGGCTAATGTGGTCGAGCCACAAGCAAGTATCTGAAGTTAGGTCCGGAACTATGAAGACCTGTCGCAACTCATCACTACCATACATGCTTCCCAAGCAAGAGTATTACAAAGCATGGAGGTTATAGTGCACACTCATGTGATCCCATCACTTGGGACCCTCACTCAGGCGAAGAGCAAGAAGTAGTTCCAACAGGATCTTGACTCGTACTTCGACAAGCTAATGCACATTGCCGCGAGCCCAGACTTTCCTATTAGTGCAGACAGCGTGCGCAAGTACGTTGCTGGTCCGGCCACACTAAAGACAATGATGTGCATGCTCACAAACGAGTTGGATAGAGGAGCCTGAGCAGTGTACCCAAATGCTATGGAGGAAAGGTTTAGGTTTTAGATGGATGTCACAACAGAACACACAGACACTCTCAAGGACTACCAATCTTGGCATCAATATGTCACTATTGATCAACATGAGGATGTCGAGTAGTTAGACTTCTATGGTTGTCTAAGTCCAAATGATGTCTAGTTTGGCTTGTCCAAGCCATTGTTCACATGGGTACATGTGAATTGTGATTTTGAGTCATGTCAAGTGTAAGTCAAGTGTCAAGAATGGATGTAACAGTCATAGAATAGGTGAAGAGTCGTGAGGGTAGTTTAATGGTCACAAAGGGGAATGTCAAGGGTCACCCCACCCTTTTCTATAAATAGTCCCTTATAACTCATTGTATATTCTTTTGGTCAGCTAAGCTTCTACTAAGACTATTTTGAAGAAGGCTTGAATGATATTATAATATGCCTTGGCTTCTCCACTACACGGAGCTAGCATATCTCTTTGGAGGAGTAGGCAGATGTGGCTGTAACGTTCCATTGTTGGGGCTAGCAGGTTTACATGGTGTATTGTATGATTGTGATTTACACTTCTTTATATAATAAGAGGCATCACATTTTCATGCATATGTTTTTATTGTAGTTAGACTGTTCTGGTTGCTTGAATGATATATGTTGTTTAACTTACGTACTTGTGTATGAACTGATTTTTATGCAATTATATGAATCTTGTTGGTAATGTGTTTCATATGTTGTTAATGCTGTCTCTGTCCGTATCGACTGCTCTGCTGGACATCAAACAAACCTTTCTCATGAACCTTGCTATATCAATTGTCACACTCATCTCAGACTGATCCATAAGTGTTGTTGGTGTTATCTTACCTTGTATGTTGTGACTGCTGCATCTGAGTGGACTGCTCCATTCGAAGTTGTTCATGTCCTTTGTGTGGTGTGTTCTTAGCTAAGTTTGGATTGATCCCTTTCAACCTAGAACTCACCTTCACCTTCCTCTCCCTTCGAAGTGTTGGAACCTCTCGTACACATTCCTTGACTCTCTGCATCAGTCACACCCTTGCTACTAATAAAGTTATCTTACTTGCCTTTGTGTGACATCGTGGTTAAGGAATTACCTTATGACCCACTGTTGGGACTCCTACATCAAACGACCTGAGTTCTAATTGGGACTTCTTACTGGGATGATCCCCTTGACATGTTGGCAGGTCCAACACCATCAACAAGTTCTTTAACACCACTAAATAAAATCTTAAGAAGATGAAATTCTTGGAAACATGGTATCCTTATTTCTCAAAGAAAATTCCAACAAAGAAATATAGGAATGAGTAATAGAATGGTACACTATGACAATGACAAGTCCCGTTATGATTAGGAATAGGAATCAGTTTAGAAGAAGTTATTGGGAAATTTCCTTAATTGGATGGATACTCTCAGTAGCTCAACAACTCAGTTGACAAGTTGCAAGGGAGACAATGAAAATATCATTGGAGCATATGAAATAAAATCAATGGTGAAAGCAATGATTTTGCAGAGCTTATCTAACTTGCAAAGAAAGAAGTAACATGAGCTAGGTGTAGAATATTTAGGTAGGAAGAAATCCAAACAAATCCCATTAGAGATTCAAAATTCGAGATTGGAAACAAACAGGGAAGAAGGAAACAAGTCAAGGAAAAGACATAGACAAGCGAGTGAAGACACAGTGAGAGAATAAATTCCACTCAACTCTCTAGAAAGAGAGTTAAGAAACCATGACCGGTCATTAGATACTGCAACCAAAAGTTACCATCATCGAATGAGAAGAAAGAAAAACTCAATGCCAGAAGAGTTCAAGAAAGAAAATATCCCTACATTTGATCGAGAAATAAAGAAGGTTGAAGAGGCAAAAGGTTGACTATTGGGAATGAAGAAAAACTTCAGAGTGCATGATTACTTTGAAAATGAAAAGGCTAGAATATCCATTTTCATATTGAAAGGAAAAGTTGATATATGGTGGGATGATTTAAGAAATGTTAAGTATGTTGTGGAGAAGGAATTTTCATGGAGAAAAAACAAGAAGTATTTTTGGGATATATACTTGTTTGGGAGGTACTATGATAGCAAATTTAAAGAATTCCATGAACATAAGCTAGGAAGACTTACTGATAATGAGCGCACTGACATATTTTTAGATTTTTTAAGGTATTTTCCATATATCATAGATGCAAAGTTGACTATTCAAAGGTTTCTTAGTGGATTACTACAAGCCTATCAAGATAGGATTGAATTTAATGAGCGAAAAACATTAGAGGACACTATCTGAAAGGCCAAAGATTGATATGAACAGTCCAAACACAAAGTTAAGTTCCAAATAGACTAGAAAAAGAGAGATAAGAGTAGCTCAAATGGAAAAGATATGAAATACTTAGGATATAATCAAGGAGGGAGGAATGTGAATTTCATCACTTCTACCAAAAATGTTTTCAACAAAAATCCGCTACTTCTAATAGAAACTAGCCCACTAAACCAGCAAAAAAAGAGGTTGAGGGGTCCAGGATTGGGACATGTGGACATAACAATCTATGGAGAAATTATCCTCAACAATAAAAGAAGAAGGCACAAAATTATACAATGTGCAAGAGGCAAAAACAATGAATGATGAGGCTCACAGTATACCATGAATTTTTGCCACATTGGATAATAGGTAAGAATACTATCAAAATTCAGTAATCAAGATGGAAGGCATGGTTGTTAACTAACCCATTTCAATTTTAGTTGACCTAGGTTCTAATTTTAGTTATATCAGCATGAAGGCTATGGAGAAATGTGCTTTGCAAAAGAAAACCCATGAGAAATCATGGTTGGTTCAACTGGCCATGGGAAACAAATGATAGGTGATAGACATGGTGGAATCATGCCCCGTGATAAGTGATATGTCTACTTCAGCATCTATCAACCTTTTAATGTTGGGCTTGTATGGCATTGTAATCAACATGGACTAGCTAGCGACCCATAAAACCAAAATTACTGCTATAAGTCACTTGAGTTCCTCAGCGAAGAGGGAGCGGAAAGGACACTCCAGGGAATAAGAAAACCTATCATTGTTTTCTGGTCAATTTAGTGTCCTAAATTGCTCTACATAAATTATCAATCTGGGTATCGTAAGCTGATGAAGTGTAGTGCACTGTTTGTGCTAAGTAACCCTTCTTACTTCATTGTTTTGTATATGTTTTGTATATTGTTTTTTTTAGGGGGGTTTCCTTAATTCTTAATGATGTACAGTCTGAATTATGAGGAATCTAAGTTTAAATTTCTTTAAAGGTGAACTAATCAAAATCTAAGTTAAAGGAAGGAAAAACAAAGTATTTATCCTATCTTGTCTTCTATTCCTAAGTCAAAGATTAAGAGGTGAATTTGTAAGGCAAATTGAAATAATTACAAAGAATGAAACTAAGTAAAGAACTTTTAGTTGTCCAAGCCTCCAATTTTGGAAAGATAACTTTCTTGAGATGGCAAACAAACAACTTACTATACTTTACAATTTAAAGAACTAAATCAAATATATAGGGAGCAACTAAGTGATTACAATCCTTGTGTGAAATGAATATTTAATCATTTAGTCTAGGATACATATCAACTTGAAATGGTGACAAAAAAAAAAACATTTATCCACACAGTGTATTAGCAATCTGAACTAGAAAGTAAATAACAGAGGAAATAATCAGTAAGTAAACTAATCAACAATACATTCTTGTTACTTTTCCACCTTACCCTATTAAAGCAAAACAAGTTTCCATTTATGAAATAGATAGAAAAAACAAGAGTGCACCATCGAATTCTAACATTATGCTACTAAACAAAATTCAAAGGAAACAATTACAGGCATAATTGAAATGAAACAACTACAGGAAATCAACCTAAACTACAAAAACTTCTAAAATAAATAATGAAACTAAACTAAACAGTAAACAAAATAACAATAGGAAAACCTCTTTTAGTGCAGGGGCCCTGTGCAACTGATTGAGTTGAGCTACTAACTAGCTAAAGATACTCTTTCATAGATCACTTGGTCAAACACATCTTCATATTATTAACAGGAAAATATGTTTAAAAATTATAGAGCAGCAAGTCTGAGCTTAACACATGAAGAAATTCGAACTCCTTCTCAGTTCTTTACAACTGAAATTAAAAAAAAAACTCCTAACTATCTTTTGAGAGAATTCAGCTACAGGTGGTCCACGTATTACAACAGATCTACATGAATGGGTGATCGGCTACAGGTGACTTTAAGTCAGCAAGGTAATTGCGTGAAACTGTTATCATCGGTGGCTGGTTCAAGTAAATGGTACAACAAAAGCTGTCAGATTTATTAATTAGCCATGAAGAATGGACAGAAAGTCCTATTGCTCCCAGGTTTCCTCGTTTGACTCCACCTTTGACTGTGGTCTTGAGCTGGCTTCTTTGTCGCTTTGGGCTGGTTGACTAGGATAGGATCCATGTCGTGACCATTCCAGAGATTCCCATGTGGCCGGTTTCCTTGTTTGACACCTGTAACCTGTTCAACCATGGAAGTAGCTACGGAACACACAGTTAGCTACAGAATGGGCTATGTTCCATAGCTAAATTCCAAAAACTTATTTCAAATAGAAAAAACATAAAAGTATAACATGTTAATCATTTAACATCTTCCTTGAGACAAAATCTATCATCTATCAGTGATGGGGATCTATCTTTTATGGAAAAACAAGAGAAAGAAGTGAGAAAAGTTGTAAAGGGGAGAGTAATTCTGAGAGCCAACAATTGTCAGGAAAATACTAGTGTTACAAGTGGAATGATGTAGCAGGAGGAGGTGTGCGTTATATATAGTCCAAGTGACCAGTGAGTTATAAATTGGCAAAGCAAAAATGGAAACTCACTCGATATTAAAGCATTTAAATGATGTATTTCAAGAAGGAATATCGAAATGTCCACCTGTTGAGGGTGCTCGACTCACCAACATCAGGGGATCACCCTGGTATGAATTCCGAAATAGACCTCACACCATTTGGTATAGGAGTCCCATCCGGTATGATGGCCTGGTTGCATTATCTTAAAGATTTGCCTCAACTGTTACTTGTCAGCATGGGACAATGGTTTGCTTTGTCTTCTGAGAAGTGAGGTTCCCGTGCCTGGTGAGTGTAAGTGTCACTTGTGTCAATGCTTCTTTCACCATAGAGGGAGAGGGTGAGAGTGAGTCCCAAGTCCATTGGGAGAAGTCCCAACTCTACTAGGAACACACAACACAACAAGACATGCGCAACTTCCGGTAGAACAATCCACATGGATGCAACAGTTACAACACACAAGAGAAGATAACATGTATAACACTTAGAGGATTAGTCCGCGCAAGTACAATGGTTGTTATAGCAAATTCCATGTGAAAGGTTTGTTTGATGTCTAGGAGAGTAGTCTACACAGGTGAGTCAACGTTAGCGACATATACAACACATTTTCATTAACATATGTGTATTACAACAATTGCATTAGTTCAAGTGTTAAACACAGGTTCAAGCAACAAGCATTACAAGTGTTAAAGATTAGTCTTACAATAGATACAATACATGTGTGAAAACGTGTTGGCCTATTAGCAGGCTTCTGAGTTAAGCGAAAGTTCCAAGACACATCATTACACCATACATCACTGACCCCATGTGAGGGGGCGTTGGAGCCACTGCTTACTCCTCAAAGAAAATATAACAGACTCTCTTGGCTATGTGGGAGGAGCTGAGGTGAAAAAGTCCTTTGCATGTACAAATGAAGGGGTATTTATAGCCAAGGGTGAAATTTACTCTTGTGGTTGTTCAACTACCCTCATGATTGTTTGACTTCCATGACTTTTCGACTTTAGATGACTCTTTGTACAACAAATGGGTCTCTTGGACTTCCACGTTACATTACATTCATTTAACAACATGAACCACAATGGAGATGTGGATGACATGACTCGACATGATAGTGCTGGTACATTCATGCTGTTGTTGGAGTGCATGTGGAGTTGCAGTGCTGATAGGTGATGGATATCATCATGGTGTGTTACAGCTTCACCTCCGTATGGCAAGGTGTGTGGAGTCTTCGATGGTCATTGGATTGATTGATGTTGCTTTGGCACATTGCTTCTAGCTTGTATGTTGGAAGGCTTGATAGGTTCATCTGTTCATGAAAGGTGCATATTTGTCTGTAAGCACATCTTGCACGTCTACTCATTCGTTTGTCTGTGAACACATATTTTCATGATCATTTGTTTGTGAGCACATCTCTTCGCATGCATTGTTCATTTGTTCATTGGTCAACCTGTCCTTCTACATGTGCTCCCTTCGTTCATCCCATTCGTCGTTGCGCCATGTTTGTTAGTGTACCTGTACCTACAGTCACTCATGACGAGACGACATCAAAACCAAAAACCTCCTAGTCTACCATGACACATGATCATTTTGCATGCAGGTGATCGGGAGAGGCAGCAAGGTTGTGAGGCGGGATGATGGCTCCAGGCACTGCTGATGAAAATTGCATAAGAGTCACTGGGTGATAACGATGGGCAATTTGGGTCGATAGTGATTGTCCACAAGGTCTGGCTCGGCTGGAAGGAAAAATTGTGCAAATTTTGGGAGGAATAGTCCAGGCTGTAGGAAGGTAAGGCAAACAAAATCTACGCATTTTCTAGAACGAGCGAGCAGCAAGGCTAGACAGCAAAATTTGCGCAATTTCTTAGGGGAACAGTCTGGGCTGCAGGGAGGATTGGCAGACAGGATTTATGCAATTTTCCTAGGGAACGGGCTGGGACCTTGGTAGCCAAAATTGCACAATTCCTGGAGGGAACTAGTAGCTAGTTGCTAGGTCATTAGCATCAGAAATTGCACAATTCCCGAGGGGAACTGGCAGTCAGCTACCAGGAGCTTGGCAGCAAAAATTGTGCAATTCCTGGAGGGAACTGGTAGTCTCATACTGGGAGCTGCTAGCGAGGGAAACTACACTGAGGTTGGGAGGCCGCCTTGCTCATCATATTGACACAATTTTGAGCCGAGAAGACTGATGGGAAGTAGAGGGCTTGCTCATGAAAACTGCACAATTTTGTAGATGAGCAGTTGGTTGACTGTCGGGAGGAATGACTAGAAACGTTGAGCAATTTTATGAGGGAGATAGGGATAGGCACTGGGTTTCTGTCTAGCCTGTCTGTGCAATTTTCCCAGCTAGTCGAGTGGGAAAGGTCTGTAGCCTCTATGCAATTTTTGAGGGGAATGAGTCCCGGGGTGGCTACCGGGTCAAATCCTCTAGTTGGATGAGCTTGAACACATAAAGTAGAAAGCTGAGTATAGGCATGGGGCTTTGCAGTGTGGACATAGGTTCATGGTTGGACCAAAATTTCCCTTGCAGATGGTTTGTATTTTCTGTCAATACTTCATT
>Ga0068628_1000984_pt1 | contig 11310 bp, 10 predicted proteins | sample InSIn2gowninarea_FD_77431 | JGI IMG/M metagenome (GOLD analysis project Ga0068628, IMG submission 77431) | Clean room microbial communities from NASA Spacecraft Assembly Facility at Jet Propulsion Laboratory, Pasadena, California, USA -... ... | reverse complement strand
ACACATAACTAACTATTGCAATTGTAACTCATTATCATCCACCCTTGCTTTCAACAATGCCCATTCACATGTCCCAATGTACAGACCCTCAACATCTTTTACCAATGGCGATTTTTTCAATAATGGTCATTTTTTTCAGACTCGTAAATGGAGAAATTTTGATTTCAGTGCTCTATTGGCAAAACTTCGCCAAAGAGAGGAAGACAGGAATGAGACAAGGATGACATGCCCCTTATTCTATCTCAAAAGACATCAATACTCCATTTGTAATATGAACCAAACCATTTAAACCAAGAAAAGGATACTCATCAACCATTGGTTTGGCTAGCCATATAGCTTATCCTCAAGTGTGGAGGCCATCCGCCACACTCTATAATAAGCATGCACCCATGTTAATACTATAATAATTAGTTTTTCTTCTTTTGTCTGTGTTTCAAGTCTAAAGAATACTTCCCTAAAGCTTTCTTCCAATTCAAAAAGGGACCGTATGTACACAGATATACAATATATAAAATACATATATTCAATAACTATATTCATTTAGAAACAAGAAAAATATTTATTCACTGGACACCCCTAGATCTATTCCAACATTGGTAATAATCATAACTAATATTCCATATGCATTGATTTGATTGAATTTTTATTCTAAAAGGAGATTACTGAGATTACCTTGTCTACTTTATTCCCAACAACCATCTTGATACAATCTTGATATGTAGAATAGAGGTCTGATTCTTTTAACCACACGTCTAATAAATTTGTAAATGTCTCTCGACGTGTTACATCATAGACTGCAACAAAACAAAAATTTTGCTCGCTATGCTCTTGGAATGGGACAGAAGACAAACTGAAGCAGAAAAACTTCTTGATGAGTATTGAAAATGAAACATTGCTACACGTTTGAATATATGTGTTGAAAGATTCTACTTTTGGGAGAGAATGCTATGGCATTAGATGGTAGCATTCTACACAGAGAATGCCACTACTCAAACCCCTGCCATTACAGTTGCATTGTAACTATATCGTTCTTAAAGTGCTCTGAAATGCTTAAATAGGGCATTCATTCACAGTGTTTTGGGTTTTAGACTTTAGTCATGTGGTTTCATTTTTTTATTACAGATACATAGCTCAGTCAATGGCTAGAACTTCAAGACAGTTACAGGTGAAATACATAGCTAATGTAGTCACCTTGGTTAATTGAATTGATTTGTGTTTTATATCAACACAAGAGATTCAGAACATGAGTTCTGGATAAACTAATTTGCAAGTTTGGGCATATTTATGAGGCCACCAAGCTAGTTAATAGCATGCTATTTCGTGGGTGTGACCCTGACGCTGTTACTTATGGTATTTTGATTGATGGGTTGTGCAAGAATGGAAATGTTGGGCAAGCTTGGCAGATTTTGATGAGATGAGAGAGTGGCTACAAAAATATCTGCGTTTTAAATGGATAGAAATCATGGTATTAAAGAAATTTGACACATTTCTCCATTTGTAAGGTCAACGTCCTGAAAATCTAGTTATATCCAATTACATCATCAGGGATACTTTTGGAAAATATTTTAGATCTCAGCATTTTGATCATGCTTTGAGGGAATATCTTAGAAAGATATGCTTTAAAACTCCTACTTGGACTTCAACTTAGTTTTGACTCGGACTTGGATCCACTCAGACTCGATGAATCGGTTTTTAAAAAGTAGACAAGACAATTATATTTTAAAGAAAGATTATGCTGCAACCAACTTAAGATTATTTGAGAACATTTATGCCGTCCATAAATTCCATTCCTTTGACTGCATGTAGAACCCCCATTAACTGAATCATTTACTGGAAATGCAATTCGACCCTTATTTAGTTTGGCGAGCAAGATTGTCTTGCTTTATATTTTGTTCATAGAACATTAGGCAGCCTTCAAAAGCCTTGATGTACGCAGTAAAATAATATTAACATAATGCTGAGTGAAGAACAACATTTGCCAGCAAAAACCATCAGCTGTTTTTTTTCACTTTTCTTCCTAATATTAGCAACAGATTTGTGATCTCCTCCCCTATTTTTTTTTTTGCTTAAGCAAGAGTCGATCCTTTTTATCATTAATTTGTATAAAATATATTACATACAATACAAAAAGTCCTAGGTAGAAAAAGGCCAGAGATATGGCCAACTCTAGGCGCCTTGGGAAAAGAGCCAACGAATCCCTACCCGGGCCAAGATACAATTAAACCTCTTGAACCAACGTGCGGGAAAAAAATTAACACAAAAGCACAAGTCCCCTGTCAGCTAGCAGTGAGCATGAAGAGGAGCTATGGCCCACAAAAAGAAGACTACTTGCTCGCCAAGGAAGCCTAGGCCATTGATCTGCCAACATGCACAGTGAACCTAGGCCATTGATCTGTTGCTGTTAGATCCAACAGTGGTGAGGCGTATTGGGTGGAAAAGAAGCCATGAGAATACCCGCTCGATGTAGGCAGTATTCTCTCTCCTACCGGAGCCATGTGTTGAGGGATGAGTGGATTCGGGCTCATTTCTAGAAAACCGCTTCCTGATTTGAAGGCGCCCGATGAACCGGAAACCATATTGAGGGCTGTATAGAATGAAAAGTGGTGGACCTAAAGATGGAATATTCTTGTGATAAAGAAAATTTCGGGTCCACTGAGGAGGCGTCGAATATAACTCGGACCCACCAACATGCTCATTGAATCTCGGCCATTGATCCACATCTGCTTGATCCAACGGTTGAAAGGGATATCAGATAGATAAGAAGCAAGAGGAATACCTGCCCAATAAAGGCGGTTTTCTCTCTCCTTCCTGGGACATATATTGAACGATGAGTGGCATCGGGCTCATTTCTAGAAAACCACTTCGGGTATTGAGGCTGCCCGAAAAACCCATAAACCATCTTGACTGTGGTATGGCTCACAATACCGCCGATTCGCTGCACCCATTGCGGATCAAACATTGGAGAGACTCGAACGTGCCCCTGCCACTTGCTATTGTAGGAATCCACTGATTCTTTTGACTGGAAGCTCTCCTCCCCATCTCCCTGCAGAGCAAAGTAGAGTTGAACTGTAGTGAAGGATCATTTGTATAAATCCTCTTGCTGTAAATCATCACCCACCTTAGAACCCTGGGTCTAAGCTAATCTGTGCTGATACATTTGACAAAGGACTGGATGCTCTTTGCAGAATTCATCCAAAACAAACGTTGCATATTGACTGTATATCTGCTAAACCCCAACTTATGCAATCTGCTAGAATCCCCTGTTCTGATAAAGTTCTCGATCCGTATTCGCTTGGCTGAGACAATCATCCCTTAATCTGCCTTGGGGAACCTCATGCCATCTATACTTATTGCTACTCTTAGAACAAAGAGCTCCTTTATTAGCTAATATATCTGCTAATTTATTGGCGGTCCGTCGCACATGCTTGAAACTTAAGGTCCTCATGTTTTGAAGGTGGGCATGGATCCTTTGATAGACCCGAAGAAGCCTCCAATGTCTTGAGACTTTTTCCGGAGCCGAGCCACAATAGATTCGTTTAACTGAATTGATAATCAGTTCAGAGTCTGCTTCAATTATGATGTTCTGAAGATTGTCGTTCTTCAGGATTTCTAAACATTTCTCTAGGGCCATTAGCTCTGCCATATTGTTTGTGGCTCTTCCCAAACTATAGTGAAAAATGTATAGGATACAACCCTTTTCATCCCTTATCACTCCCCCATAACCAGCCATGCCTGGGTTTCCTTTTGAGGCTCCATCTATGTTACATTTCAAATATCCCTGAGGGGGAGGATGCTAGAAGTCTTTATCAATGACTACATGATCTACACTTCTTATGTTACCCTGAGGAATAAGCCCTTGCATACCCAATTGAAGTAGAATCTGCACATCAACATTTGAGGGGGGGTTCTTAGGGGAAGCTTGCATTAAAGTTCCAATTGTCTCCTTCAGCTGTCTTAATATTTGTTCCATAATGCTCTAGGAAGAACTCTTTTTATTTTTGAAAATTCTATTATTGCGTTCTTTCCAGACGTCCCATATTAAGAAGCTTGGAGCTAAAGCCCAAGCTTTATTTATTGTTTCATAATCAGAGAAGTTTCTCCTCCAATTCCTTAGGGTGTTGGTAATGCTTCCTTTGTCCCTATCTGTTTGTCTGAATATAAAGGCAATCCTATCCCACAGTAAGGAAGTAAATATATAGCGGTTGAGAAGGTGCTCCATCATTTCATCTTGTAATTCACATAGCTGGCATCTGGATGGGCCAGAAACACCCCTTTTCCGGATGTTTTCCCATGTTAGAATTTTCTTATGATGTACTAACCACATGAATAGTTTGGTTTTCATCCATCCTTGGTGCTTCCATAGTTTCTTCCACACCCAGTCCGGTTTTGTGGAATTCAACTTAAGGGCCATACGTTTTGCCTCTTTAAGGTTAAATTTTCCTTCATTGTTATTACCCCATCTTAGTTGATCATAATCATATGATATCAGGATATTTCTTTCATCCAGAATGGATGTTAGAGCATCAACCTGTGCTTTCAAGGGGGCATTGTTCCTGTATTCCATCTCCTTCCAAATTCTCCATTTTCCTCCGCTATTTGTCTGATCCAAAAATTCATTTACTCTGAGTAACCTTTTGGTGTCAGTATCATTCTTGAGATTTGAAAAGTCTTCTCTTAACAACTTAGGTTCCTATTGCCATCTGTCCTCCCAAAACCAAGCAAGGTCTCCAGCTCTTATTTCCCAGAAATTGTTATTCTGAACTATGCCTCTGTTTTCCCAAGCTTTATTCCAAATGTGGGAGCCTTTTATGCTTCCATACATTCTTATGTGGTCCTTGGCTTGCCAATTATTTGCATATTTTTGGCTCCAAATTTGTGCCCAAGGAGCATCTAGCTCTTTTAACTATCTCCACCATAATTTTGCACCCAACACTTTGTTTAGCACTTCAGAATCATCTAGTCCTAGACCTCCATGTGTTTTAGGTTTGCATATCTTGTCCCAGGCTACCAAGGCCCATTTTTTCTTTTCTTCCCCTTTGCCCCAAAGAAAATCTCTTTGGATATTTCTGCATTGTTGCATAACCCCTTTTGGAGCTGGAAGGGCTGAAAACATGAAGATTGGGATTGATTGAAGGACAGCTTTTGTGAGCACCAACCTGCCAGCTAAATTCAAGGATCTGCTTGTCCATTTTCGTGTTTTGTCCTACAACTTATTAATCACAAGCTCCCATACTATCTTGCTCAGAGGTTTGTTTGTGAGTAGTACTCCCAAATATTTGGATGGTAGCATGTCTCTTTGAAAGCCTAGAATTCTTGAAATATTTCTTTGAATAGCAATGTTAGTATTGAAAAAGAAAATCTTTGATTTGGAGAGGCTTACCTCTGTACCCGCAGCCATGGCAAAGTCTCGTAGGATTTGTTTATAAGCTTGCACTTCCATGACCATAGGAATGCCCTGTAGCATGGTGTCATCTACAAATTGTTGATGGGTTAAAGCATGTCCGTTCCCGGATAGTTTGAGACCCTGGATCTTACCTTCTTCTTTAGCAGACTTGATAGCTCGCCCTAGTCCTTCCATCATAAGAATAAAGAGAAAGGGGGAGAGAGGGTCTGCCCGCCCGAGGCCTCTTGAAGGATTAAAGATCTTTGATGGAGAACCATTTACCAAAATTGAAAAACTGGAGGTAGTAATAAGGGCCATTACCCATCTCACCCAATTGTGGTCAAATCCATGGGCTAGAAGGACTTTCCTAATATAGGCCCAATTTAACTTATCATAAGCCTTTTCTAGGTCCAATTGCATAATCATTCCTGCCTGCCTCTTACTTGTCAAAGAGTGAACCACCTCATGAGCTTGAATGATATTGTTGAGAATTTTTCTGCCCTCCACATATCCCGTTTGCTCCCTAGAAACCAGTGTTGGTAGAAGGGGTTTAAGCCTATTGGCAATTACTTTGGAAATTATTTTATACACCACATTGCATAAAGCTATCGGTCTGAATCTGTCAGGTTTCATAGCATTGTCTTGTTTTGGAATCAAAGAGATGAAGGCTGTGTTGAACGCCTTCATTATAGTTCTATTCTTCCTGGAGTCCTCCACCACATTCAGTGTATCTTGCTTGACAATGCTCCAACATGCTTTAAAGAAATCTGCATTGAAACCATCCGGGCCTGGCGCTTTTCCATGCTGCATATCTTTGATGACTTCACTAACCTCCTCTTCATTCACCAGCCTATTAAGATTATAATTGTCTTCTCTTGTTACAAGCTTAGGGATGTGCTTTGTGAAGTCACTGATAAATTGTGATCTGTCTACGCGAGGTTCTTCTGCTGTGCCTTGAAAATGTTGAACCAACACATCCTCTATGTCTTTGTGGGTATTGAGCTGGTTACCTCTGGAATCCTTGATAGTTGAGATCCTGTTGTGAGATCTGTGCTCCAAGGTAGATTTGTGGAAAAAGCTTGTGTTTCTATCTCCTTCTTTTAGCCATTGTACTCTTGATTTTTTCCTCCAAAATATTTCCTCTTGTTTTCATAAGTCCTCCCATTCCTCTTGATGATTGTTAGCTTGTTCATTTCTTTCCCCATCAAAGCCTTCAGTGATTAGGGTCTGATTAATTTCTTTCATTTTCCTTTCAACAACTTTTTTAGCTTCAAAGATGTTGCCAAACTCATTCTTATTCCAATCCTTGAGCCTGATTTTGATATGTCTCAATATTTTTTGCAAAATAAACATTCTGGTTCCCTGAATCTGCAAATCCTCTTTCCACCATTTTTCAATGTTGCCAATAAAGTCTGGATGGGAAAGCCAGATATTTTCAAACCGAAAAGGTCTATTTTTTGGGGTTCCTATATAGGACGCCTCAAGTTGAACAGACCAATGGTTCGAGCCACCAACGGGGAGAATCCTCGCCATCATATCCAGGCCTGTGAGCATAAGGTCCTTTGAGATTATGAATCTATCAAGCTTTGAGGCTACTTGAGACTCTCCACCTCTTTTGTTGTTCTAGGTGAAGAGGCCATTACTTGTATCTGTGTCGACTAGCTTCATATTGTTAATAAAATTCTGAAATGCTATAGAGTCTTTGCCTAGTGTTCTGGTCCCACCCTTTTTTTCTGACAGGGACCTGATCATGTTGAAGTTCCCTCCCAAAATCCATGGTATTCCTGAATATCTATCTCTCATATCCTCTAGTGAGTTCAGTAGTCTGATTTTGTCATCAGGATTCTGTGGACCATAAACGTTTGTGATTAAATAAACTTATCTGTCTCCCAAAGGTTGGATAACCACTGATAAGTAGTTCCTAGATGCTTCAACATCCACTATACTTATTCTTTGAGGGTTCCAAAGTGTGAGAATACCTCCTGCTGTTTTGTCTGCTTTGACTTCTAGAAATTCATATTTATTAAGCCATTTGCTATGTATTTCTCTTATTTTTTTTTATTGAACATTTGGTCTCCTGGATGAAAATCATATCAGGTTTCTCTTCTTTCATTCTATTGTTAAGATTCCTTTGTTTCCTTTTACTTCCTAGACCTCTAATAGTCCAAGATGTGAGCTTCATTCAGTAAGATTTGTAAAAGAATAGCTGTATAGATCTTTCATCTTACCTGAATCTATCATCAGTTTTCCACATTCTATCAGTAACTCGATTTGTTTCTTTATACCCCTTTTTCTACTTGGGTTTCTGGGAGCTAGTCCTGCTGTGGTTTTCATGGTTTTCACCCCTTCGTTGTCCTGATTTTCGAGGTTTCTTTTACCTCCCGACCCTTTAGCCCGAGTTCTCCACAGAAACAACTGTTGCACTCTGTCAAACTCTTCTTGAGGTAATGAATCCATTCCTTCCATGGTTCCTTATTTCAGGAATTTTTCCAGATCTAGATGTTCTCTTTTGAGAATATCCTACAGTTCATGATCCTCCGTTTCCACCTCACTCGGGGTCATCTCTTGGTCCTTATCAATTTCCATGTTGCTCACCATAGTCTCCTTTTGTTGGTTAGTATTTTGTATTTCCTCCATATTTTTTTCCTTTTCCTTCTCCCCTGGCTGTCCTCCATATACTGATTTACCTCTTCTAGCTCCTCTTCTTCTTCTAGTATCTTATACCTGTTCTGGCTTGTCTGCTTTTCCTCATTGTTTTTTTTTGTAACCTTTTCCCTCCTTTACTTCTATTTCCCACCTTGTGAAATCCATCAGTATCTTTTCCTACTGTGGCTTTAGTTCTGCTTTCTGTGTTGTTGAGAGGGCAGTCCGTAAATAGATGCCCATGTTCATGGTATTTGTAGCATCTGAAAGGAACATGTTCATAGTCCACCGCTTATACCCATTCTTCATCAAAAACTTCCAGGATCACTTCATCTGGTAGGGCTCCAGAGAGATCCATCTCCACACATATACGGGTAAAGGAAGTGTACTTTCCCCTTCTAGCGGCCTCAGATATTTTTACAAAATGCCCTAGTTTATTTCCTATTGCTGATAATGATTCTGGTTGCCAGTAATCTAAAGGTAGGGAGTAGAGTCGTACCCAAACCGGGACTGAAGTGAAAGTCTCTCGCTACGGGACAAAATTCATCATCCAAGGCCGCATATAGAGGCCTACTGCTGCATAGAAGTAGGGTCCGCCTTCGAACACCCTGTCTTTATCCTCAATGTTAGTGAAAACTACAGTGAAGAAACCCTTTGAACCAAGGTGTAGGTCTATATCCCCTTTCGGTTCTGGTGATTTTTAATCCATGCCTGTAGTGCCTTCTCTGTTGGCCATAACCCCATGACTTTACAAATGATTGCGTAAGTCATCATGTGATCCCTATGTGCCTGCAGTGCTGGATCACTTAAAACTACTATGGGTGTGATACTAGTCTTAGGCTTACAAAGACCATTTTGTTTTTTAGTTTCTGCATTCTGATTATTTTTCTCAACTCCTTTCTCTTTTCTGGCTTCTTTTCGACTATTATTCTGCTCTTGTGTGTCTCTGTTGTTCTGTTTTCCTTCTCCTAAAAAACCTTTTACAGTTTCCAGTGGTTTCTTGCCGCGGCTGGAGACTGCCTGACTGTAGGAGGGAGTGGAGCTCCCCCCCTTACGACTCTCCATGGTGTCCAACGCTTGACTTTTTCTGTAAACCCTAGCTCTTACCAGTTCTCCATCCAAATAACCGTCTGGTCATGTACTTAAATTATCATCATCTTGACACCCGTCATGATCTCCTCCCTTATTGACCTAACACAGATTCTAAGTTAGGTGAAAAGATGATGTTTGTGTTAACTCCTGATGAGGTGTTTTTTTCCCATATGTAAGATTATTACAAAAATGCATACAAAACAACAAACACTCTATCGATGTGAATGTGCAACAATAATTTCTTTAGAATTTAAACCCATTCCATACAATTTCAGACCTTCCAAAAGTTACCTTTAATCCTCATGATAACAACCTAAAAGTTCTCACTTCTTTGCTATAAGAGGACCAGCTCTGGCCAGCAAGTAGAAATGACAAAAGGGAAAACACTATACACTGGACATATATAGTCGGAACATTGTCTCCCTTCTTCAACCTATCTGTAGACCCAAAAATGCACATGTGGTCTGTGAGCTGGCTCGACCGGTTCATGGTGGGCTCAGCGAGTTTGGACCAGTTTCTATCTGTTTAGTACCAAACCAGTTCGTCAGTATGATTTGCCAATTTTTTGGTGATGGGTGAAGACCAAGCGGTTATGATTTAGTGAACTGCGAGGGGGTCTAGCTAGAAGAAAGATTGGGTAATACAAAGTTGGATTTCTTTGATCTGGGGTCATATACTCAACTCACTGCGTTAATTCTAAACCTGAAAGATCAGAAGCTTCCAGATCTAGACAAAAGATAGGTAGATTCAGAAGCATACTTGATCTCCCTTAATTTTTTTAACGAGAAGACTTCCATAGTCTAGATTCGGGGCTCAAATCTCATGGAGAAACCTTAGAATGAAAAACCAGATCTAGAGGAAACGCTGTGGAAGGAATTACACCCAACGACATTACATACAATGTTTTTATTAATGGCATTTGCAATGCAAACAGAATGGGGTGTTAAGAGTTGTGCTTCGGTATATAATGCACAAGCAAATAAATAGTGAATTGATGCAGATTGCAGCAAATCAATGTACTCCTTAAACCCTGGTGCTACTCTGAAACACAGAAGTAAGGATCTAAAAATTTCAGAGAGCATACCAAATAAATCATGTTTTTAACAGCATCAGCCAACCATTAAATTTTCCAATTGCAACCACTGATAACAACCGACGGGAAACGGTAAAATGAAAAATAAAGCAAATCAATGCACTCTTTAAACTCTGGCGATATTCTGAAACACAAAAGGAAGGATCTAGAAGTTCTTGATGAGGGCATACCAAACAAAACATGTTTTAAACAATATCGGTCAATTGTAAAATTTTCTTGCTGCAACCAACGAATCATGAGGGAAACAGTAAAAGTAAAAATAAAGAGTAGCCACTCACTAGCCCCATACTATCAGAAATCATTTGTAAAGCCTTGCAGACCAATCCCAGTGCATGTAATCCAATGAATGCTTAGTATTCAACCTATCCAAATGCACGTTTATCAGTAAAAATCTGAAACATTTTTGGGTTCTGAAAACAATTTTGAAGATGACAACATTCATGGAAGCCCCCACAAATAATTTCAGCTCTGCAACAAATATGAAAAAGATTTCGACAACCCACAAACCCCCACACAACCTTGTAAAAACCTAAAGTGACCTAAACCGAACACCCCAGTGAGTTTTAGCGTCAAGCCTTGGTTAATACCCAGCACAAACAGAATACAAGCATGCGATGGGAAGCTTATAGATGCTAGCCCGCTACTTTCAGGGGCCTATTCTACAAGCCAAGAAATCCACTTAGAACAAATGTCCGATATGCATTGAGTAGAATTAAAATAACAAATTAGATATGGAGAGCAGCTAACTTCGTGCCTAGAAATTGTGAGACCAATGTATCCACTAAAAGATGTGAATGCCGCAAAAGCAAATCTCTCGTGTGAAGTTTTTTTTTTTTTTTTGAACCGTGTTTCAATTAGCTTGAAATTTAATTTATGTTCCTGGAGAAGCTTTAAAACGTGATTGCAACTCGATTTATCTATTTGGCTCCATTCATTGTTTTTATGCCGAACAAAAGAGTTGGAGAGCAGTTAAATTAGCCGTCGTATACTTGTCAGCTGTTTTGGAGCTTTGCTGGCGTTGTTTTTATGCAGAACAAAAGAGTTGCAATATATATATATATATATATATATATATATATATATATATATATATATTTTT
>Ga0068628_1000983_pt1 | contig 11317 bp, 16 predicted proteins | sample InSIn2gowninarea_FD_77431 | JGI IMG/M metagenome (GOLD analysis project Ga0068628, IMG submission 77431) | Clean room microbial communities from NASA Spacecraft Assembly Facility at Jet Propulsion Laboratory, Pasadena, California, USA -... ... | reverse complement strand
GATTAAGAGCTAGATTTGGGACGATCTTTCGCCAAGAATGCATTAATGACTTAGAAGTGGGGGAACGGTCAAATTCAAATTCAAAAGATGCTATAAAACTCCCATGTCTAGCCACGAGACAACATTTGTTCATCTGAGATTTGAGCTATTACGAAGAGCACAGAGTGTTGAGCACCACCCGATATTTGAGCCCCCAAGTTCACAAACAACCACAGACAGTTCGAACAAGAAGACAAGTAACAGTAGAGAGTACTGCCGAGGAAGCCGCGCAGAGCCCTACGGTGCATGTGGGGTATGCGCCGGAAATTCTGAAATCACCTCGGAGGCTGAGGCCCAAAAGGATAAACAAGTAGTGGGACCAGTGCGCATGTCCCCATGATATCTGGGGTTTGGTAAACTTTCCATGGAAGAAAAGGGCAAGGTTGTCAACCTTGAGATAGATGAGGAGGAGGAGGACCTCCAGACTCTTGTAGATGAGATAGATGTGGATGAAGAAATGGAAGAAGACATCTAGCCGGTGTGCACTACACCAAAACTGCCTGAATACGTTCCTCTACGGAAATGGAAAGCTAAGGTACCCAAGGATTTGGATGCCACTAAGAGCACACTCCAAACCCCACTCCTCCCAGATGGAATTCTGTTTGAGGGCTCGGTCCTGGGCTGCATGCCCACAATGAAATTTGTGTATTGGCAATCTTATCGATCTGTTGTTTCAATAACACAGAACACACATACTAGCACATGGGTCTGTAATACCTTTTGTTTAATAAATCTTTCACTGAGGTCACTCATAGGGTGATTATCATATCAAGTGGTATCAGAGCTCTAGGCTATAAGGTTAGACAAGCTTTTGTTGGTTTAGCTGTGAATGCTCACTAGATCAAAGCTAAAATTAGGAGAAGGAGAGTTGGTGGAAACTAATCCTAAAATTGGGAGAGTCTATTCTCGGAAGACAATGTCAGAAGAAGGTTCTATGGGGCCAGACCCTCAATTCATAGAAAGTTTCCTAGCTATAAAGTCTATGGTAGAAGAAATGTATAGGGACTTTAGAAAGCATAAGGGTGAAGATTCATTAGGCTCTAAGCAAGATAAAGAAGAAGGTGAATCCCATTCCCATGACCACTCAAAAGGAAAGGGAAAAGAAGAAAGCTTCCCTACACCTCCTAGTAGCCCTGTGCATAATAAGAAGGCATATTTAATTAAGTTAGATGTTAAATTTTTTATATTTTCCTATATATGATGGAGAGCTAAATGCTTAAAAGTTGGACAATTGGATTAGAAAAATTGATGTGTATTACAGAGTACAAAATATAGACTCAGACAAGAGCAAGATTCAATTGGCAAGCCTTCGCCTAGGGGGCACTACCTTGGTTTGGTGGGAAGGCAGAACCCAAGATGATATGAGGAAGCATGGTAAGACCATCTCTGTCTGGATTGAATTTTTTATTGCAATTAAAAAGTAGTTCTATCCATTAGTCTACATGCAACAAGCCATGATGAGTTGGAAAACTCTTCGGCAGTTGAAAGGGAAAAATGTACAAGGGTATACTCAGGAGTTCTAAAAGAGAGCATTGATGTTGGGTATTTCATTAGACTCACCAAAAACTCTTTTGAAGTACATTGGTGGTCTACACAGCTACATGAGGCATACCATCCTCAGGTTTAATCCCACTAGTATAGATGAGGTATCTTTACAAGCTACTCATCTAGAAGATAGAGGAAAGAATGGAAATCCAGAAGTTGGGGGACCATTCCAACCCACTGTAAGCAAGAGCAAGGAGAAAAGAAAGCAGAAGTGGAAAGCAAGGAAGGCTAACACTATACAGAAAGTCAAAGCCTCATGCACTCACTGTAAAAAGGAGGGGCATGATGATGAGCATTATTGGATTCTGTATCCAGAGCTGAGACCTAGGAAGTCCGAGGGCAAGAAGAAGAAGGTTGCTGCAACTATTCAGAAAGATTTGGGGTCAGACTCGGGAGATGAAATAATCATTGCAGCCACAGGTATAAAAGGTAAGAATTCTAAAGCATCTACTAGTAATTCTGCTCATTCTGTTATTGATGAAGAACATGAGAGAAAAAGGCATGATCTTTTCAATATTCAAGTTATTTCCAAAAATCAAAAGATTGATACTTTGTTTGATAGTGGCTCACAAGTAAATCTGATTTCTGAAGCAATTGTAAAGAAAATCGGGTTAGCAACTACACCTCATAAGAAGTCATACCCGTTAGGATGGTTGAATGATAAAGCACAACTACAAGTGACTAGACAGTGCAAACTCAAGTTTTCTTTTGGGTCAACATTTGCAGATGAGGTTGAGTTAGATATAATTCCTTTGGATATATATGGAATTGTTTTAGGAAGTCCTTATTTGTATGATAGAAAGCCTATTTTCTATAGAGCTGAGATCAAGTATCTACTTGTTAAAGATGGAATCAAATACTTTGTAAGATCTCATAAGCTCAAGAATAATTATACTCTCATAAACTCAGGACAGATGAAAAGAATGATAAATTCATGCAAACAGTTCTTACTAATGGTTGTAAAGGAAAAGAAAACTGATAAAACCAATGTATTCGAGGGCTATAATTCTGATCAGCAAGTGATATAGAAAAGATTTTTTCAGAGTATGATGTCTTGTTTCAAGAACCTCAAGGTCTGCCACCCAAAAAGCGAATAGTACATGATATTATTTTGTAGCAAGATGTTCCTTTGCCTAACATTGGGATGTATGGGTTATCTACTTTAGAGAATGTTGAAATCAAGAAGCAGGTGCAGGAGTTGCTCGAGAAAGGGTTCATCAGGCCTAGCACATCACCATGTGGGTCACCAATCGTTTTGGTGAGAAAGAAAGATGGCTCGTGGAGAATGTGCATTGATTATCGAGTAATGAATAAGATAACAATAAAAAATTGTTATCCCCTTCCTCGCATAGATGATCTTTTAGATCAATTGAAGGACGCTGTTTATTTCACCAAGCTGGATTTGCACAGTGGATACCATCAAGTCAGAGTTGCAGAGCAAGATGCATGGAAGACTGCTTTCAAAACAAAGCAGGGATTGTATGAATGGCTGGTTATGCCTTTCGGCTTGACCAATGCCCTGCTACTTTCATGAGATTAATGAATGATGTACTCAGACCTTTTCTTGATGATTTTGTTATTGTGTATTTGGATGACATTCTGAATTTTAGTAAAACATGGGAAGAACATTTAAAGCATGTTAAGTAGACATTAGATGTTTTGAGAAGAGAAAAACTTTATGTTAAACTCTCCAAATGTGAATTTGGAAAAACCTCTCTAAATTATTTGGGTCATATAATAGGGGAAGGTAAATTGAACATAGATCCCTCTAAAGTGGCAGTCATTGTAAACTGGCCTAAACCCAAGTTTGCTACAGAAGTGAGAAGCTTCTTAGGAGTAGCACAATATTGGAGGAAGTTCATTTCAAATTTTTCCTCAATTGCAGCTCCCTTACATGCTTTGACAGGATTGAACAAGGTGTTTTAGTGGGGAGGCAAACAACAGAAAGCCTTCGACACCTTGAAAGAAAAAATTAGTATAGCACCTGTACTAGCACTGCCAGATCTACAAAGACCATTTGAGATCCGAACTGATGCCAGTGACTATGCCATGGGAGCAGTGTTGACACAGCATGGTAAATCCATATGTTATCATTCTGAGACTTTTAATCCTGCAGTAGTTAACTATCCTACCTATGATAAAGAGTCGTATGCATTAGTTCAGAGTGTGAAAAAGTGGAAACATTACTTAATGGGAAAAGAAATAGTAATACATACTGATCATCAGCCACTTCAATACCTACACTCCCAAACTAAGTTGCAACAATCAAGACATTACAGATGGATGGGTTTTCTACAACAGTTTCATTTAATCATCATATATAAAAAGGGCATACATAACAAGGTTGCAAACATGTTATCTAGACCCATTATAAATGCATCTACCATACTTAAGCATAATTCTATGTTGCATGAAAGCTACATAGAACAATATGCTCAGGACATGGACTTTAAAGATGTATATGCAACTTTGAGTCAAGGCAAAAGAGTAGAAGAATTGGACTAGCATGTGAAGGATCAACTCTTATATCATTGTGGGAAGCTCTGCATTTCACAAACTGAGAAAGTAAATATAATTAGGGAAGCACACACTTCTCTAATATCAGGTCACTTTGAGGTAAGTAAAACAGTTGTACAACTGCAAAGGTTCTGCTATTGGCCAAGAATGAGTGAGACAATTTCTAGATATGTAAAGGGGTGTTCTATGTGTGCTAAAAGCAAGCCTAGCAATAGAAAACTAGGCTTATACACTCCCTTGCCACTTCCTTCTCACCCTTGGGAAAGAATTTCCATGGATTTTGTTGGAGGACTGCCTAAATCTAAGAAAGGTCATGATTATCTATATGTTGTTGTGGATAGGTTCAGCAAAATGTGTATTTTGATACATTGTAGTAAACAGAATACAGCTGAACAAACTGCAAAATTATTCTTTGAACATGTATGGGTTCATTTTGGATTACCCACTTCTATTATATTTGATCAAGACACCTGATTTGTGGGAAAGTTTTGGTCTAGTCTGTGGGAACTAATGGGGACCAAATTAAAGAAAAGAACAACTTTTCATCCACAAATAGATGGCCAGACAGAAGTAGTTAACAGGATAGTGATCTAGTTACTAAGAGAATATTGCAGCAAACACCCTAAGCTTTGGGATGAACACTTGTGTTATGTGCAGCATGCTTACAATAAAGCCAAACACTCTTCTACCCAGAGATCTCCTTTTGAGACCTGCTTTGGTTTCATACCAAGGTCTCCCTTGGATTTTGTCTTTAGTAAAGATACCATGGTTGATGGACACAGTGATGTGGACAGAGCAACTAGGTTCATTGAACAGATCCAGGAGATCCACCAGGCATTACAAGAATAACTGGAAAAGAGCCAGGCCAAATACAAGGCTAGGCATGATAAGCATTAGATGGAGCATAGTTTTCAAGTTGGAGACCAAGTCTAGTTGTATATCAGCAAGGACAGGATGCAAGGTGAAGGTAAGAAGCTAAAACCTATCAGGTATGGATCCTTTAGGATACTTGAGAATATTGGTGAAAATGCTTTTCGCCTTGATCTACCAGCATACATGCACATCTACTCAGTCATGAACATAGATTGCTTGAGGTTGTATGAACCATCAATGGTTGAGGACCCTGAAGAGTAGAGTCAATTTCCTTCTGTTGATAACCTACTACCTGATTATCTTAATGAGTTACAGGAAGATACAGTGCTAGACAAGAAGGTAGGGATGATGCGCAGTGGACATGTGGAATACCTCAGGATTGGGCTTAAAGGTTCAAAACCTAGCAGTGTGAAGTGGATTGAGATTGGACAAGTGAGACAATAGTTTCCTCACTTAGTCGATGCTTGAAGAAAACCAAATTTTGGTGATCCAAAATCTTTTCAGTAGGGAGCTTGTGATCCAAATCGGATCCATATACGGCTATCAAAGAATCCTGACTGTGTCGAGATGAAAAAAATCCTTGAAGAATCCAAAACAATAATCAGAAACACCCTGAACCAGTGGCCATGGCAGCCGGTGTGGAACGACGAGGACCTCAGTCAAAGCACGATGACCGAGGCCTATGGAGACTACGCAGGAGGTCGATGTAGCCCCTGGGAGCCCCGGAATGGGAAAATGAGCTGATTTTCGATGCATGATTAGCACTTAGGCAAACAGGGCTGAAATGGTAGAGCCTTAAGCACTTGGTCACGTTGGGAGCCAGAGGACCATGGGCAAAGAAACGGAAAATGCCATCATATGTAGGTGGGACCCACAACCTGGAAACTGGTGGTATTGATCGGGGTGCCCTTAAATAGTAAGAGGTTTTGGATGAGAGTGAAGTGATCCCATTCAGAGATCGATGCGTGGCAGCGGAGGTGAGAGAAAAACTACCATGATCGCGTGTTATCAGTCGAGCAAGTCAACCGCGCTCGATGTGCATATAACATTGGATCTGGAGGAGCACAGATTAGATGGCTGAGATTGCACCCAATAGACAGAAGTGGAATCGACAGGGAATTAAGCCACGATTGAAGGGGATGTGGAATCCGTTGACCGCCACAGTGGAGGAAGAAATGAATCGATGAACAGGCTGGTGCCATTTCGATGGGGATGCGTGGCTATTTCCCGAGCTTTCATGCTGACGTTGAACAGGGAACTCCGGGCATAAAGGTGGAAGGAGAATTGACGCAGGAAGGAGAGGAACTGAATAGGCATGGAGGTCGAATGGCTAAAGCCATGAACATAGATAGCCGAATAGGGGAGAGTCATAGAGAGAGAGAGAGAGCGAAGAGTCCAAGTGACCAAGACAAACAGTGAATAGTGAACCCTGAGAGGAGGACTAAGCATAGAAAGCAGTAAATCCAACTAGAGGAGACAGATGGCTGAGCTAACCACATACAACATTGAGCACCAGAGAGCTTGAAGAATCAAGCCTTCCCATAGAGGAATCTGTCTGGATTGAGCATCACAATTGGCTCTTTCCGATGTAGACCAAGGGTCACAAAGCTGGTAGGAAGAATAATAGTTTGTGTACTCCGAGTGGTTTGGGGAATCCAAGAACCACCCTACCAAGCAAAATCTGCTTCAGGAGAACTCACATTGAGTCCCTGTATTGTAATTTCTCTGCTGAAAAATAGAATAAAACAAGGCCACCAATGAAGCTGGACCTGAGACGTAACCCTGGAGAATAGGGTGAACTCCTTATTAAAAACTATTTGTGTCTTCGTGTTGCTCACCGTATTTCTTTGCTGTCTTTCCATTTATTTTCTGTGTATTGGCAATCTGATCGATCCGTTGTTTTAATAACACAGAACACACACACTAGCACATGGGTCTATAATACCTTTTGTTTAATAAATATTTAATTGAGGTCACTCATAGGGTGATTATCAGATAACTTTCTGTGCTTATTTTTGAACTTGGGGGATCAAATACTGCTTGGCACTCAATACTCTGTGCTCTTTGCAATAGCTCAAATCTTAACCAAACAAGTGTTGTCTCGTGGCTAGCCTTGGGAGTTTTATATCATCTTTTGAATTTAAATTTGACCGCTCCCCCCACTTCTGAGTCATTAATGCCTTCTTGGTGGTAGATCATCCTAAATCTAGCCCTTAATTCTTGTCTTAATTGCCCACTGCCCGCTCCCTTTTGCCTTAAATTGGACATCTCATCATGAATAGTGATGCCAATGATTACTTCCCAGTTTACCCATGTGACAGTGCAGCCCCCCGTGCACGGGCATGAACCTTGTACCATGTTGATTCTATGCACACTTCCCCCATTGTACAGTTCCCAAATAGACTCTTTTAGAGTCCCGTGCTCTCTTTCAACAGTCTGGAGCGCTAAGATTGTGCTCCCTACGGCTAGTTAGGTGGTCACACCATCTATGCGAGGCTTGAATTCACCTTCCAATATACTTCGTGGACATTCCTCAATTGCCCTTGCGATAGCTGGTGCTACATGTTTTATCTTATCTGGTGTGCTCCCCTTGTTACTGTGTTTGGTAAGGTGTGGTCTCAGCCATGGTAGCACAATCATAAATTCTTGGCGACAATCTTCTAACATAGTGTATCTGTATCTTGCCTTGTCATCCTTGGTTTATCGACAAGACATGCTTGCCTGACCTCTTTTTCCAGTCTTTTGATCTCAGCATCCATCAACATGCTTTTCTTCCTCAATCATACGTGATCTTCTTTGAGTTCGTGAAGTCTAAGGTTTCGTCATTGAATGGCTTCCTGAATCCTTATATGGTCATCCTCGCGTAGCTGTGTGATTCCTTTGTCCTGGTCTTCGCGCACTGTCATAACTGTGGGAGCTATTACATGTGGATTCCTTTCGGTATTCCCTTTAGAAATTTTGGTTTCTACTCTGTTTCATACCCTTGGAATCATCTCCGTGCTTAGGTTTTTGCACATGGTCTTATAGGCCCATCAAACCGCTGGCACGCGCAGGTCCCAATCAATTCGTCTCACCTGGTGAACCTTGTTCAGTACTCCATACACCCTCTAGAAAGCCTCGTCATGGAGAATTGGTAATGCGCATTGCCTTTCCTGCTGTTGTGGCTTGTTCCAATTCTCTAGGCTGGGGGTGGGGTGAGCTTGTGCAGATTGTTTAGCATATGTCTGTACCCATCGAGAAAAGTGGGCACGCAAGTTGTTCCGCCCCAGCTGATTGGTTTTCATTCGAAGCTGGGGTTTTCCAAAACGTAGGTGCATCATCCTTCTGCATCCACAATAGTCTTCAAAAGCTCATTGATGTGTACCCCCATCATGTCAGTGTTGCACACAGTGCCCACTTTAGTGCATCGCATCACTGTTATTCTAGTACTTCACTTTTAAATTTTCTTAGAAATTCATCCACCACTGATAATCCATCATATGTTGATAGCTCTCTTGCTTCTGTTGTTACGCAGAACAATGACCTAATCATCATGTTGTAGTTCAGTGTTGCTACTTCGTGCAGCTGATTCTACCATCGCTCTATCTCTTCATCTAAATCTGAAGTGCAAGAGCTTTCACGCTCCCACGAAATCCTTCCAACTATAGTCGAATTCACCCAATCTTCTCCTTGTGCAGTTATCTTGTAGACATAGTCGAGATCATCATCACTATTATCGCCGCACATTGATTTAGTGTATTGCACTCCTTCTGTTGGATCTAGCAGTACTAATACACATAGTGACTTTTTCTCAAAGATCATTTTGTGCTTCTTCAGATTTATGACTCTGTTCATATCGGTAGCCCGGTCTATCCCTGGTAGTGTAGGATAGGGATTGTTTTCATCAAAAATCTCTATCACTTCAAAATCTGCCTGCGCACTCACGCCTTCAATATCGACTGGTACCCCTTGCAATGTTCCCATGGGAAAAATATTCTATTGGTTCGCCATTCATAACTAAATAGGGGACCACTGTAAGGTGGGTCTACCTATGTGTTCCCATGTTTGCTTTGGTAGTACATTTGCGTTCGAACCCAGATCTAGGATTACTTAATCCATTTCGTACTTGCTTATTTATGCAGTTAACCTCATTTCCCTTCTTGTGCGCAATGCATGCTTTCTAAGTTTTCGGACCATGCGCGGCTCTCTTGACCCCGAACACCTAGTGATAAGTTCCTATAGCCCTTTGATTACCTTGTTGTCGCACAACAATTTCATGCATGTCTCCAGAAAGGTAGTGAGCATTGAAGGATCCATCCCTGGTTCTAGTTGATCCTGACTACCTGAAGTGGAGGCCTCCATGAAGCTCTTCTTAGCTTCCATGAGTGTCTCCTTCACACATTCTAAGTCAAACTCGAGTTCCTTTGTAGGACCCTTGCGAACCCATGCACTATCTTCTGGTTTCTTTCCTTTATCATCTCCTATGGCCATACCACTCCTAAGCATCATGTTTACATTTGGGTCTTCTTTGCTTGGTTTAAACCTCATTATGTGTAAATTTTCGGTCGGAGGGGGCTGGAGTACGCCTTTTTGCGCATCTTCATTATCAGTGAAGGGAAATCTTCTACCTCATGATCAAACTTATTATAGTACCAACATGATATCCTAGTTGGGTTCATACAATCGTAGGCATAATGCCCTGGCCTTCTGCAACCATAACAAATTATCTATTAGCAACCCCTTCCTGGTCCCATTCCACCTCGACCCTGATCATGCCCCTAAAACCCAGTGCACACCATCCCTGCATTTGGGTTGAAGGCTCGCATTTTAGTCTGCACCCTATAGGCAGGAGTCTGATCCATCATTAGTTCATAGCTTCGGCAGGTGCATTCGTCATGGCCTACCGACCTACAGAAATTACAAAATAATTGTTGGGATGTCTGCATATACTTCTGCAATAGATGATAATTACTCATGGTATGTTTTCCTCCTATCTGGCAGATTGCGCACCATAATGCAGATGCCACGCTTGGCCCCGCCTGTTCCTCCAGTCTTAATGGAATTGGCCCTCCCCCTGCCAACTAGTTCATGAACAGTGGACAGTGGTCCTTATCATGCCCTTAGCCTTTGCATTTTATGCACCATACTTCCTCGCGCACCTCCAGCCAAGTTGTCCTATCCTATTTCAAACTTTGCATCTCCAGACACAGATTCTGTAGTTGCACGTGGATTTGTTGGACTCCCAACTCGGGGTCTTGTATATGGGTCTCATCCAATCTCATTGCCATCTCCAATGCTTTGGCCTAGGTGGAAATTTTTTGCTGTGACAACATTGTCGTTAAGTGTGGTGTAAGTGATGCCACAAACCAAGCATGATGTTGTGCATCTGTTAATATCATTTTGGCTTTGTAGATCGTACTCTTTAGCCTTTGGTCCAAATCCCAGGGGGTCTCGCCCAGGAGCATCGTGATCTCCTTAAACTCGATGATTGATTGTGTCTCTGATTTTGGCCTCCTAATTTCCCTGTTCAACGCGATCTAGATCTCTACAATTCCTGAGTTCTAGTGGTCATTAGAATGCTTGATATACCACGTTAATGCGCGATCCTGCAGCGCACTCACCAGTGTAGCCTTTCTAATATTATCATCCACGATGCCCTGTTCTTGCCATACTGCTATTACCACGAACCAAAATTGGTCTAGATCTTCATTTCCTACTCCTCTGAACACCAGCAGTTTGATCGCACTCGCCATACTAAGCTACAGTGGTGGTGGAGGTGGAGTGGGTGCAGATGGAGGTGAGGAGGGTGAAACGGGTGGCAGTGTGGGTGGGGGTGGTAAACGTGGAATTCTCTGTCTTATCAAACTGATAGAGCTTCTCGAAGAGGCTTTCGCGAGCTCCTCCTCGCTTTCCCACAAGAGTGAAATTAAGGTACTATTTTCCAACTCCTCACTACTTCCCCTTCTGTAGATCATTCCACTTCTCATAGTCCCAAACATTAATTTATTCACATAACTCACTTTTCACACAATGGCATCTTAATCCAAGTGTTAAAAGATTTAATATACTTACCTCGTGGTCCCTTGAGAAAATGTCACTCTGCCTCACTATAGCTGACGGTCATGTCTACCACAAACTCAGTGATAAATCCTCCTATTATTCGGTCGAGCTAGTGGTCCACAGCTCGTGCTATCTTCTCTTCTGAGGCTTCTAATCTACGCACTAGTTTTGGAGTCCACACTATTGGTTTGTGGTAGACATGACCGTCAGCTATAGTGAGGCAGAGTGACATTTTCTCAAGGGACCACGAGGTAAGTATATTAAATCTTTTAACACTTGGATTAAGATGCCATTGTGTGAAAAG
>Ga0068628_1000977_pt1 | contig 11326 bp, 15 predicted proteins | sample InSIn2gowninarea_FD_77431 | JGI IMG/M metagenome (GOLD analysis project Ga0068628, IMG submission 77431) | Clean room microbial communities from NASA Spacecraft Assembly Facility at Jet Propulsion Laboratory, Pasadena, California, USA -... ... | reverse complement strand
TACTGCTTTCAATAAGGGCTATAAATTTCTGTTTTTCTTCTTCTGCTTTTCTGCGCTTGGAAATATCTGCAACAGTTGAAACGCGATACACCACACTATCGTTCCCATCTTTTACAGCTGTTATATTGAGATTCACCGGGAATATACTTCCGTCTTTACGTATGTGATACGATTCAAATTCCAAATGACCTTTCTCATTTGCGATTTCGAGTAGTTTTGGTACTTCTTTTCTGTACTCCGGCGCAAATGATTCAATAATTGGTTTACCGATAAGTTCTCCCACGGTAAACCCATGCATGGTAGCATACGCAGGATTTACCCATTCAAATGTTTTTCGATCTGCGCTACCGATCACTATGCCTAATTTTGTATATTGGAAAATATCTTTATATTTCTGTAATTCTTTGTGTAGTAAATCATGCTCAGTCAGATCCCGCATGACTTTGGTGAAGCCTACATGTTTACCTTCTTCGTTAAAGAGCGGAAAAACCAATCCGAATCCCCAAAATTGGCTCTTATCTTTTTTCACATGCCAGCGTTCGTCCCTGGCTTTACCGTATTTAGCAGCTGTTTCGAGTTCTATATTGTGTCTTTTGTGCTTTCTGTCGTCCTTTGTAAAAAAAATATCGGCATTTCTGCCGATAACTTCTTCTGATGTGTAGCCAAGTATGTGCTTGGCTCCATTGTTCCAGCTGCTAATCGTTCCATACAAGTCTACGGTGAAAACTGCATAGTCTGAAAGACTTTCAAATACCTGGAAATAAAAATCAGGATCGTTTCGCAATTTTTGGTGCTTTTTTTTAAGTGGATTTGTTTGTGCACGAGGGGTAGAGCTACGAGGCGCAGTGGCAGAAGTTTTTCGTGATGAACTGATTCGAACTTTCATCCGTTAAATACTAGGTTAATTGTGATAACTATAGCAAACCCTTAAGGATAAAACAATGCTATAATAGATGTCCCCTATGAAAGATATAACGTACGTCCGAACACGCGGTAGAAAGTCTATCGGTATCCAGATCAAACCTGATGCAACAGTCACAGTATCGTATCCATATCTGCTGCCGAAGTTTTTTGCTGAGCGGTTTGTGAAAGAAAAAGAAGCGTGGATACGAGAAAAACAGCAATTGATGCTAGCCAGATTGCCGCAAAAAGAACGAAATACATACTTTTATTTAGGTAAAGAATATGAGCTCGGTGTACGCCAAAGTCCAAAAGATATCGTTGAAGTTGCTGATAAGATCTATGTGGCGAGCCGGAATCCAAGTTTGATTAAGACCTATCTCACCAGCTGGTATAAGCAACAGGCAAGAAAAATCATTGTCCAGCGAGTTCAGCACTATGCAAAGATCTCCGGTGCGACATATCGATCTGTAGCAATAACAAGTGCTGAGACACGATGGGGTTCATGCAGCAGTGAAAAGACACTTAATTTCAACTGGAAATTAGTCATGGCTCCCCTGCCCGTGATAGACTATGTGGTTTGCCACGAGCTTGCTCATCTGACAGAGCTGAACCATTCGAGGGATTTCTGGGAGACAGTGCGTAAAATGTATCCGCTGTATCGGGAGTATAGGACCTGGCTCAAACGTCATGGGCATATGCTGACTGTATAAAACGTTCGATTCCCTTTACCCCTGCTACGTTTTTAGCCTCAAAGTAATGTTTTGCTCAGCCTCGAATTTTATGCACCCGCAGCGGGAATCGAACCTGTGCTATAATTGTTCCATGAATACGACCTCAACAACACATAGATTTGTGGCTGTTCTTAACAAAAAGATTGAGCCAGGTCGTGCGATGAATGCTCTTGCACATATGGCAGTAGGTTTTTCTGCTTTATATCCTGATAAAGACGCACTTCGTTTTGATACGTATGTCGATAAAGATGGCGGTGAACACAAAAGTATTTCCGACAATCCGTTTATTATTCTTTCCAGTGATAACTCAAACCAAATCAGAACATTACGAAACAAGCTCATTGAAAATAATATCCCCTTCAATGATTTTACAAGCACAATGATTGAAGGTACTTATGCTGACCAACATAAACGTACAAGTGAAACACCTGAACTGGAGCTTGAGTATTACGGTATATGTTTTTTCGCTGAAGACAATCACTCCAGGGAACTAACAAAAAAGTTCTCTTTGTGGAAATAATAGGTTCTAACATAGTTACTCAGCCCCTGCTGCTGCTTTCAGCCTCAATTTGTGCCTAGAAACGTCTTATGGGCAGCGGTACGTTAGAACTTCGTATATAATAAGAAACTATGACTGTCACGTGTATTGTCCCCTTTTTCAACGAACGCGATAGAATACTAAAAGTGGTGGATGAAGTGGTAAAAATAAAAGGAATTACTCAAATCATACTTGTTGATGACGGTTCGACTGATGGAACTTCAAATCAAGTAAAAGAACATTATCCAAACTTTACAGTTATCCACAACAAGAAAAACCTTGGAAAATCTGATGCAATCGTTGCCGGGCTTAATAAGGCAAATGGAAATTATATCCTCCTCCTTGACGCAGATTTACAGAATTTTGTCTATAAAGAGGTAGAAAACGGCATTGCAGCAATAAATAGAGACAAAAACATCGATATGATTATATTCAACAGAATCAACGCTCCATTGATAGTAAAGTTATCCCGAGGAGCAATCCTTACTTGCGGGCAAAGAATTATAAAAAAGGAATATCTTTTACAGACTTTTTCTCTTTATAAACCAAAAGGATATGAAATTGAATTTGCTCTTAACCAGTATATGATGGACAAGCAAAAACAAGTTTACTGGATGCCTATTACTGCATCTAACACAAAGTCAACAAAAAAAAGAGGATTTAAGAAAGGTATGAAAAAGATTGTTAAGATGCATATAGATATTTTTGGATACTTGGGCTTATACAATGCATTCACACAGTTACTATTTTTCTGTAAAACTGAATATAGAACTAATCATAATAAATAGCTGGCACGATAATAAAAAGTTCTAACATAGTTGCTCAGCCCCTGCTTGCAATCATTTTATTTAAATGTAAATATTTCAAACACTCAAACCGAGGGAATGTTGAATGTTAGAATCCCGGGAAGTAGTCTGTGACGATGTTTGTGTGTGGAACTCCAAGTTTCGCTAGTAATCTTTTGTACGCATCTACCATCGCATTTGGACCTGAGATATAGAAAATTCTTTCTTTGAAGTCAGGGACGACATCTTTCAGCATCGCTTCATCAATTCTCCCTACTCTACCAAGCCATCCGGCCGGGACATGTTCTTTATCTGTTAAAACATACACTGGTGTTAATCCAAAAACATGTTGAGCTTGGTCGAAGAAGTCTCTATATGCAATTTCATCCGCTGTTTTATTGGCGTAGAACAGTACAACTGATCGTTTCTCTCCTTTATCGAGCATATATTTGATCATACTTCTGAATGGCGTAATACCGATACCACCGGCTATGAAGACAAGTTTTTTGCTTGTATCTTCAGGCAGGGTGAAATCTCCGGTCAATTGGGATGCGACCAAGATATCATTTGGTGATAGTTCTTTTAATTTATTCTTAAACGAACTACTCTTCTCTTCCAACCTGACCCCCAAACGAAGTTCATCTTCTGTCGGAGAGGAAGCAATGGTAAAGTATCTTCTGTTCCCTCTGCTATCAGGCCTTGTGTGCGGCAGCGTCCATTCAAGGTATTGGCCGGGTTTATACTGAAGCTTATGGTTGGAGGTGAATACATATTCAAAAGTATTAGCTGCCGCTGGTATTCTTTCCTTGAATTTCAGGAAGAGCTTTGCTTTGGGACTGACAATATAGGAATAGATATTACCGACTACCAAAGCAAATTCCGGGGATGAGAAGATCGGACCGATTTGAAATTGTGAACCGAATAAGAATCCTACAAGCACTCCATAGATCAGTTGAAGTCTTTTGGTTGGAGGTGTTGTTAGCGGTTCGGTTAACATGATTGTGCCAAAGAATATAATCGGCCAGGATACATATGCTTCAGGAATAGCTGTGAGTAACGGTATCCCATTTCCGGCTTGAAAAAGCGCTATTGTCAGTGTGCTTGCAATCAAAAAGGAGATGAATAATCGGAATCTTCTGATCTTACGGACGATTAAGAGCCCAATAATCAGAACAAACGGCAACAGAAAATCAGCCCCTACCCACCAGCTTGCATTTCCATTGCCCATAAGCCCCATGATGAACGCACTTATGGCGGCAGGATTGAAAATGTGCTTGTTGTTGATTGCAAAAATATACTTTGAAGCCATAGCTATTGTGCTGGCTGCTGCGAGGGTAATATAGTCGTTAATTGTTACTGCTGGAACAAATACAAAGAAGAGAATGAGAGCTGTGATCAGATAGGATTCAACATTTGTCGGAGCCTTGAGTAATTTTGAAAATATATAATTACTTGCAAAACATGCGGCAACCAGAATACCTAAGGAATTCAAGAGCTGTACTGGATTGTAAAAAAGGATTCCCGCGACGCTAAGGAGGAAGCATAGTGCTACGAGGGCGAGTAGTCCATACAGAACTACTTTATACATTGTATAGTTATTTAAAAAATCGTCTATTGGTTTGAGCATAATTACTGTGTTTTTGGTGTGTTGTAAAAAATTTCTCCTGGGAAGTTGTCTGATTTCTTCAATGTAAAGTCTTTATATAGCATAGCATATTCGAACTCAAAATTTTCAGAAAGTTTTTCCGCAGATGTGAAATATAATGCAGTCGTCAGCGCATCAGCCAGGATTGCTTTCTTGGCTATAACCCAGACTGATTGGATAGTATCAGGTGATGTATTTGTCCTTGGGTCGATGATGTGATGGAATTTGTCCCATTTCCGTCTGTTGCCGGCAGAACCGCAAATACTACCGTATGTTACTTCAACTACTCCTATGACTTGCTTAAGATTTACCGGGTGTTCAAGTCCGATTCTTAATGGCTCTTTTTGCATTGATTTGTATAAGATGTCTCCTCCGGCATCAACACAATATGAGCTATATCCGGCTAATTCCAGTACGCGTCCGACTAAATCAACTAACTGTCCTTTTCCAGCTGCGCCAAAATCGAGCAATGCAGGTTTCTTTATGTACATTTTGGGAAAATGGAAGTCGATTACTTCATCCCACGGTAATGCAGTTCTGATTGCTGCTTTTGGTTTTAATGAGTAGGCAGCGTCATATCCTGTATCTTCCAGGACATCACCGATGAGTGGTGTAAAGGCGCCGTCTGTCAGTGTGTAGAGTTTGTGATAGAGCGTTAGGAGCTCTTTGGAATCCCTGGGTAACGTGTATTCCCCTTCCCTCTTGGCCATGGTTTGCACCACAGACCCGGATCGAAAACGGGAATACACGCTGTCATATACATCGATTCGTTCTTTGACTTGATCAACAAGCTTTTGCTGATCTGTTGCCACGACATGATCGAAGATATCTATTACCCATGCAGTTCCAATCGCTTCAAATGAAAATTGAAATGATTTCATCCTTATGATTGTGCTTCCGCTTTGATTTTCTCAACAGCGTCGTTGAAACCTTTAGGACTCAAAGATGAACCTGAAACTTTACCTAAAGTTATTTCATCGATACTCTTACCGACGACCATATCTTTGTAATGTTCGGAGAAGTCAGTTTGTCGTGTCTTTGACATTGGTCTTGTTGCCAAAACTTCAACTGTTGAGTCAACAACGACTCCACTCGCTACTGTCAAAGTTACTCCTAATTCTTCTTGACCTCCAGGAGATGTATAATTTCCAACTGCATTATACGTACCATCCTTATATGCACTTGCTTCCTGATCTGCTAAGGTTGGTCCTGCTTCCTGAGTTGTATTGGTTTCAGTTTGTGCACCCTGAGTTACCGCAGGACTACTTTGTGGATTGGTATTCTGGTTTTGGCTTTGGTTTTGTGATTGATATGCGACGATACCGATGAATGCTACCACGATAACTCCGATAATTGCCAAACCTACTTTTGATGAAGATTTCCCGTTATTTTGGTTTGCTTGTTCTTCCATATTGTCACCCCCTTTCGTTACTCACTATTTATAGTATGTTTCCTCTACTTTTGCAAATATATCTTAAGATTTGCTGAACTGCATGCATTATTGAGCTTGCACCATGTGTTATACTATCTGTATTCTCTCTTTCTGATAAGTATGCACTTAAAAGTGATATACTTACCAAAAAGTAAGCTAAAATATGGACAAATATACTGCCGATCAACAACTATATATCATCAACGGACGCGAGTATTCCTGTCCATTCGAACTTACAACGAGTGTGATTGTCAGTAAATGGAAGATGAAAATTGTTAAGCTCCTCTGTGATAATCCAAAGCTCCGATACAACGAACTCAAAAAATCAATACGGGGTGCAATAACGCATAAGATGCTGACACAATCACTGCGAGAACTTGAAAGTGATGGTATTGTAAAGCGCTTTGTTTATTCAGAAGTTCCTCCAAAAGTAGAATATGCACTTACTGAAGAAGGGCTTGGGCTGCAGCATGTTATTGAAGCGATGAATATTTTTGGAAGTCAATTTAGTAATAAGCCTACATCAAACAAACGCAAGCCAACGGCAAATACACAAGCAAGTATTTAGTGCCCCTGGATCCGTTCCAATTCCGCATCTGACAATCCAAAATGATGTCCTATCTCATGCAGGACTGTATCTGTAATTATCTTCTTTGCATCTTCCTCGTCTGCAGCTGCATGGAGTATGGGTTCTTTATAGATAGTTATTTTGTCGGGTAGTGCCGGGAAATCAGTTCGGTCAGTTCTTGGTACGCCATGGTAGAGGCCAAAAAGTGATAGTGAGGATGCGTTGGGTTCATTGCCGAGATCTTCCTCACTTGGCCAATCTGTCACTGTAATGGCCACATTATCCATTTGATCACGAAATTCTTTGGGAAGTTTCTTTATAGCCTCCTGTACAACAGAAATAAACTCTTCATCAGTCATCTTAATGTGATTGCCAGCGTTTTAATTGTGGGATATACGTGTTAGCAAGTTCTATTGCCTGATCTTTCGGCAAGCCTAGCTCGTGCATCATAGTATCGATGGAACTTTCAATCATTTCTTCCATGGTTTGATTTGGATCAGTGAATGCTCCGTTGAGGAAACAGAATTTGCAGTACTTGTGATTCTCCGTGTGGTCTTCATTGGTGCCATAAAATCCCTCACCAAGAGGCATGCCGCAGCTTTGACAACGAAAAGAAAGGTCCATATGGGAGATTATAGCACTAATGTGCGTGGTGTAAAACTATTTCTGTACCAAGCCACTCACATCAATAAACTTTTTCCACTTTCGTTTCTCAGCTTTGAATCGCTGATAATCCCCTTTTTCGACAAGAAATGCTTCTTTGGGGTCAGGAAGTTTGTCTATGAAGAGCTTGCCATTTAGATGATCGATCTCATGCTGGAGCAGAATGGCGGGCCATCCATTGAGTGTCAAGATCATTTCATTGCCTGAACGGTCGAGGGCTGCGACTTTTATCCGTTTTGAGCGTTTTACATATCCCCAGATTGTCGGAAGGTTGACACATCCTTCACAATTCTCGATATATGAGACTGAAGACCAGATGATTACCGGGTTGATAAGGACATGAATGTCACTGTATCCCCGCTTACCGATCGCCATATCGACGATAGAAATGCTTTTACTGATACCAACCTGATTGGCGGATAAGCCTACATTCATTGCATCGTTTCGGCTGCGATGTTTGCCTTTATTGTTGTTACCATATACAAAATCGATCATTGATTCTATTTCCTGCTGGATAGTAGTTTTGCGCAAATCCCGTTTCGTCAGGTGCTGGCATGGTGAACGTAGTATTATATCGTTTGGTTTCAAAACCGAGAGTTCCATGCGTTGATTATATCATCTGGCTATGTTCTACCGTGAGTAAAGGATTGATCGATAGGGGTTGTATTGATTGGCTTTCCTTTTTCGACTGTTTCTTTGGTCTGTTTCCTGGTTCGCAGCATAGATTTGACAATTTGTATCACGATTAAAGCCATGACCATAAGCACGTTATAGCAAAACCCTGCTACAAAAGCTGATACATCAAATGTCATTTCTCCCGGTATAATTTCATCACGGAAGGTCGGGAAAATGCCAAAAAATGGTAGAAGAAAGATACCACTAATGACAAAAATAAATGCAGCAAAGGGATTTTCCGGGTCTGCACCAAATAGTCTGAGGAATATTCTCAGAAAGAGGAACACATTTGATATAACTATGAAAATGAGAATTCCCCGCAAGATTTGCTTACCCACTGATTCCACTATCAACAAATCCTTTTGTGAAGGATTAAATGTCGGTATTTTCGGGGTTAGAAATCTCATGTCATACCCTGACAGTAGAGCATTTGTGTATGAAAGGGATGGGAGCCAGAAAGTAGCTATGTAAGAATATCGAGTATTTAACCGACTCGTTGTGCAGCTACATAGATATCTGTTGGTCGTACAATTTTACGCAGCACTTTGTTGGCTTTGGGGAGTACTTCCCGTCTAAAATCTTCACCGCTCATGGTGTCTGCCTGATCACCCGTGAAACCAATAGCTGCTAATCGTCTATTTAAATTTTTCCCCGGCAATGCAACAGGTATTCCTATGGTTGCCCGACTTTCCAAAAGTGCATGTACGGTCTCACCGGACATATTGTAATCAGTAAGTTCACCTTTATAAACGGGTATGTGGAGGCCATGAACGACAGGTACGAGTTCTGGGTCGTCTATGGTTTTTACACGAGTTTCTTTATACGGATATGATTGCTGATTTAAATCAGCTGCATATACTGCTGCTGCAAGCAGATGTCTTGGATCAAGAAATGATTTTCCCCATTTCTTTCTCTCATGACGTATCTTCTGCCCTTCCATTTTGGTAAAACCGTACTGGGCAAACAGAATTGCGACAAGCCCCATCATCCGGTAGAGATCATCAGGTGCATCTCTGAATTCAGGTTTCGCCAGCTCAGCATGTACATCACCCATGTGGTCGCTTTCTTTGAAATACACACCATGGAGAATTTCATACATACCAGGATCTGTTGTGGCCTGCACATCTGCAAGTTGTTGTTTGTACGGTATCGTTTCAACTTTCATACGAATGGTTATTGTAGCGAATAATGCACCATTTATCAACTATAGGATGAGTTCTGCCTATGTAAAGTATTTCTTGAATATATTAATCAGCTTTGATAGGCTTTATTTATGGATGTGATGTATAGATTGATTGGGGTAACTTTTGCCGGATCGATACTGTTTGTCGTTTATATGTTTACGCTTGATCGGGCGAAAGGAACAAGTTCATCATGGATTAGTTTTGTCTGTAAAGGCTTTGTCACAATTGGTGTCTTTTCCCTCCTCTTTATGCTTGCATTTGGAATGATTGCGGATTGGCAAATCATCTTTCTTACGACAGCCGTTTTGTTGAGTATTCCTTTTGTTGTCGGAACATATCAGGGCTATACCTCCCGAAAATCTAAGAGAAGGTAGAAGCGTTAGTTCTAGAAGCTATCTCAAAACCTCTTACTCTGCGTCATTCTGGACCCTCCAGAGGCGGGCAGACTAGCCAGGATGACGTTTCTGAAATAGGTTTTAATCCAAATTTCCCCATATCTCTCTATTTCCTACTGTCTGTGCGATGAATTCCATATCGTTTATTTATGTTTGCCCCAGTGGATTTTATTCCATACCCGTTCATGGAAGTAGTAGAGAAACGTGTTTACTATGCTGGTTATAATCGTTACCTGGCCGGTTTTCTCTATATCATGCGTCATGATATAGACTACGACAAACGTTGCGATGATGATCAGAATTCTATAGGTGATCGTCTTTGCCAGTGAGCGCTTGAAGTGTTCGAAATGCTTAATTTTCTTCATGAGCAGTGTATCCAGTATAGCAAAATGCTCTCTTCTCGACCATGCTGGAAAACTCGTTGATTCTAAAATCAGAGGATAATACGTTATTTTTCTTCCCGCTCTTCAAGCCGCATTTTCACAATTTTGCGAACAAGATCAAGCGGTAATGGTTTATCCAATGGAAATTGAATTGTCCCCTTCCCTGACGTGTCATAGGCAGCAGCTTCCTTGAACGCTTTCGCCATGGCATCGGTGAATGGATACAAAGAAATATGTTTTTTCCATGCCGCGAAGTAGATAATATAATCTCCATGCATGTTAAAGGTAGGCATGTTGTAGCGGATGGTTTCTTCAACATCCGGAATTTCTGCAGCTATTGTTTTCTTCAGCGATTGTAACCTCTCCTGAACGTCTTCAGGGAAGGAATTGATGTAATCGTCGATGGATGTGAATTTCTCGGCTGTCATATATTAATGTACAAAGATACTGTATTTGCATTCGTCCAGTGTAAGTATTGGCGTAGTCGGCGCTGCATTTTTGAGCAAGTCTATTTTTGTTTGTTTTTTCTTTTCAATGTCCCAATGGCACAAGGTACTCAGCGGTACTAATCCCAAACCATAGTGCACTTGTGTATCCTCCTGGGTTTCAAATGATAAGACATATTGTGAAGACGCGATAAATGCCCCCATAGAACTTCCGATATAGACTTTGTTCTGCATTAAATTGTGCAGATTCTCTAAATGCGGGATGACCGGTTCAATCAATTCAGCTTGCCCACCCGCTACATACAGGACATCGTGTGATCCAAGTTTATTGAGTAAATCCAATGGATCCTGCGCAATGGTGCAAACAACTTTCTTGGATGTTTGTGCTTCAATAGCACTTTTGAGCCGCTGGAAGAGTTCATCCCACTTTTCTTTTTCCTGCGAGAACAAACAATGAAGTATATGCACTTCATCTTTATCTACATGTTTGGTAAATTCCTGGAAGAAAGCATCATTAAATTCATTTTCCCGGGATGTTTCGCCACCGTGGAGTATGTAAGTTACAGCCATAAATTATTATATCGGAACAGTGTTATTGCGCATCAGCGATTCGTTTTAATGAAGTTTCCAGCGCCTTTTCTTCTTCACCTTCAGTCATGATATTGTATGCCGTTATGACGATTTCATCAGTACTCAGAATAGCTATCTCAGTCCGCCATCCCCATCGATTACCTTCATATATATAACTGCCGAGTACAGAAAATCCATTCTCAGTTGCATCTCCTTCAGAAAACATCATTGCAGTCCCCATATGAAAGCTATCAATCCACGAGTACTGGAATTTCTTCGTGCCGTTATCATAGCCAAAAGTAGCTTTCCCCTGAAATGGTTTCCCATCCAGGCTGCTTTCATATTCGTATTCGATAAAGTTGGCAATTGGGGTAAATTGTATTGATCCGGCTATTTTTTCAACAATCT
>Ga0068628_1000973_pt1 | contig 11334 bp, 11 predicted proteins | sample InSIn2gowninarea_FD_77431 | JGI IMG/M metagenome (GOLD analysis project Ga0068628, IMG submission 77431) | Clean room microbial communities from NASA Spacecraft Assembly Facility at Jet Propulsion Laboratory, Pasadena, California, USA -... ... | reverse complement strand
CTTCCAGTTGGTGCTATTAAACTGTGTAAAGTTGGTGCTTTATGATGGCTGGATTTGGATTGGAGTCTAAGCAGTATTATTCGGGGATGTAGCCACATTGGTGAACCTCGTTATATTCTGTGTTGTGTGTTTGCTCTTGATATGCTTACTCTTCTTAGTTCTATTTATCTATTGCACTATTTAAATTCTCTGCATTTAATGTTTTTAAATTGATACACTGATTCACCCCCCCTCTCAGTGTCATGCATAGTTCAACAATGAGTTCTATGTTGACTCATGGTTGGATAAATCTAGCAATATTCCTCCACATGTTTCTTAAAGTAATTCAATAGCAACATGCCCTTCCTTGGTACATAGATGGCACTAGATCTCTTTCCTAATTGGTGGGGCCTTTGATGCTTTATAGTATAATAAATTAACAATTTGGTATGTGAGTTTTTTAGTGTGATTGACTGAATTAGAGTTCACTCCTTTTGATCACCAAGGTTGAGACTCAATTTCAACTATTGCTTATAAGATATTGATGTTGGATGGATAGATATTATCCATAGCTCTTATGATGTTCAACTTCAAGTTGGACATTAATCACTCAATTGTTTATTTCTTAGTCATGGGTTCCTATATCTTTCTTAATGTTTCTTTAAATCTTTTATAAAAGTATTAAATTGATTCTCTAGGACCTTGTACCATGTCCCTCATTTTTCTCAATATCTTTAATATAACCTTTGGAAAATAATATTCTACTTCAAAAGAAACCCAAATTTGTATCCATGTTTTATCTAGATCATTTAGTAAAACTTTAGAAATTTTCATAAACCGTTAAAGGAAATCATCCTTCAAGATTGTTATGAAGTTATATATTTTAACAATATCATTGATGGTAGAATGACGATCTTAGTCGTTCTTCAAAATTAAGAGACGTGCTTAGTCATTATGAGTATCTTTATGAAATATCAACAATTTGAAAGTTGATGATGGGGCTATATTTATAGTTAGTTGCCTCTAGTAGTTTCTTGGTGTAGTATTTTTTATTATAGGGTCTCATTTCTTTCCTTTGATGGTTATTACCTATTTAGGTTTGATCTCTATCAAAATTTAGATAAAAAAAAACTAATTGCCCAAGTACCTCATATATTTTTTGGTATTTCTAGTTTTTTGTTTTTACTATTTTGTGTTTTGGGGATTCTACTTCACCTTTTAAAGGTTTTTAATGTATTATATCTAGAATAAAATTCAATTTCATCAAATGGATAACTGAGGTATGGGAGTGATGTCATGGATAACTGAGGTATGAGAGTGATGCCCTTTAACACTCATTAATGTCATGCAATTAGGATCATCAATATTCTTTAATGTAAATCTTAATGGGTGGCATATAATGTGTACTTCCTCCACTTCATATAGTTCATGAGGGGATTCTCTATTAATTAAGGGAGTATAATCATTATCTTTTTTCTTCTTCTACCATAATCTAATGAACAATTTCTATATCATCCTCATTTTTATGATTTTTTTTATTAGTGAAGGCTTTGCTTAGTTCTTTAAAAATAGAGTTCTCCCTCATTTAGTCTCTAATAGTTAGATCAACACTATGAGTGTATAGGTATAAGTCATTTGTGAAGAACATTAAGGATCTACTTTGCTTAAGAGTTACTTTTTCTCTCAAATTTCCATAATGGGTGTTTTTCTCTTCTCTTGTGATTCTATAAATTCTGTATAATTTTATTTATTTGTTTCAAGGAATGTACTCATAATTGTTTAAGTGTATCAAGGCCTCAAAGAAGACTAATAAGGAGATACATCCAATAAATAAGGATAATGTAGGATGTACAAAGTCCTACATGATATTGAGAACTCTATAAAGGTGGTGGATATTGTAGGTATTGATTAAGCCAATAGACTTTAGATATGAGGAGGTAATGGAGGAGGAGGAGCCCCTCTGGAGGCAATAAAGAGTAGAGGACCCAATAGTTGGAGTTAGGGTTGGAGTGAGAAATTATGGAGACACAGTGATGGGTGTAGGCCTTGAGGATGTAGAGGGAGTGATGGGATTCATACACCCATATTTGAGGTTTAGGAAATTTCCATTTTAGGGATAATGACTAAGTTTAATTAGGTGAGATTTGATTCCATGTGATAAGCATGAGATGAGGCATTGATGACCTTGGATATTAGGACTATTAAGAGATACATATTTCATGATGATTTAGAATAACTGGTAGAAAAGAAGAGCATCCTTTGATAAATGCTAGAGAATCAAGTTAGGGATACATCATGATTACACAATAAGATATATTATGAGTTTATCTTGAGGGTGAGGGATAGGGACATAAGATGGTTGAAAGGGCAGGTAGCCTATAGGTGAGATTGAATGTAACCTTTAATGCCTATGAGTGGGAGTAAGAGTGAGCCATGCATTATCAAAAGATGAGATATGATATTTTAATAGACCCTTTTTCATTGATCATAATCTAAGCTTCATATATTCATGAAGATCCTTCAATGTCATTGAATGCAGGCTTCATGGCCCCCTCAGGGCACTTACACAACTAGAAAATTCACATATCTTAGATGATAATATGGAGAGTTAGGGTAACAATACTATCTTGGAGGGTTATGGGGATAAAGAATACTTGCATGGACCCCTAAATAGGATTGAGGTACCCCCATCTCCACCAAATAAATATTTGAAAGGTTGGTTATAACAATAGTACAAAAATTAGAGGTAATGCATATCATTTCATTTATCAAAATTAACCCTTTCAAGTTGTTGATTTCTTGATATATTTATGTAGAACTCATCAAGATCTTTCTATTGAATACTCATGCACCTCAAATGTAGTTACAAATATTTGATAATCTTTGTTTAAAGTTCAATATTTGAAACTATTGAATTCTGACAATGTGTCAACCAACTGTAATGTGTTTTCCTAAAGGAAGAATTCATATTTAAATAAGTGTATCAAATTTTATATGGTTTGAAAGTAATCGAAGAGACCTTTCCAACAGTTAATCACTTGCCTAAATTTGATGAGTATAACTTCATCAATTTACCTCTAAAGTTGAGATATTATGGTCACCAATGTGTAATTGGTCAACCAAATGTAGCTATTTGAAAAAAAGATGGGGTTAACTTTAAAGATATAGAAATTGGTTGATATACACTCAAATTATGGAGTGTTATATATCAATGAAAATAAAATATTTTGAATATCTTTCTAATTATGGTTGAATAAGATGAATTGGACTTGTCAATCTCGATCAAATCATAAAGAGTGACTGTTTAGGAGCTAAAATAATAGTATTAAAAGAATAAGTTGTTTATTGATCGATTTGTATGCAAAGGGCATCGTGTTATATATGGATGGAAAGATAAAGAAAACTATTTCTAATTATGTAAGGTTTATTAAGATTGGAGCAAGATAAATATGGTGAATCTTAGGTGGAAGTGGAGGTATTCATATATAGTTACTTAGATGTTGGATAAGTGCACAATGGGAAATCATGGATTGTGGTAGAAATTTCCATATAGAGTATGATAAATATTATATCACTAGAAAGGCATAAAAAAGTACTATTCAACATAAAAATAACCATGCAAAATAGAGGTCTATAATGAAAGATACAACATCTGAAAGTAAACTATTTTGTAAGAGAGTAATTTGAAATATTCGTAATTATCTCCAAATCTACTGCAACAAATGAAAAATAAATGAATACCCATCTAGTTAAAATACCAAAAAATAGATGAATGTCACCTTAATATAGCTCCATAAATAATATTTAACATTATGCAAATGATTTCTCAATCACTACACACTTAGAATGAATAATGCAAGCACATACTTGCAAGGAAAAGTTGTTGAACTTTTTCTCTTTCTATAATAATGAAAAATGATACATTACAATGAGGCAAATTGATCTAAAATAGAGTCAATATGTATATGATCTACCTCACACTTTGTAACCCAAATAAATTGGATTACCAGGAGCCATCTATTGGGGTTTGATTCCCCTCCCGATACTAGATTGGCTTCTTACCCCATTTGATCCTACGGGATCTGTTCTTCTATCTATTTTTAGAATGTGTATACCCTCCCCATCCCTATGCCTCAATGGCTCATTTGGATTAGTGTCCATTGGTATTGCGGCCAGCTCCGAAGGAAGGGTTAGATGGGAATACAATTGGTAGACAACGAAAGCATCCTTCTCATGTAAATGAAAAATCAAATATCATTAGAGTGAGGATTTGGTGAATTCTTATGCTTGGGTGGTCTTTGAAGCATTTCCTATTAGTCTTATGGAGTTGTAGCTATAACCTCTCATAAAATAGATCAATCATATTTGGGAAGGTATAACTTTTAGTAGATACATCCAATTGATATGATTATTTTTCCAATGGATAATTTTCAAAGAGAACTTTCCAATAAATATATGCATGCTTACCTTTGTTAAATATTTGATCTTCATTCATGTTATTTTTATCCAAACTTTTGTTTTCCATAAAATTGTAGTAAGAGCATTGATGTCATTCTTGCAGTCAATGCACACTATCAAAGCTATGAGAACAAAAGTATTTTAGGGCAGTTGAAGTGTTACAAATATTTCTCAATAGAATGGAAATGTAGGGTCATTGGGAGGCAAAGAGATGGATCTTGTAGTGGAAAAACATATGTGAGGATCATTTAGAAGAAGAGGAAAAAATTGTTGAAGCCAATGAGAGTGGATTTGATTATGCACTTGAGAGGATTTTTTATAATTGAAGTTGTAAACAATTCTAATCTTAGGTGTAATATTTATTCTTGTTCAATAATAAAATATGTAAACTCTTAAAGGTGGAAAATTTTATGTTCTCTCTACTCGTGTATATGCAATATATATTACTGGTTATTTTCTTCAAATTAATTTGAATTGTATTATAAGTTTGGGGATATGGATAAATAAAATTACAAGGTTTACAAATCTATATTTGAGGATACAATTAAGCCATATGCTATTGATGATTACAAATCATATGGTATTAGAGTTGGTTGAGATTGTTAATGGGTATTTGCTAATTTATTGCAAGAGTTTTGTGGTTTATCTCGTGTGCTTGTAAATATATCCTAAAGTGATTTTTTTGATAATTTATTTAAGGAAGATCCAAAATTTAGCTCCAAAATTTGGTTGATAAATCAAAGAGAATCTATCATAGAGAATTATGAGTTTAAGAGGAGATTTTGGAGTTTAGAAGAGACGCTTCATAATATGATCAAATAATTTATAAAGTTGAAGGCTACTTGGAATGCTAATGAAGAAAAATTTTAGATTGTGGAGAGAGATCTCATTAAGTACAAAAATTGCCATTTAAATTTGATCTCGAATCCTTCATAGGATAGATTGATGTAGAAAATATTAATTACCACTAGATGAAGAAAATGGATGTATTTTTCATAGTGCAAAAGATTGAAGATGATAATGACAAAATTGAAATAACTAATCTCAAATTTGAAGTACATGCTTTAGTGTATTTGGAAACTTATTGTAATACTACTAAAAGTGGATGATGAGTTTTATATTACAAGTTGGAGATGTTTCAATGAGTAGCTATAAAATTAGTTATATACTCTTACCCATTATCAACTATAAACTATGGAGTGGTTCAACTTCAAGTAAGAAAAAGGGAAAAGTGTACAAGATTACGCAATTAAATTCGAGAAAAGGATTGCATTATTGGTATTTCCTTAAAGATCCAAGAGAGTTTGCTAAAGTATATTGGAGGTTTGCAAAAATATCTATGTCATACCATATTGCTTTTTAATCCTTTAGATTTGGATCAAGTTTATGTTCAGGCTCAATATTTGGAGGCTCGTGAAAAATCCAAAATAGAGGAGAAATATTCTACTAAGAACCCCAAAGGGAAGGACAAACCTATTGACACAATAAAGAAAAATTATGGTAAGAAATATCATTAATTTTATTGTCATAAAGATGATCATGATGATGAAAATTAATGTTGTTATCTACATATAGAATATACACCTAAATGGTTTAAGGATAAATTGATATGAAAAGTGCAACAATCACACAAAAGGTTGAAAGTAAGCAAGAATGTTATGGAGTTAAAAATTGATAGTACTTCGGATGTTGATGATAGGATTAATTGCATGGTTGTGAACAAATTATCTTAAAGGAGTGGAGAGGAGTAAAATATTCAATTATTCAACATCAAATTCCAAGTAAAGAAGATCAAGATTGATGCTCTTTTTTATCCTAGTTCTCAATTGAATATGATTTTAGAGGATTTGGTATAGAATTTGGGGTTGTAGACTCATCCTCATCCTTATCCACTTGGATGGATAAGTAATAAGACCAAAATGCAAGCCACATGCTAATGTAAATTGAGGTTTACCATTAATGCTAATTTTATTAATGAGACCAAATTAAATTTTATTCCTCTTGATGTTATTGGAATAGTGTTGGGAAGTCCATACTTATTTGATATGCATGTTTTTTATTATAGGAGAGAGAATAAATACCAACTTGTTAACGATGATATATGTTTTCATGGTGGTATAAGTAAAAAATTTAATTACCTTTAACATAAAGAGATAATATTTATGGAAATGAGTAATCAAGGGAATGAGAAACTGTCAGTTTAGGAATAATCGATCTTTAGTGAGGAAGCCCAAGATTGAGAAGATAAAAAAAATCATCATGAGAGGAAGAAGACTCAAGACAAAAGGGAAGTATGAGATAATGGAATATCTTACTTATCATTTGTACCACTTGGAGTATTTATACCATGGAATCCATGGATTATTCCAACTTATCATTCCCTCCTGTTTATATAAGGGTTTCATTATAACTAATCCATATCGCAACAAACCACCATATCCCTAAAGACCAGTGTGTATGTAAACTATGCAACATGGAATCAAATATTAAAGAGCGTTTAATAATCATTTTCCCTATCTAGAATGAAATTCATGGTCAATATCATTGCTTATTTAAAGATGCCCATACTTTAAAATCATATATGAATTATGAAGAAAAAAAATGCATTGCACTTTATATCAGAGAAGCCATCGACCTTGAATTGAAAGTGATTATCGATAAATCCCATAACATAATGAGTTCAAGAATTATTACATTTTTTTCAACCATAGGAAGCTACAAATCGTATGCGTAACATGATCCATAAAGACTTTGGAAGGGTTACTCATTGATGCATTATTTGAATAAATTAACCCTTTTTGAATTAACTTCTAATCTTCCAATATCTCAAGAAGGCACTTTCAACATCAACACAATAGCACAATAACTAAAGTCAATCACACAAATAACACAAGATATAAAGTGGTTCCTCCCTCCTTGTGAGTACGTCCACTAACTAAGATATTCTTATTCTCAAGGACCTCTTTTACAAAATCCCTTTTCTCTCTCATACTCTAAACCTATAGCAAAGCTTGCATTACAATTGTGTAATAAGAGAAGGAGAGGGTTCTTCTCTTTTTATAAGAAGAAACCCACTCTATATTTAACCCCTTTTCTATTTTTAATCCTTTACCTATTTTTAAACTCATGCCTATTTTAATCCTTCTCCTCTTTTTATTCCCTTAATACTTTAAGGTATCCAATGATACTTTAAGTATCAATTGAATTCACATTAAGGAGAAATATTACACAATATTACATTACAAATTCTAACACTCCCCCTTAATGTAATATTGGGGTAGAGCATAGAGAAAATAAGAAAGATAGAGTAAGAGAGAGTTCTCCTCCAAAGAGATGGATGAACTTGTTCATAACCTATTTCTTTCAGAAGATTCCTCAACCAAATGGCTTCCTGGGTTGCAATTGACATTGCACGATATTCAGCCTCATTGGTGGAGAGAGTAGTAGTAGGATGCTTCTTGGAAGCCCAAGAGATAGCACCTGAACCAATGCTAAACACATAAGCAGAGGTTGATTTCTTATCATCTCTATCTCCCCCATAGTCAAAATCTGAGAATCTTTAGAGAATAAATGAGGGTAACTTGTCATACTCAAAAGCACGATCCTTAGTGCCCGCCACATACCTCAAAATTTGCTTAACAATATTGAAGTGCTCAACATATGGATTTTGCATAAATCAAACCATCAAATTTACAGCAAAGGCAATATATAGCCTAGAGATAGTCAAATAAAGAAGATTGCTAATTAGTTATCTGTAAGTCATAACATCTACCAACTAAGAGTTGGAACTAAGAGACAAAGTGATTCTAAGAGAGATTGGGATTGCAACATGCCTGCACTCCTCCATTCCAAAATTTTGTAATATATTTGAGATATACTTTGATTGACTGAGGTAAGTACAATCCTTGTATTGGTATACTTGCATACCAAGGTAGTAGTGCAATAAACCAAGATCAGTCATTTTAAAAGTTGCCTTAAGTTTGGATATGCAGTCTTGTATGAGGACCATATTATTCCCTATAATTAATATATCATCCACATAGAGAAGAATCAAGATCAAGTCTTGTCCTTAGTTGAGCACATAAAGATTTGAATCAGAGAAGCATTTAGAAAATCCAATATCCTTAAAGTATCCTGAAATCTTTTTGTACCAGGCCCTTGGTGCTTGCTTAAGTCCATACAAAGACTTATTTAACTTGCACACAAAAGATGCTTTGCCTTTAGCAACAAATCCTTTTGATTGATTCATGTAGATTTCCACATCTAAGTCACCATTGAGAAAAGCATTCTTGACATCAAGTTGAAAAACTTTCCATCCTTGAGCTGTTGAAAGAGCAAGGATTACTCTAACAGTAGGCATCTTTGCCACTGGAGCAAAGGTTTCCTCGTAATCAACTCCATATTTCTGAGTGAAACCCTTGGCTACTAACCTTGCTTTGAATTTCTCAATATCTCCAACTGAATTATATTCGACCTTTTAAATCCATTTATTTCCAATCATATTATGTTCATTAGGATAAGGAACCAAATCCTACGTTTGATTCTTCGTTAGAGCCTCATACTCCACATTCATTACATTCATCTAACACTCATGCTTTGAAGCTTCTTTGTAGGATGAGGGCTCATTCTTATAATCAATTTTGGTAAATAAGGATTTATTAATGGTCATACTCCTTGTTATCCTTTGTGTTGGAGAGTTTAGTTCCTTAGGTGATAAATCCACACTAACATCCAACCAGTTAGGAGCAACAGAAGGATCATCACCCTCATCAAGGTGCTCATAAGATGTAGACTCTTCAGGTAGTTAATTGAACTTGACATCCCTTGACATAAAGACTAGACGGGAAGAAGGATCTCTTATCAAGCTTCTTCCTTTTCCAAGAACAACAAAGGCATAGGCATCACAACCAAACACCCTAAAGTGAGAGATGTTAGGTTTCTTTCCTATCCATGCCTCATATAAAGTTTTACCTTCAATTGCTTTCGTAGGACACCTATTCAAGATGTAGATTGCATTATTTATAGCTTCACCCCATAAGAAGCTAGGAAGATCTCCAAACATATATCTTGGCATTTTCTAAATGGTTATATTCTTCCTTTTGGCAACACCATTCTGCCAAGGAGTGTAAGGAATAGTAAAATGCCTCTTGATTCCATACTTAGTACAAAAATCATTGAATTCATTGTTATTATACTCACCCCCATTATCAGATATTAACATCTTGATTTTGAATTCAGACTGATTTTCTACCAAGGCTTTGAAATCTTTGAGCCTATTAAAGGTTTGATCCTTGTGCTCTATAAGATAACCGAATGTCATCTTGCTAAAGTCATCAATAAAGATCAAGACATAAGATGCTTTCCCAAGCGACTAAGTTGGAAATGGACCCTTAAAATATACATGCATAAGTTGTAGAGGCTAAGTTTTTCTAGTTGCCTTATCTTTTGAAAACTTTTGTTGATTCATTTTACCTAGAATGCACTTCCCATAAAGATCAATTGTAGGTGATATTGTAGGCAAACCTTCCATAAGTTCATGATCTTTCATGACTTGAATATTCTTATGGTTTAGGTGTCCTAATCGATGGTACCAAAGATTGCATCTAGAATAAACATTAGTTGCAAGGCACATCTTTGTTGGAGATTGATCCATAATGTAAAAGTCATCTTACACTGAACCTTTCAACAAAGTGGCAAGGCCCTTTTTCATGCACCAAGAATGTGAGTTAAACTCAAAGGAGTAACCTTTCCTTGCAACCTAAATTATGGAAAGGAGATTCATAGTGAGCTTAGGCACATAAAGTACATTCTCAAGAACCTTTCACCAAAGTGGCAAGGCCCTTTTTCATGCACCAAGAATGTGAGTTAAACTCAAAGGAGTAACCTTTCCTTGCAACCTGAATTACAGAAAGGAGATTCATAGTGAGCTTAGGCACATAAAGTACATTCTCAAGAACCTTCCCTTGTATCAACACACTCCCAATACCTTGAACTTCAAGGACTGAACTATCACCTATCACAATTACATCTTTTCTATACTTATTAAAGTTTTCAAACTTATCCTTTTCAAAACACATGTGATTAGTGCATCCAAAATCAATAATCCAATCATGTGCCAAAGTGCGAGACTTGGAGTAAAAGGTAGCAACATAAGCAGAATTCTTGTTCTTATTATTAGATTTGTTTGGTTTTCAAAATCCTTTTTCACTTTGATTTTTCTTTTTTCTGAAGCAATCAACTTCCTTATGACCATAGCGCTTATAGAAAATATAATTTCCATAAAATTTGGCTTTGATTTCATTTGACTTACCACTATCATAATTCTTCTTGTTCCCACCATTCTTGAAGTTCTCCTTAGAAGCATAAGAACCCTTCTTTTGGTTATGGTTCTTCTTTTTTAAGTGAGGCTTCATTGGACCAAGAGCCACATATGGCTCCTTAGGAGTGGTGATCAACACTTTATTATTAAGTATTTTTTCATGCTTCAAGAGAATCCTTGATAGATTTTCCAAGGAGAACACTTCTTTTTCGTCATCAAGCCTAGTTTCAATAATAGTCACAAATTGACTAAACTTAACAGAGAGGCTTTGGAGGATGATGAAAGTCAAAAACTCATCGTTGATCCAATTGCAACCACACCCCACAAGCTAAGTTCTAAGGTCAACAACCTTATTTAGATATATAGCCACACTTTCATTTTCCTCTTTATGTGATTGAAGCAACTTCTGAAGAATGGTGAACCTCCTAGAAAATTTAGTACCAAGGTAGATACTCTTTAGTTTATCTCAAGCTTCCTTTACAGTATTTGAAGAAGATATCATGAGGAGGATCTCATTTGAAATTGCACAAAAGATCATAGATGTTGCTAAATCATTCTTAGTATTATAAATTTCAAGT
>Ga0068628_1000972_pt1 | contig 11341 bp, 4 predicted proteins | sample InSIn2gowninarea_FD_77431 | JGI IMG/M metagenome (GOLD analysis project Ga0068628, IMG submission 77431) | Clean room microbial communities from NASA Spacecraft Assembly Facility at Jet Propulsion Laboratory, Pasadena, California, USA -... ... | reverse complement strand
TGAAAATAACACGATCTGGTTGGGTGTCCTCAGAATAATCGACCTCCTTCGTCTCCATCAAATCCTCCAATATACAAGCTGGGACCGACATTCTGAAAGCTACGGATGGGGTTCTTAGAGCATTTAATACCCCTGGTAGCATTCCCCCATGAAATTCCTTTCCTTTAATTTCCGAGGCATGGCTAGTGCTCCAAGAAACTAGCCCTATGCAGACTTCTTGAGATCGAACCTGTTGACATCATTACGCTAAAAGAAACCCTAGGCGAAGATGGTGAAGAGGAGGATGTGGATAATGAATGCAAAGAGGGAGTGGAAGGTGCAATAACAGGGGAGGACACCATGGTGCAATGAGCCACAAAGATGGAAGGTGCAACAAAAGAGGAACAAATAACAATACCAGAGGTAAGAGGAGTGAGATGAGTACCCGAAGCTTTGGCAGCTTCAGCAGCTGCCCAAGACCCAGTGAAAGGCGACGAGAGTGTTCTATGATCTTCGTCCACTACCTTAGGAGGAGGATTGTTAACCGAGGGAATAGGGCCTGGAGCTAGTGAATGATGGATGGCCGGCAAATCGATCCTGGATGGTGTTGAAGACGGCTTAGGGATATCCTCTATTTTGTTATTAAGGGGGCAATCCTTGAATATGTATCCCACCTTGTGGCACTGTCGACAGTGAAATGGCACCCCTTTATAGACCAATATCTGGATCCTGGTATATTTCCCTCATTGAAGCATAATCTTCTCCTCCAAACCCTCGTGAGTGTCTAAATGAACCAGGATATATGTAAGAGTTCTATTTCTCGATTCCACAAAGGTGTTATCATGATCCAAATATGTACCTAGGGCATTCCCGATTCGGACAAAAACCTCCTCGCACCAATACTGTAGCGAGAGCCCTGGCAAGCGCACCCATAAGGGTTCGGCCCCAATTTGTTCGCGCTCAGGATCAAAAAGAGGGCTCCATCTCTTGAGGAGGACTAGAGCCATCTCAATGTGCTAGTATCTGGCAAGAACCAAATCTGTATAAGTATCCTTCGCAAAGTGAAGGGCAAACCAACCCCTAGGTAGAACCTGAACCTCAGGTAGGTCATTGAGAATTCTGCCCTAGATTTCCTTAACCCATAATGTGAGCCTTGTAGCTGAGTAAGCCCTTCCATGAACATATCTGACAAGAATTGTGTTGGCCATAGATACCACTTCTCCAATCACAGAGATCTCACTGAACCAAATCGTAATATCCTTGGAGGTCTCCTTCACACACTTAGATTTTCTCTTCCCTGTGCGAGGTGCAGATGGGTGTTCCGTCAAAGGGTCGAGGGAACCTTCCAGTGGAATGGATTTGCAGGCTTTACCTTGATAACCAGAGTCTCGAAACATCCTAATGGTGAATGTTGAACAGAAGGGTTTGGGGCCACTGATGGGGGGATACCCGCAAATGTAGCAGCAAAGAAAGATGAATGAGGGTTGAATGAAGGTGATGAAGGCATATTCGCAGTCAGAATGTGTAAAGTACCTGGGGATAAAGGGGGAATATCCAGAGCAGGGGATTTAAGAGAGAAAAACCCAGAGAAAGGTGGAGCAGAACAATGCTCCGACAAGGTAACCACCGGCAACGAGATCAGAAGCTCAGGGCCTAACGAGAGGCTAGGGCCACCTGCCATAGATGAGAAACAAGGGAGCCTGAAAATAACACGATCTGGTTGGGTGTCCTCAGAATAATCGACCTCCTTCGTCTCCATCAAATCCTCCAATATACAAGCTGGGACCGACATTCTGAAAGCTACGGATGGGCAACAACGGGGATAGCAAGCAATTACTATCGGCGATGGGTACTCAGCTCAGTAAATGTGAAAGTCTGCAGTAAGACCTAGGGTTTTACCCAAAACCCTTACGAAATCCTGCAGTGGTCGACATCCCTCCAAATGACTTGTGTGTTGTGTATTGGATAGTTTGAATTAATTGTATGGTTTAATGCATAAAAAGTTAACATTATTATTATTTTAGTTCTTATACCCAAAAGAAAGTTTGATTATGATACTTTTTTGAAAAGAAATGCATGAGAAATTTGTTATGTTACTTTTTTCAAAACAAATGCATGAGAACTTTGTTATGATACTTTCTTGGAAACAAATGCATGAGAACTTTTTTATGATACTTTTTTGAAAACAAATGCATGAGAACTTTGTTATGATATTTTCTTGGAAACAAGTGCATGAGAAATTTGTACATAAAATAATAGAGAAACTATGTTGAACACATCTGCAGAAGCATAGAAACAATAGTTGATTACATGCATGAAACTATAACTATTGTGTTAGATCTTTTAAAGAGAAACATGGATTTATAGAAATATTGTGTTAGATATTTTAAAGAGAAACATGGATTTGTATGTAGAAAAGAATAAGTATTATGTTAGATCTTGGAAAGTAAAACAAGTAATTGCTTGCAATAATTGCACTAGCTTTCCTCTGTAAAATACTTATATCCGCATGCAAGAAATAATGACTAACATATTAGTTTTGTTTTAGAGAAATGCATGTCCTTGTTTATACAATCGATTTTATAAATAGCTCTATCTTGGGAAATATGATTTTTGAAAAGGGATTTGCATTTGCATGCGGATAATGATGTCTATCATCTTAGCTTTCTTTTAGAGGGGGGCATGCATTTTTATGTATTATAATAATATGTGATGTATTGGAAAGATTACTTAGTTACATGCATAAAGAAGAAGCTAAGGGGACAACTCTCTTTGAATATGTTTTTATCTGATTACATGCACGAAAAGAAAAGATAAGTTACTAGTATCCTTTAAATGAAATGGATGATTATAATGGTTTCCTTTGGATATGAATGTGTGCTGGTGTGAGAATGATCATAGTAGCGTGGTAATTATTTTGACATGCTTGATAATTATTTGTTTATATATGCACAATGTTGTTAGAAGAAGCATGTGATATTATATTTACATCCCATGTATGCACATGAATATATGTTAAAATATCGCTTTTAAACATTGATTATTGATTGATTAATACTCTATCTAATCATGTTACCAAAGCTTGTTGACGACAACAATGACAGGAAATTATGGTGATTTGTGAAAAAGACAAATTATGTTTAACACTGTGGCATATGAGAACTAATTGTCCGTGCTGATAAGTATGAGCCGCAGGATGGTCAATTGATGGAACAATCATACCACAAGGATATAGAGAGTGGTTATTTATGGGTAAATGGTTTCATGATGATTGTAACAGATTTTAGATAGGTATGCTATATTTTAATGATATTTCATTGCAATATTTTATAACAATGGATAAGGAATGGACTCCCTTATAAGCCATTGAGCGAGCAGTGAACAACCTCACATGTGTTTAATAATAAAATTAAATGTTTGTTGGTTTTCACCTTATAGGGTTTCCAAGGTATATCGGTGTTCAATGGTATGATTGCTTATTATGTCAATTTTGTGATATTGATTCCTTGCATAAGTTGATGTTGATAATGTCAGTTATGTGATTAATTAATATGGTTAAAAAAATCATGAAATGCAAGGTTACATCATATAGTTTATGTTAATATACTACAAGAGTGGTTGTTAATGGTTATGCAACTTATTATTCCTCTAATAAATTTTCTTAATGTACTGATGAATAGGGAAGATTTTAGGGTCTAATATTTGTAGATGGGATAATTTTGCATGTTTTTTCAAAAAAAAAAGATTCGCCAATTTCCATTTTTTCTAAAAATGATTTGCCCAAATTTTATATTATCAAATTATTTAACCTTAAAAATGGCCGAAATTTTATATAGACTAATATAAAATCATTAGAAATATGGATATTTTTACAAAAATATTGGGAAACATTTTACAATTTGCATATTAGAGACTAGGAATATTCACCAAGGTTTCTAAACTTTAAGATAAACTTCCATCCTTAAAATTTTCCTTGCTAATGAACATTATATCTAATGGTTAATGAGGAATTCAGACTAGTGATTTGGATAATTACTTGTGGGTAATTTGTGTAAAAAATTTCTAACTCCTTGCATTTTCATGTGAGGCTATTGGGGTATGTTACAAGTGGTATCAGAGCTAAAGGTTGCAGCAATGGCACATTGTTAATTCGAAAAGAAATCGAGGTATGCTACCAATGGGCATCAACTAAAGTACAAGTCTAACAATATACATATTGATATATGTAGTAGACTACTTTTGACATGATATGTGTGATTCATGTTTATAACTGCATTAATGAATAGTAAGTAATAAAGTCTATTGTAAAACTATGTTCATGACATTTGAATCCTAATGAGGATAAAAGGCAATAAAAACTTTGTCACACTTATGAACAATCTTGAACACTCACTAAGGAAAGTGACAATCAACTACCTATCTTTGCAAAAATGAAAATATTAATGGTACTTTTAATGAACATGACTAAACTTGCAATGCACTACTAATAAAGAATAAATGCATGAATAAAAAATATGGGGAATATCCTTAAAGAGTACAATAGAGTGCTTTAAAAGGACATTTAAATAACCCTCTCAATGTTAAAAATAAACCATGAATCGAGCAATGAGACTTAAGTGTAATAACTAGATGTTCACTGAGTTTTGGTCATGGATGATTAGTTAGTGTTGTAGGACTAACTATTAAAACTTATATGCATGAATAGGATTTGATTTAAGCTTAGTGCAATTTGTATACAAGTGATTATGGTAGTTACTTCATGTACCAACCTGTTGGTAACAGTGCATAGTGGGAATTGGAAATGTTGGATTGTTACCTTAACTATTATTGCCATTTACACATTAATGAATATTTCCATATACTTTTATGCATGAAAGTATTGTACACATGAAACTAAAATTATTGTGAAAGTGAATACTTATTTATGACTAATGCTACTAATGGGATTAAGCAGGAGTAGCTTAATCGCAACAAGAAAAACTATAAAAATAAAACATTGCAATGTGAATTACAATAGTAAATGAGAAAGTATAATGTTATGATATGTATGATTTTGTTATTCGGAAAAATCAGAATTCATATCACATGTATGTTAATTATGTTTCTTGTTAATCTAGATATTGTGGACCCATGATGAGGGCCAAGTATGATGTATGATTTACATACATGTTTATTTTTCTTTATGTATAATGTGTAGATGGATCATGATGTGAATTAGTGTGGGAAAGAGTAATAAAAGAGAAATTTCACATGCCAAACAATTGTGGACAATTGTGAAAGGCCATGAGGCCTTAGGTTGATGGTGGTTGCCTGCCTAGAGGAGTTGATGGTACTTGCCTACCCAGATTTCCTCTCCCTAGAGATAGATGATCTCAGTAAGGGAAAAGAGTTGGCCATGATGGTGAAGAGGGGAAAAATCATGAGGCAACTCTGTTGATTTTCAAGCCTGTTAGAGGATGTCCAAAATTCCTCATAGATGGGATTCTGTGAGGATATTGCAAAGAGGAGTCCTATATTGGACTCTATGTGTTCATTGGAATTCTTTAGCTGGTTGGCCAGTCGAATTCTAGACTAGACCTAGTATGGTTTCTGTGAGAGAACTGTTTGAATGTGACAATGACTCAATTTGGTTGTGGAAACTAGTTCCCATTGGTTGGGAGGAGCATTCTTTAGCTTATTATGGTTGGCATAGTAGAAAAAATTAACTAATCAGTTATGTGTTATGTTAAAAATGAATTTCATATATAATTGTGTAAACATGTTATGTACACCTTGACAAGAAAGGAGTCTAGTGCTTAATAAAGCATTACTGGCAGTGGATTTCCTTTATTATATTACCAATCTTCTGAATGTCTCTAGCAATGTCTAAGAAAGTCTGCATTTGATGCAATTATTGATCATTTCGCTGATTGGAGAGCTACGTGCTCTCTGAGTACTTTTAGAAGTATTGTGTGGATGTCTTTAGCGAGAACTAAGACAATATGCACATGGTGCAATGATTTATAATTTTGATGACTAGAAGGTTGGTGCTCTTTGAGTACTTGTGGAGGTACTATGGTTAAAATATCACTTGAGATTGTATAAACGAGTGATAGTTAAAAGTATTTCATTTGACTGAAAATGTTGTGACTAATATGATTTTGTTGGATTTGTTAGTCATATATTACAGGGTCCTTTCGATGGAGTGTGGATGCATCATCAAACCATTCTTAGAGAATTTACACAAATGTGACCATGATTTGCTAGAGTAATTGGTAAGTGATGATAAGTTGTATAGATATTATGTTTTATCTATAAAAATTGAATAATATCTAAGTGATGGAAAGTAGAAATTGTGTATTTTGTAGTTATAAATGCTTATGACTATTGATAAACATTAATGTTTTGTTTAGTTTTATTTCCTACAAAGAAAATCCTTCCTTTTGAAGGGAAAAGATTCCCTTTTGGTTGTTTGGATTTGATATTATGAATAAAAGTTAATGATAAACATCAAGGACAGTGTTTACTTTAAGGGGGGAGTAAGTAATATCCCTAGCCTAGGAACTTACTTTTGACATTTATAATCTAATAAGGTGAAATATTATGGTGATTAATGCATTGGAATTTATGGTTATATTATTATTTACCATATTTAATGAATTAAGAAGTCGTTAGTGTTTTTTTATGGTTTGTAACTACTAATAAGTGTGTTTATGTTTATACATACATTGACATCAAAGAATAAGCAGGAGATTACATGGTTTCAATGAAATACAAATAGTTATTTTTCCATGATTTGTAGCATCAAGAATCAGTTAGAGTTACAGAGTTTGAGTTGAGCATGGAGGTTTTGTTTGGTTTACGATGACAAGACCAACATATGCACAGTGTAAACCACCCATGGGTTTTCACCCTCAGTTATTCTTTGCAAGTAAGGTGTATATGTTGTGAAGCTAGATCCATGATTGTCATTATTGTTTAGCAGCTCCAATTTTATAGATATTATGCTCAAGAGATAAGTACTTCTATCATTATTTCAAAAGATATAAATGTAATATATATGTATAATGAATAAATAAAAACATAATGTTTATTATTGTGCCTTGTTTTAGAAGTGTTCCCTCAAGACAACTGGGGTTCGTTGTAGAACCCTGATCCCTGCAACGTCAGCCCTTTTCCTGCTCCCGTTGTTGTCAACACCTGTTGACGTGAGCTCTAGGCTGAGCGGGCTCTAGATGGGGCCTCCCAGGGGAAGGGAATATACCCCCTCCTTCAAGGCGGGCTCTAGATGGGGCCTCCCAGGGGAAGGGAATATACCCCCTCCTTCAAGTTAGTTCTCACCAATGCATCTCATCCACCTACTACTCCCTCGACCAGTTCTAGTCCGCATAGAGGAAAACAGCCTAAGTCACTAGCTCTTGGTGCTCAACGGAATGCTCACATGAAGGTTCGATGCCTCTCAAGGGCAATCAAAAACCCAAGGTGGTGATCCCCAACAACTGTCTTGAACAATCCCACCATTTTATGCAGGATCATGCAATTATTTGCAAATTCATGGGTATTTGGCTTAGGGAAGCTAATATCCTGCAATGGATCTAGCTCAAGTGGCAACCAAAATCTCCCTTTGATCTTTGCCTATGGGCCAAGTGTTTCTTCACAGTAATTTTTAATGATATGGAAGATCAGAAGAGAATTTTGGACAATGGCCCTTATTTCATGAATAGTGTTGGCTTATTTATTAAGCACTAGGAACCTTGTTATAACCCCGACAAGGAGAAATTCCTAACTTCCCCGATTTGGGTCCATCTATACTCCCTCCCAGAGGATTTTTGGGAGATGGACATACTTGAACTCATTGGTAACTCCCTAGCACACTTTGTCTACGTTTCAGATATCAGGGAACGTAGAATATTTTATTCATATGCTTGAATCTGTGCGTATATGAACATTTCCTGCCCTCCTTTGGAGTTAATGGAAATAGAATACTAGGACGAGACCTGGTCTCAACCACTAGACTATGAGCATGTGTCGTTTAAGTGCAGACTATGCTATGAATATGGCCATCTCTTTTGAGACTTCCCTCAATTGGCCTTGAACCTTGAAGCAGCTCCTACATTGGATGGCTTCCAAGAAGTTCAGTGATGATGTCTTCCTTCAAGAAAAGTTCCCCCTCCTCTAGCCCAGGAAAATGTTGTGCATGAAACTTCCAGCTGATCAATAGAACCCTCCCAAGATGCCTTAGGGTGGCCCCCTAGTAGTTGCCAAATAGCACCAAATATCTCTAAAGGGAACTTTTTCACCATCTTAGCTTAATCATTCAAGCTAGAGCCGATAACAGCATCAGGGGTTGAGCCTTATTCCCAAGCAGTGATGGAAGTAGAGATGGGACTGGAGAATGTGAAGAGTAAACAATCAAGCAAACATAAGATCCCGGAGGACCAAACCAAAAGTAAAGAAATCATCCAAGTTCTCACTGAAGTATGTCAAGTGTTAGAACAAGACATGAATTTGGACAACCTCAACACTGATGAGTGGGTCATGGTAGCCTACCTCCGAATCTAGGAAAAGGACGGATTAGTGGATATTCCTCAAGATCAGCTGGACCAATTCCACCAAATTTTTAAAGACTAGGAGAAAGGGCATGCCTTAGCGGAATCCCATCATTAACTGGCATTAGTTCCTCAGGAAGAAAACACCCCCACATAATAGACAGATCCTACCTTGGGCTCTAGGAAGAGGGGAAGACGACCAACCCGTGAAGTGATTCGAGAAGTAGGGGAAATTTTGGTCAACTCATGGAAAAAAAATGTCTTGACGAAGTACTACCAATGATCTCTCCCTCCCCCCCAATGAAGCTTCTATCATGGAATATAAGAGGCCTCAACTCCAAGGGAAATTTGATGTACCTAAAGGAAAGAATTCAAACAGAGAAGCCAAACATAATTCTTCTACAGGAAACTAAAGTGATGTAGGAAAGAGTTAAAGAGATTACTAGAAAGAGCTGGCCATTGATGGAATTTATGGCTTTGGATGCAAGAGGTAGTGCAGGGGGCTTGGGAATTCTCTGAGACCCCATATCTATCTCCTTCATTCAATGGATGGCCAACCCTCCTCTCTCTGAGGCCAATTTAAGTGTATCAGATCTTCAAAGAAGGTCTAGCTGACCTCTCTAAAGCTTATGATCGATTGAATTGGTATTTTCTGTTGTCAATACTTGTTGCTTTTGGCTTCTCTCGTGCATGGATCAAGTGGGTAAAAAAATTGATTTTGACTTCATTATTCTCAATTATAGTGAATGGGGTGCCCTCTCAACCCTTCCGTATATCCAAAGGGCTTAAATAGGGAGATCCCATTTCCCCTTTCCTATTTATTATTACTGTTGAAGGACTGGGTAGACTTATCACAGTGGTGGTTGGATCTCACGACCTTATGGGCATCAGAATCTCTCAAGAATCTCCACCTATAACCCACCAACAATTTTTTGATGATAACATGCTATTTGGAAAAGCATAGTAAAATAGGCAAAGAAATTCAGATCTATTGTAGAGATTTTTCAGCAAGAATCTGGTACCCAAATCAATGGTGATCAATTAGACATTTTATTTTTCAATACTCACCCAAGAGAGCAAATTAATCTGGCTAGAATCCTTGGGTTCAGAATTAGGTCATTTCCCAACACCTATCTATGGGTTCCCCTAGTGCCCAACTTGCTCAAGACCTCCTACTAGAAGGAGGTGTTATGTTGGGTGTGGAGCATGATTATTTATAGGTCTTTGTTTCAGCGGGATGTATACCCGAGGAAGTTTGTACACCCGTCCACGTGGGGGGGTACGGGGCGGACTTGCCCCTCCCCCCCATCGGGGGTTCAGGGGGGGTGATCCCCCCAGCTGGGGGGTCCAACGGCCAATGGTCCCCGGGCGGGGGTTTCGGGGGCAGCGCCCCCAGAGCTAAAAATAGATGTAAAATTGCCTTGTAAAGGTATAGTAATTTCTAGTCAATTTGGGTCGTTCATTAGGCGGATGATCTGACGGTAGAACTTAAGTTTAGTTAGGGTTTTTTGCCTTAGAAGGCAAATCTTCTCTTTGTATGGGGGCATTGTATTGAGGCTGTGAAATAGATGTGTATTCTTCGAGTGAAAAATAGAGAGATGAGACTGTGAGAGAAAACATAGGATATTACAGCAGATATGCTATAGGTTGTGTCTCTTCATTTTGCTGGATAATAGAATCTAAGGACTAGCTGTTCAGGGTGGATGTAGCCCAAACTGGGTGAACCACGTATATCTGTGTCTCTTTGGTTTTATGCATTTTCTGTGTTTATATTTATGCAATATTCTATGTGTTCCATTGCTTTGTAATATATAATTTTCTAACATGTTATCCCATATTGACAAGAAACTCTCGAGTTGGACCTTCCAGGTCCTAAAATCAATAGGATGATTGGTTCTCTTAAAAGTGGCTCTTTTGGCTATCCCTATATATCAACTCTCCGCCCTTCCGGCCCCCAAAAGCATTTATAAAGAGATGATGGCAAAGTTCTAAACATTCCTTTGGACTGGGTCGCAAATCGGATGCAAATGAGCCCTGGTGGCCTGGAATAAGTTGTGTAAACCAAAAGTCCAAGGCGGTCTAGGCCTGAAAGATCCAGAGCTATTATCCCAAGCCCTCAATGCAAAGGTGTGGTGGCATTTTCTTCAAGGCCAGAAAGAGTTATGGAATAAGATTTGGGCTACCAAATATATGGTTGAGGGTTGGCAAAACCCTCTTCATCTCCATTAAAACTTACCAAACATCTCCTCAATATAGAATCTGTAGGTTTTAACCCTATACAGAAATTACCTGCATACGAATTCTTAAACAAAGAAAATAAATAATGCGAGAGCATAACCCATAGAACACATATGCACAGATATTTTCCCCTGGATCCCAAAACCGGGACTACAAGATTGATTTTTCATTATATTCCTTTCAATGTTACAATACATATTTATACATGCCGAAGCATCCAATACCATGGACCGAAAAACCATAGGTAGGTTCGCCCAACCTAATATAGGGTCCAAAAAAAACTTCCGGGGACGCTGCCCCGAACCCCGTAGAGGGGGGCTACCTGCCCCCCTCAAACCCCCTCGACAGGGGGGGCTACTGCCCACCTGGTGACCCCCCCGCTGCGCAGTCGGCACAACGAAGGGGGGGCTCCGCCCCCCCTCTAATCCCCCGGTTCACTATGTAGGTTAGTCGTGGAAAGAATATAACACAATCCAACAATCTCCCACTTGTTGTTTTCTTTCCACAGGGGGCCACAGGAGAGCTTAGTCATTTTTCCAGCCCTGAGATGCCCATTGCTTCTCTACACCAAGAGAACTTCTCAGAGCTCACATATT
>Ga0068628_1000971_pt1 | contig 11342 bp, 13 predicted proteins | sample InSIn2gowninarea_FD_77431 | JGI IMG/M metagenome (GOLD analysis project Ga0068628, IMG submission 77431) | Clean room microbial communities from NASA Spacecraft Assembly Facility at Jet Propulsion Laboratory, Pasadena, California, USA -... ... | reverse complement strand
TTTTTATGTCAACCATCTCATTAGACATGGTATTTAAAACTTTCTGCAATCCTTCCAAATCAAAAGGATCTTTTGCTTGTTTCTTCTTGGAGTCTTCCTTGAAGGTGACTTTTTTAGACTTACGTTCCTCTATCGCAGATCTCTTTTCCAGGGCTATTATGCGTTTCTCTACTGCTATCGCCTCTATCATGTTTTCAACTAAGGTTGTTTTATTTGCCCTATCCACGAAGATTGCTATGTTTGATGGTAAAGTAGTAATATACCATTCACATCGTACTTCTTCGCTGGGCTGGGAAGCAGTGGGAATTTTGTTGAGAATTTTATTGAACTGTAAATTAAAATCTTTGATAGGCTCTTTAGCTTCGGCTTTAAGATTGGATAGGTCATTGATTAACATTGCCGTTGATCTGTCACCACCAAACTTGGTAAGGAATTGATTCTGGAAGATATCCCAACTTGTGATAGACCCGGAGGGTAATGAAAAGTACCATGACCCAGCTGTCCCTTGCAGTGTATAGGGAAAAAGCCGAACAACAACGTCTTCATTAGTAACTCCATTGAGATTGATGGAAAGCATGAAATTGTTTATGTGTTCTTCTGCTAGCATGCCTACTTCTGGATTGAATTTGGGAAGCCATTTCTCAGGATGGGTCAGTATTTGACTCAAGGGCACAGGCATTAAAATTGCCCCAGGGTTGTTCCATGGAGACTAGGCCATTGTTGAGCTGCTAGTAGAGGAAAGTGCAGAAGATGATCCCTGTGGCTGGAAGGATGATGATACTATGATCATAGACGATTGAAGAGGGGTTGTGGGTGGTCCGGTAGACGGATGGATGATGGTTTGGAATGGAGGTGTGGGTGGTTGACTTCACGGTGAGGTAGTTGAAATGGATGATGTAGACAAAAGAGTCTCACTGTCAGACTCTTGCGGTGATTTCCTCACTCTTTTCCTGGTGGGAAGAGGTAATTCGGTTGGCTGGATGCCAAAATTTTCACTCTTTAACCTAGTCAGGGGATGAGTAGGATTGTACTGCGAAGTCACACTGCCTTGAGATTTATCAGACCTCTGAGGAGAAATGGAAAATCGTTGACGTTTGTGAATCAAAGATTCAACTTCAGGAGGTTCTATGATAGATTGGTCTGAAATATCAGGGTGTGTAGCAAAGGTTGATATTCGAGCGACTTCTGACTCTGGATTTAAATGTACTGGGGAAGTCATGGGAGATGATGAGGGCGATTTACTCTCAGAATCGTATTTAGATTTTCATTTAGGTGCCATTCATAGTTCAGGCCCTCCTTCTAGCGCCAAATATGTTGAAGCCCCGAAAATCAGGTCGACAACAAGGGGGATACCTGCCCGGTCCGGACCTTGGTTGGTAGCTCCTTATCCGTTTGGTATAGTGGGTTCGACTGGGGATAATGGGACCAGTTTCCCAATCTAAGGGTGTGTGTGTGTAGAATTGGATGTTGCTGATCTAAAAGTTCCTATCTCAGCTATTCTAATTCAAACTTTAATCTAACTCTATACTGTTGTAATCTAATGAAAACAACACTTCTAATCTATGCTAACTCGGGATGTAATTGTTCTATGATGCGATCTAGAGAGATTTCAAATAATAACTGGTAATAAAGATCATTCAACGATTATAAGAAAGGAAATCAATTAAGATGAACCACTTTGCATAAAAAGTTAGGCAAAACAGTTGTGAACAGCATATCGCATAATAAGTTATTCATACATTAAACATAAATAAATGGCTCCATCGTACAAAAGTGCCAAATCATAACCCAAGCATTCATGTAATAACATATAAACAACTAAAACTGTATATTACTCTAAGAATATAACCAGAAATGGTCAAGAGATAGAGGCGATAGCAGTAGAGAAACGCATAATAGCCCTGGAAAAGAGATCCGCGATAGAGGAACGCAAGTCTAAAAAAGTCACCTTCAAGGAAGACTCCAAGAAGAAACAAGCAAAAGATCCTTTTGATTTGGAAGGATTGCAGAAAGTTTTAAATACCATGTCTAATGAGATGGTTGACATAAAAAAACAAGTAGCAGAGACTTCTTCAAGAAAGCCCTATAGAGTTTCTAAAAGAGGTCCTTCAACGGATGCAAAACCACCCAATGCCATTTCAAATGTTGAATCCGAGGAAGAGGAAGAAGAAGAAAGTGCCACTGAAGGGCAGACCGATGACGAAGAAGTTGTAGAATTACAAGGAATGTGGGATTTCATCCTCCCACAAGAAGAAGATCAAGAAGTATTTCCAGTTAGCACACGAAGAAAAAATTAGCTTGATCCTCCCCAAACTACCCCTAAGCAGAAGAGCGCAAGCTCTGCAACAAAAGATAAAGTCGCAACAAAGAAAATGACCACTAAAGTGACTCAAACTAGCCCAGTCCAAGCAGATGAAACAACTCCATCAAAAACACTGATAGTGTCGGATGAAATGGAGTACAATATTATTGATGACATGAAAAATACTAGGGCTAACATTACCCTTTACAAATTGAGCAAATTGAAACATCAACAAAAGATAATGATGAAAGAATTACATGCCGTGCCTATTGCACCTTTGCCTACCGCTGTACTCTCTCAATCTTCCCACAACATGGGAAGACCTCCAACTAACGTGATCAGTAATATTGATCCAAATGACATCGCCTTGATTGGAGGAAGATAAAGATCTCACACTCCCCCGTTTCTTCTCACTTATGAAATTTTCAATAAAAATGTGCACAATTGTTTGGTAGATTCCGGTGCTTCATCGAATATCTTACCTAGATCAAAATGCGCCAAGTTAAATGTTCAACCACAAAAATCCCAGTGCGCATAGTCCAGTTTGATCAATCTCAAGTCGAAGTGATTGGTGAACTTAATCAAGTAACCATAAGATTGTCATCCAACCCTAAGGTATGTCAGATTATTGACATTTTAATGGCTGATATCCCTGAATTCTATGGCTTAATTCTTAGCAGGGATTGGTCCGAGGAACTCCATGGATGCTTTGCAACCGACTGGTCGCACATGTGGTTACCCTACAACAGTAAACCCAATCAAATAAAGGTTGAAAAAGAATTACACCAGAAGTACATAGTAACGTAACTAGAGGGAGAAAATGAACTAGTAGCATATAACAGTAGTATCATAGGCAATTACTTGGTAGATTCTTTTCTCGGCAATTTCAATGCTCATACATCACCCTACTTAGAAAACTCTGTTTTGTCCCAAGTCGAAATTTTTTCTCAAACTGATAGTTCAAAGTGTGTTGATTTTTTAGATAAACCTGTAAATACATCTTTGTTTTGGAAATTATTTTTTGATGGCTCTAAATCTAACGAAGGAGCAGGAGGAGGATGCATGCTGATTAGTCCAGAAGGAAATAAGATCATGCTTACGTGTAGACTCGAATTCGATTGCACAAACAACACAGCAGAATACGAGGCTTTAGTTCAAGGCCTGTACAAAGCAATCGGGTTGGATGTCAAGTATCTTCAAGTCTTCCGAGACTCTGAGATTATCGTCAAACAGGTACATAACACTATACATTGCCTATCAAGTCATTTAAAACACTATCAATCTTTAGTACAAGATCTGACTGAGCATTTCATAGCATTTAATATTTCTTCAATCCCGAGACTCCAAAACGCAAGTGCAGACTTTTTGGCTAACGTAGCTTCTAAGCTTATTCCCTCCGAAGATTTTAGTCTAGATAGATTCTCAATAGAATTAATCTTTAGACCGTCCATCCCTGACAACATTACAAATTGGAGAGTATTCAATGACGATCCTGATATTGTAAATTTCCTCACTTCTGAAGGATCCTACTGCAATCAAATAATTGACGAAGACCATCATGATCGACAAATGCAAAAAATAGCATTGATAATGTTATACCTAAATCGGTGGTTAAGTTAGAAGACTTATACGATTTGGAAAATTGGTTTAAAAGGTTTACAAATTCAAAACTCTACAGTCCAACTCTGAACTACGAATTAGTAAACCTAGGAACCGATGATAAACCACAAAATGTTAATCTAGGCCTCGGCCTAGTCCCTGAAGAAAAACTAGCGTATATTCATCTTTTGAGACAATATAAAAATGTTTTTTCCTGGAATTACGATGAGCTGAAAACATATGACACTTCTATCATTCAGCATACTATTCCTATGATCGATAACGAAAAACCTGTCCAATAGAAGCTGAGAAAGATCCACCCCAATTTAGAAAATCAAATAAAAAATGAGCTAAATAAGTTATTAAAAGCCAGAATAATCTTCCCCATCAGACATTCCAAATGGGTCTCCAATATGGTACCCGTTAGAAAGAAAAACGGATATATTAGAATCTGCATTGATTTTTGGAACCTTAACAAAGCCTGTCAAAAAGACAATTTTCCTCTTCCACCTATGGAACAGATACTACAGGCAGTAGAAGGCTCAGAACTGATGTCTTTCTTGGATGGATTTTCAGGATACAATCAAGTGCTGGTACATCCCGATGATCAGTTGAAAACCACATTCAGAACTAAATGGGGCACATACACATATCGAAAGATGCCATTTGGTTTGATTAATGCTGGCGCTACATTTCAGAGAGCCATGGACATCGCATTCAAGGGTTTAGTCAATAAATCTGTAGTAATTTATTTGGATGATATAATAGTGTACTCAAAGAAGCGAAGCAACCATCTCAAAGACTTAAAACAAATCTTTCAACAATGTTTAAGGTATGGAATTTCACTTAACCCAAATAAATCTTTTTTCGCATTAAGTGAAGGGAAACTTCTAGGATTCATAGTGTCAAAATCTTGTATTCACATTTATCCCAACAGAATCAAAGAAATTTCTGAAATATCCCTACCTCATAATAAAAAAGCCATGCAATCTTTCCTTGGTCAAATCAATTTTGTAAAGAGATTTGTTCCAGATTTTTCGCGAATTGTGTCTCCTTTGCAAACCATGATTAAAAAGAATTCAAATTTTAAATGGGGTCAAGATGAACATGAAGCATTCAACCTAATCAAGCAAGCTATTATTAATGCTCCATCATTAGCAACCCCGAATTTTTCAGAATCTTTTATTTTATACACATTTGCCTCAGAGAAATCATATGCTGCGATTCTAACTCAAGCAAATCAAGAAAAAGTGGAGGCTCCAATTGCATTTTTTAGCTCGAATTTACAAGGTGCTGAACTCAATTATTCAGACGTGGAGAAACAGGGCTATGCTGTTTTCAAAGCGATCACATATTTTAGACCTTTCTTACTTAAAACCCATACTAAGATCATAGTATCATTTCCAGTGGTAAGAAATCTTCTAGTACAGAAGGATGTGGGTGAGAAAAGGGCCAATTGGGTCACTGCTTTACAGGAATACGACCTTGAGATCAAACCAGCAAACATTGTAAGAGGTCAAGGCTTCTGCAAAATGTTGGCCAGAGCATCACAAATTTCTGAAATTTCATCTGAAGAGGTACAAATGTATGAGGTAAGCCTAAACGATGCAGAATCATTATATGCTGATATCATTTATTATCTTAACAATGGGTATGCTCCATCACACCTTGATCACACTAAGAAAGAGCTCTGAGATTGAAAGCTAAACAATATCAGCTCATAAATGATATTCTTTTTAGAAAAAATTATGATTCTGTTCTTCTTAGATGTCTTGAAAAAACTGAAGCTGAAAAAGTTTTGCAGGAACTCCACGATGGGCCAGCAGGCGGAAACTATGCTGGAGATACTACTGCACATAAAATCTTACGTGCAGGATATTACTGGCCTACGCTGTTCAAAGACTCACACAGTTACATGAGAAAATGTCAAGTCTGCCAAACTACTGCTGGAAGACAAAAGAAGCCGTCCTTGCCACTACAGCTGGTAAACATCGAGCAACCTTTCAGTCAGTGGGGCTTGGACATAATAGGTGAGATCGTTCCTCACTCTTTTAAGCAACATAGATACATCCTCACAGCAACAGATTATTTTACTCAATGGGTAGAAGCAGTTCCTCTCAAGACAACTAATTCTGAAAATATTATTGAATTCATAGATCAATTTATAATCACTAGGTTTGGATTGCCATCGGCTTTAATGTTTGATAATGCATCATACTTTTCTGGAAATGCAATGACTGAATTTGCACTTAAAAGAGGTTTCAAGCTGAAATATTCGGCCAATTACTATCCACAAGGTAATGGGTTAGCTGAGTCAACAAATAAAAACCTAATCAGGATTATTAAAAGAACATTTGACTAGAACCAAAAGAATTGGCATAAATCTTTAGTATATGCTTTATGGGCAGATAGAATAACGAAAAAAGCTTCAATCGGCACTTTTCCCTTTAATTTAGTTTATGGGAAAGAAGTGGTTCTTCCAACTCACTTAGTCATTCCCTCTTTGTCTTTAGTACAATACATTGATGAAGTACCTACTTCCTCCATACAGCTAAGACAAATGGAAATAATTAAATTAGAAGAACAACAAGAACAAGCTAAGAAAACCCATGCTCATCATCAAGCGCTAATAAAATCCTCTTTTGATTCAAACCTAATGACCAGAAAAAAAATTCAAATGGGAGATTTATTTTTAAAATGGGATAAGGCTCATGAAGAAAAGGGCAAACATACCAAATTTCAAAAGATGTGGCTTGGTCCTTTTCAGATTGTTAAATTCATAGGTCCATCAACGTTTGTCTTACATGATTTAGCAGGTAAAAGGGATCCTTTGCCTATTAATGGACAAATTCTTAAAATATATTTTCCATACAAGATTATTCTTCTATTTTGTAGAATAGTTTTTCTTTTCTTTTCATAATAAAACTAGTTATAAGTGGTTATTATAGGTATTCACGAAAAAGACACCAATTTTCTTTCAGACTTTGAGCTTTTTGCTTGCATAAATAGCAAATTTTTTGGAAATTTGATCTTTATTATTGACATATACACTTTAAAAAACTTTAGCCTAGATATGATACTAGTTTCAACTTCAAAAAATTTGATGAAAGCAACCTTTAGTGAAGAAATTGTTTTATATCAGCACAATGAAAGGTATCAATAACAAAATAAAGATTCTCTGTAAAACAGCTGTTTTCAAACTCTATTATTATCGTCCAGAGCTTTCTTAAGGAAACAATGACTTCCTCCCTGCTAAAGAAAATCGCAGCATTCAGAGGAACAATCCAAGGATACACTATATCTTAAAAAATAAGAGGTCTCATCACGAGCCAGCTTATCATGATCACAGATATTATAACTTGCTGACTTTGCCAATACTGTCCACCAAAACAGGGCAATGACTCAAGATTGTTGAAATCAGAAGACAAGGGGTCTCATCACGAGCTAGCTTATTCAGAAAAAGTATAAATCAAGTGAATGATTGTGTCATAATTTGGCTACCAAACCAAGACATTGTTCTTTAAGAATAAAAAGAAAATCAAAGCGATAAGTGTCAATATGGGTTTTTCTTTGAAAGTTGTAGATCACCTTAAGCAGGATAAAGGATCATTGCCGGGTAACAGGTAACCCTGTCGAGGCTATAAATGCCTGCTGGCAGCAGAGGCTCTACCTACGACAAACGAGCATATTTAAAACTGGTACACAGGGAAGACTTTATTTTATCTTTACAAGACCAAGTAATGGCTGATGTAAATACAAGGACAAGCCTGAGGAAGCAAATAATTAGAATAGAAAGAGGTTGAAACAAAATATAATTGATAGGATAAGGCATAACGTACTCTATCTATCCATAACAAAAGTTTAGATTTATGAAAATTTTTCTGTTTTGGAAGTTTGAAAAATTCAATAGAATAGCAGAGATAATTGGTTCTTCCAAGTGAATCGCCATTGTTGTGGCCACCAACAACCCCCCTCCTTATTTAGTATTAGCAATAACACTAAGTAAGTGGGGACCCTTAGTAAAAAATTCAAAAAATTTAATAAAAAACTCATGTATTATACTTCTTAAAAATATATCGCATCGCGCAAAGAAAATAAGACATTTCTTTATGAGCACAATAAAAACTGCGAAAAAGAAACGCGAAATTCATCGCATCGCATACATTAAGAAATGCCCACAAATGAAAATCTTAAGAAATCGCCGATGCCCGATATGCGACATCGCATATCGCAACATCGCATAAACCGCACATAATAATTTAACAAATTGCAACGATCTGTGATCTTGCGATAACGCGATGCTGTGATCTTGCGATAACGCGATGCTGCGATCTGCGATCTTGCAATCACGCAATACAGCAATTTGCGATTCTATGATAAACATGATCAAGAAACCCTGCGATAACACATATTGATGAAAATGCGATAATGCGATGACGTGATGCTGCGATGCGAGTTGCATAGATCGCCCATCGCAAATTTTCCTCGACTCAACATTCAAGAAAAGTTGTCCATAAACCAAAAAATTTGATGCGCGCCTTAAAGAAAATTAATGAATGTACGCCAAGTGTCAATGAAAGACAGTTTTGTGTTTTTTGAAGAGTTAGTTCACAATGAGTGGCATGATTTTATACATTCGTAGAGCTTAGAGCTTTCTTGTCAATATTTATTGTCCTTACTCTTTCCCTTTGTGCGAACTGCAGGAATGAAAAACAAGAAACAACATGAAGAAATGTGCAGGAAACGACTAAGGAAAAAGGTAAAGCTTCAATGCTCGGAAACAGAGAAGAAATGCCCTCATGAACAGATACCGTATGCAACAGAGCCACAAATTCTAGAGCACTGCTGAACTATCCATTGCTGATCTGTCAGTCAGAACCATAGTTAAATGAGTGATTGAACAAATGTTGATATCAATAGGCGACTCAATACTCAAGGACAGAAGCTCACAAAAGTAGTATGTTTATAAAATTCTAAAGCTTATACCCGGTGAAGGAAAAGGCGCTAAAGATGAAAAACGCACCAGAAATGCCCGGATCAAAAAACGGAGGCAGTTTCTGATGCGCGATTAGCACTTAGCGCTAATCACGCATCGCTAAGAAAATTGTCCAGAAAACAAAGTCCCTAATTGCTTAGTCATTCATAAGTCCAGAAACCAAGATAGCAAAGGCAGAAGCAATTTCAGGGAAATTTGGGTGATTACTAAGTATATACGCAGTAAATCCACCTAGCCAGAGGATGATTCCAAAAAATATCTTCTAGTTTACTAAAAAATTGTGCCAGCGCTTGCCATTTCTGTTTACTTAGCTCAAACAAAAGTGGAAGGCAATCAGCCGACTCTTCCCAAGCAAATGTTGAATGCTCGCAACATTAAGGAGAAAATGCAGAAATAGTTAGAGATTAGATTTCATTTTTTAGAAATAATTTTTCTTAGAAAAAGGGCGGTCATTTAAACCGTATCCTAAATCTATGTAATTAAGTTATTTAGTTAGTAGTATTTAAACCCTTCTCATGCATTTAGAGAAGGGTCCAGAAATTTATCAAAAACTTGTCCTCAGAACATGCACTTTTGCACCCTCATAGGAGGTTTTGGTGAATGAATGGATCAAGATTTGTTGATGTTTGCATTTGATATCTGCTACTGATGTTGCACTTCTCTACTCTTAGTAGATGTTAAAACAAAGAGAAATAAATCATTGTTGCTTGAAGCTTATGAGTAGGACCAGTCATAAATGGTACTTTTATCTCTTGACCATTTCTGCTTATATTCTTAGAGTAATATACAGTTTTAGTTTTTTATATGTTATTACATGAATGCTTGGGTTATCATTTGGCCCTTTTGTACGGTGGAGCCATTTATTTATGTTTAATGTATGAATAACTTATTATACGATATGCTGTTCACAACTATTTTGCCTAACCTTTTATGCAAAGTGGTTCATCTTAATTGATTTCCTTTCTTATAATCGCTGAATGATCTTTATTACAAGTTATTATTTGAAATCTCTTTAGATCGCATAATAGAACAATTACATCCCAGGTTAGCATAGATTAGATGTTATGTTTTCATTAGATTACAATAGTATAGAGTTAGATTAAATTTTTAATTAGAATAACTGAGATAGGAACTTTTAGATCAACAACATCCAATTCTACACACACACACCCTTAGATTGGGAAACTGATCCCATTATCCCCAGTTAGACCCGCTATACCAAACAGATAAGGAGCTGCCAACCAAGGTCTAGACCGGGCGGGTATCCCCCTTGTTGTCGACCCGATTTTTGCGACTTCAACAAGATCCAAAATTTAAGAGATATAATAGATTTAAGATTGAGCTCCTAAAAGAATGACTTGAATCAAGGGAATAGGAACACCTAGTAAGAAAAATTCGAGAGCTAATTTGAAGAATGTCATTGAAGCTATGATCAATAAGATAAATGCTATACAAGAAAAATTGAATGAAAACATGGAATAATTCAAGAAAAGCATGCAAGGTTTGAAGGAATGTGGGACAAAGTCACTACAAGAAAGGCTTCCTAATGCTGAAAAGGTAGTAGAGGAAACTCATGATGAGAACAAAAGAAATGTTAATCATGATTTCATAAACTCTAACATTGGATTGAATACCTACGATATTTAAAATATATATATATGAGGAAATTTTATGGCAAGGATCAAGTAACTTGGATACTACATATGAAGCAATATTTTGGTCTACATGATGTGCAACTGTCACAAAAAGGTACGTATTGAATCTTCATATTTAAAACTGAAATAATTTCTATGGTATATAGGGATTTGTTCTCATAAACCGCTTGTCACCTATAAACTTCTTTAGGCATGAAACATGGAGGACTAGGGGTACTCAGGAAGATGAAGGTAGCTCCAATCTATATGCGATAGTACCAATCTTTTGCAACACCTTGTAAAGACCATAGTACTTTGGTGATAATTTATTATCCTTCTTAGGTTTAAATTAATTTATTCTCATCACGCTTATGACCTTTAGCATATTTTCTATCACAATTTTAACAAAGCACTTTTTCTATTTTTTCTTTCAATTGTTGTGCTGTCAACCTTGTAGGTGGTGAAAGGCTAGGAGCAACAACACTTCCATATTTATAGTCATGAGTGGTAGGCTTCCTTGTTGCCATCATTTTGCTTTTAATGTTTCTTGACAATGTGTATGCTTTATCCAATGAATGAGGTTACCAAAGGAAAACCTCATGTTGGATGTTATCATTTAAAGTCCATATGAAGACTTTAATCATATACTTCTTTGGAATATCATTTACCCTTATATTCAATTTTTGGAACTCCTCAATGTGCTCTGCCCTTGAGTATTGAGTCGCCTATTGATATCAACATTTGTTCAATCACTCATTTAACTATGGTTCTGACTGACAGATCAGCAATGGATAGTTCAGCAGTGCTCTAG
>Ga0068628_1000970_pt1 | contig 11342 bp, 10 predicted proteins | sample InSIn2gowninarea_FD_77431 | JGI IMG/M metagenome (GOLD analysis project Ga0068628, IMG submission 77431) | Clean room microbial communities from NASA Spacecraft Assembly Facility at Jet Propulsion Laboratory, Pasadena, California, USA -... ... | reverse complement strand
CCCTTCTTCCTCTTCTCCTGGTGAAATTATTGACACTAGTAACCAGGTGGATAAGAAGAAGAAGAAAGGGAGGAAGAAGAAGAAGAATAAAATTCTGCAAAGGGGCAACCAAGCAACCATTGCTTCGAATGCAACTTCTGATGAGAAGCCATCTGGCAAGCCTCACAAACTTTGATATCCTTGCAAACTTTTCACGGGAGACCATCTTATTCAAAATTGTTCTGGTATTCCTCAGATCTTAGAAGAATGATCTTCTCGTTCACATCATCCTATGCCATCAACTTCTAGAGATCATGCTGGTGACACACCATCAGCTAGTGCTAGTAAAGTTCATGGAGGAAGGGATGAGAGGATAGGAGGTTATTTGATTCATTCCCTATCCAATTTTGAGCTCATAAAAGAGGATAAGAGGTGGGAATATTCTAGAATGATTTAGAATGAAAGAATATTCCTAGAACCCTATGAATATTTCACTCAATCTCACCCAGCGTAGGTTAAAGTGGGCCAAGGTGCTCTACAGAGCAGGATTAAATGGGCCTAAGTGCTTTGCAGCATAGTTACCCCTGACCAAGGCTGTGTTGGTCCCTGAAGGAGTCATTTTAGGATGTCTTCAAGCCAGGAAACTCTCAAGAATGATGGCATTCAATGTGATGACTTTTCTAGGGCATGTAGCAACCGAATTAGGGTTGGATGGGCCATAAAAGTATTGATCTAAATGATGGGAGTGATGCGCCCAAATATACCTGTAATAGTTGACCCCTAAAGCATGAAGTCAAAAATGATAATGTCAAGTGATATGCTTTATGATGTGATGAGGAGGTTTTGAAGCGGATGGTGACCTGCATCAATTACAATACATAATATCATGATATTTTGGATTTTTCATGAATTGCTGAGGGAAGGCATACCCATGCTCAGCATATAAACTTTAATTACATGTACATTGATAGTCATCCACAGATATAGACCCATGATGGGATGACCATTAGTGTAAAGCCATCGTACAAATGATTTAGTACTCTCCTGAAATCGCAGCCTGGATGGATGAAACTAGATCTGGGGTATTCTATCCCATTCAATCTTTCACTCATGTATGAGTCTAACCATGTGAATATGTGATTTGAAGTGGAACATGGGAAGACATTGTTTGATTACCAGCCAATGGTGTAAGTCATTAAGAGACATGAGAGAGATCACCGATAATGATAATGATTCTCAAGGTACTGTAGTACATTCTGCATGTGGTGAATGAATGTTTTGATGTTGAACACCATACAAAGTCTTTCAGTCAAACGCCAGTGATGTCAACCTATCACTAGAAGCGTGAAACTTTTTATTGATGTATGTAAGCTCTAAGGTACTGAAAGGGTGCTTCTAAGTCAACTTCTTGGATACTGTGCTAATGTCGTCAAGAAGCGACTCGTTGTAGGAGGGCCTTGATGTATCCCACATCAACGACATGAAACGAGCGTAATGATTTTGGAGACACAAGGTTTAGGAATGACGGTCATGAAAATGAAGGTTTATGAGCATTGCAAAGGATGAATTTTACTAAGTGACTTCTCTTGAACATATCAGCGACACTGAATGAATTGGCACCATTGACCCAAAACCAAAGTAATGGATGATGTGATAGACCATATGTATGATAACCATCAAGAAGATAACCCAACCCAAATAGTTTGAATGAATTGGCAGCATTGACCCAAAACAAAAGTGATGGATGGTGTGATAGACCATAGGTATGATAACCATCAAGTAGATAATCCAACCCAACTAGTCATAGTGATGAAATGAAAGTGTTATGTTCAAGAGTGACCTACTACCATAAAGTGGTTTACCCCTTTTTCAATTTTCCCCTATCATTGCTAACCAATACCTCTTTATTTTTTATCAAGCTTGAGGAGGATAACATATGCTTGTTTTATAATTCCACCCTTCTGGTGAATCCATCACTATGTGATGTTTTAACGAGTCTAGTGAAGGTGAAACTCGGTCTTGTCATGATGGATAAGTTTGTCACGATTTGATGTTTCAATGAGTTTAATGACAATGATAACTCAGTCATTTTCATGTTTAGAGAGTTTTAAAAGGGACGAAAAGAAAACTCCACAAGTTATTTTTCGTAGATTTGTCTCTCAAGTCTGAAAAAGCGTAAAATAATATGAGAGAGAACTTATTGACCATGTTCTATCAATGTATTCCTTTTTCATAAATAATCTATCTTAGTCTAGAAAAGGGTTAAACTTATACTGAGTATATGTCATTTCCAATCTGTTAACGAGCTGAAAAGCACAAGTGCTCGACAATATTTTCATATTTTGAGAGTTTGAAAAGAGCTTAAAGAGGACTCCACCTAGACAAACGAGTGGTGTCTAGGATATCAATTGGTTCTGGTGATGTTGGAACTTCTCAAAACGTGTTGATTTATGTGAAGAGGCTAGCTAATGAGACCACTCATTGCAACTATTCATCAAAAAGGGTAAAACAACCAAGTGAAAGTGTATGATCAGCCAAGCAAATAGTGACGATGGAAGGAGAAAAGCCAAGGCTCATCTGACATAAGAGGCTGATAGAATGGCAATCATGAGGGTTAAAATGGAGATGAGTTCATTTTTACACAAGCTTGAACCATAGGGAACTATGCTTGGATTCAGTTTCATGTTTACACAAGCTTGAAACGAAAACCTATGCTTGGATTCAGTTTCATTTTTACACAAGCTTGAAACGAAAAGCTATGCTTGGGATTGTTTTACGTGCCCCCAGCATGATGACTCGATTCTAGATGCATGCCCGCCAAACTTCATTACATTCAGCTAAGTAGACTACTCATGTCTATTAGGTGGATGGAATGAAGGTTCATTTACAAGATCAAGTGAAAAACTCGACTGGGCTTTTAGAAAATCTAACCAAAGACTCAAATTGGAAGTTTGCTCCAGTGGACCTTGTTTCATTTTTAATGATCTTGACACAAGACATGAAATTCTGCCCAGATTACTTGTTTCATTTCTTAATGAGCATGACACAAGACAAGGAACTATGCTCTGGTTCCTTGTTTCATTTCTAAACGATATTGACACAAGACAAGGAACTATGCTCGAATTCCTTGTTTCATTTTTTAACAAGCTTGACACAAGACAAGGAACTATGCTCATATACCTGTTTCATTTGTTAATGAGGTTGAAATAGTAAAAGAACTAACCTCAGATTCCTTGTTTCATTTTTTAACGAGGTTGACACAAGACAAGGAACTATTCTCATACCCTTTGTTTCCTTTTTTAACGAGGTTGACACAAGACAAAGAACTATCATTATATTCCTTGTTTCATTTTTTTAACGAGCTTGACACAAGACAAGGAACTATGCTCATACCCTCTTGTTTCATTTTTTAACAAGGTTGAAACAAGACCAGGAGCTATCCTCATATTCTTGTGTTCACGACCCATAAGAGGTCATGGCTTCTAAGAGGTTCTCATCAGATGGGATAACAGTGCTCTGGAAGGGATCATTAGAGAGATCTGGTTCTAATGCCCCCAGTACATAATGTACAACATCACAGAATTATTATCCATTGATGTAGGCACGGAATGGGTTGCCATATAATTGACCCATGGAAGGGAAGATACCTTTGGGACAAAAGTACCATTTAGGGAAGATGGTTGACTGGAAACCATATTTGGACTAGGAAATGAAAGATGGTCAACGGTGACAATTCTTCCTTCATGCAGGAAACACATCACTCAAAAGAGTGTTGAAACAATAGCTCCCATGTCATAAACATAGTCGCGTCCAAGAAGTAAATTTTAATATAAAGGGCCTGGGACTACCATCACATTAAGATTAACAATTTTTCCTCCCAAAGTAATAGGAAATTGAGGAAGGATCCCTAATGGTTGACTGGTTCCTTTGTTAAAAGCCAACATATTCTAGGTAACAGGTACAAGTGGCAGCAAACCAAGCGCTTACTAAGCAGTAAAGGAAAGGATACTCATCGATGCACATTCATCTATAATAGTGCCAGGTACAATCATATTACAAACTTGTACTATGATCTAGAAAGGAACATAAGATGGAAGACAACATCTTGCCAGTTGATTCCAATCAAAGTGACTAGACTACTTGGAGAGGGTACTGTAAGAATAGGAGAATTACCCACTTGAGTTACGAGAATAGGAGAATTTTCCTCCTATCTTGATGGAATAGGATGGTTGCCTACAAGCTCATTGGAATCTAAAGAAATGAAAAGAACCTGAGTGGTACCATATTCACTCTCTACAGGAAAGGTACGATTATCTGAAGGTGAAATCGGGTCAAATTTTTCCTTGACCTGTGATTGGTCGGGCATATACTCATGGGACACATTTAGAGAGAGTGGATTTGATCGATGGTTGATTTGGGTCAGTCACTTCATCAACTAGTGAAGGATTAAGGGAGAGTCTCCTGTAACTAGATGGAAGTCACTGTGGAGAAGTGGGACAATTATCCAACACTTTTTTGGCTTCATCCAGATAGGGAAAGAGGTGAATGGGGTGATTCCCATCACATAACCTACATGGAAACTTAACATTACCCTCATTTACATGAAATTTAATACCACTAGTTGATGGTGTGTCACCAGCATGATCTTTATAAGTTGATGACATAGGATGATGTGAACGAGAAGACCATTCTTCTAATATTTGAGGAATACCATAACAATTTCGAAGAAGATGGTCTCCGTACAAATTTTGCAAGGATATTGAAGTTTGCAAGGCTTATCAGATGGTTTCTCATCAGAAGTTGCATTCAAAGAAATGGTTGCTTGGTTGCCCCCCTACTGAATTTGCTTCTTCTTCTTCTTCTTCCCTTTCTTCATTTTCTTAGCCACCTGGTTACTAGTACCAATACTTTCACTAGGCAAAGAGGAAGAAGGGGAGGAAGAAACAACCAAGGAAGAAGGCAAATGGTCAACTTTAGGATCAACTGGAGGTTGATTTTGTCTAGTTGGAGGAGTACTCGTTTGCGGAGAAATCACAAGATTTTGAACCAAGGAGGTTGAAAACAACAATACTGACAAGCCAATGGTAAATCCTGGAAGAGAAAAGGGCACACCTAATGCAATTTCCCTAGCTATTCCTATCAAGCATTCAAAAAATACAATATGAAAAATGAATTTTTTTCTTTTTAGTCCCTTTAGTGTTTAGATGAACAAAAAGGAACTATATGCACAAACAATCAATCAATACTTTTCACAAGAAACAAAGATTTTATGATAATTTCTTTTTCAAAGAAGTGAAGACTTTACGACACTTCCTTTTTAGAAAATACTAATCGATATAAACTAACTTTGACAATGAATTGATATTGATAGAGAAAACTCTTAAGAAACACTAAATAATCAAGGTCAAAGTAGGGCTAGGAGAAGAGATACAAGTTGATTTCAGAACCATAGAAAAATTGATCTTTAAACAAACAAATTCAGAAGAAAAATTAGAAAAATCCAAGCCAGAGATGGGTTTTTAAGATTAAGGAGGATCAACGCAGGTTCAATGGGAGTAACTATGTTGTAGAGCACTGTCTCTAAGCCAAGGGTTCTCTATAGAGAACTGCCTTTTGACCAAGCCTACGCTGGTGCTAGAGAGGCCAATTAAAAGACATCTAACCTCAATTGTCTGACCAAAAACACTTGAAAAAGACTCAAATAAGATCAATGAAAGAAAGTAAAGTCTACTACGGTGTACTATGATGAGGATAAAATCCCCGGAACAATGTTCGATCCCCAGTGGAGTCACCAATTTTTTATGTGGAATTTTGCATCTATGGATAAACACAACTTCCCTAAGTGGGTAGCTACACTTAGAACAACAGAATTAAAGAGTTTAACCTTTTCCTAAAGAAGATAAATAAGACAAGGGACCTACTTGTTATCCTTCACTTCCCTTTGTCTCATTTGAATAGCTCCTGTCACTTCTTCTCGAACTGAATCCACTTGATCAGTACTTGCTATTAGCATAGTTCTAGGCTAAGTCATGAGTAGGTTTTGAAATTTTTATTTTTAGGGTTAATTTTGTAAATTTAAAAAAAAAATAAAACACTACCATAATTTCTGGTAGTGCTCGATTTTCTCATTCAGACAGTCTCCCCCGTTTTTCGAACAGTCTTTCCATGAACCATTCGAGTAGATCCTCATGAACCATTCGAGTAGAGATCCCTTCACTCTTTTTGAATTTAAGTATTAGGGGTTTACGCAGTGCATTATATTAGATATCATTTTTTGGGATTCAACTGCGTTAAGTAAGTCATTAATGTATGACCATTTCCATGAGAGGTAGTCGTAACTGACTAATTTCTCATGATTTTTGAATTGCTCACTTAGCACTCATTGCATCGGGTGATGCTCACAGGGGTGAAGAAGTGGGATTGAAACTAGTGAAATGAATCACATAGCGTCAATCGTCACTTCCGGGGCTTGCACCTGGTAACCAGGACTTCCCGGGAGGTCACCCATCCCAGATCTCCTCTGGCTCAAGCGCACTTAACTGTGGAGTTTTCCCCACAATCAAGCCCACCCGGTAACCAGGACTTTCCATTATTGTTTTATTTCCTATTTTCTTTAAAAAAATTCCGATGCTACCGGAATTTCCAGTAGCATTTCTCGTTTTTAAGAATAAAGCAAAAAATGCAACCATTTTCAATTGTCCACTTGTCATAACAACAAAATATCTAATCCAAATCATGAGATTTTGTGATTGGATAGGTCACAAACTCCAAGTCAAGTCAAGTGGTAGTCATTAATCATTTTGGTTGATCATGTTTGCTAGGTGTTAGCACAGCCATAGCCAACTGTTTTCTACCCCACCCATCTTAAATAACTCGTGTTTCCCAAACTCTTAAGTTTGTTTGCAGCGTCAGTCTCAGCTAGTTGTTTAAATTCTGATAGCTATTCTTTCCATTCCATGTAATGCGCTACTGAAAGTTCTGGCCAGTCCGAATTAATGCAGGAAAATTGCCAGATTTGCAAAAATTATCATACAACCACCTGTAGCAGATTAGCTGGATTGTCCAAAGCAACTCGACTTCATCATGAAGTTGTTGAAGGTTGTATTTAATGAATCCATATGGTCATTCAATAGTAAAGACCATAAAGAGGAAAATCAACAGCAAAAGGCATACCCAGTCAGTTTTTCCAGCAGAAAACTGTCATTTTTCCTATTGTTCTCATCTAAACCTATACTTTCTATTGCAATTCGATGGGAGATGATATTAGTGTCTAAAAGACACTCATGTAACAAGAATATAGTGGAAACAACAATTTAGGAGAGTTGGAGTTGGTGCCTCTCTCCCTATATATTCCTTTTGTAAATATCATTTCAGGGTTGGATATTGGTTCACATGAAGACTTAGCTTAACAAAATAGCTTTTTATACACTTCATGCTAGAGGATTTTGTGATTCAAGTCATATTTAATGGGTGGTTTGTCTATCTCATGTTTTCAACTTTCTAAATTATAAATTTTGCAGTAGCTAGTATAGTATGAGTGAGAATCATTAAGAGGATCTAATGATGATTTATCTACTATCCGGTTTTCTGTGAATTATAATATGTGTTCAAGTAGAACTTGTTAGCGAAGGTTTCACAAAGGATTTGTGAGATACTTTATACTTGTTTTTACTTCCTAATTTTTTATTTCCTTATCAAGCCTGTTTTAATATTTTAAATGGTAAATTATAGCAGTTGGTATAGTATGAGTGAGAATCATTTAGAGGATCTAATGATGACTTATCTACTATCCAGTGTGCTGTAAATCATAATATCAGTTAAAGTAGAAATTTTTAGTGAAGGTTTTGCAAAGGATTTGTGAAATACTTTATACTTTTTCCTACTTTCTATCTGTTATTATCCTTATTAAAAAATAGAGTTTGCTATAAGGCTTTATGTAGTTGAGGTGACTGTCTTTAGATACTCAATTTTCTTAGGATACGTATTATAGAGTTTGCTCCCATATACTACTCACTTAACCATACAATTTATGCTTGCCACAGCTTTCCAAATGCACAAAAGTTAAAGAGGAACACAATCATTTCAAAACTCCTTCAGAAGCCATCCCACCACCCAAAAAACCCTTGTAAATTTTGAAATGAAATCATGATGTGTAAGGCATACTCCTTTTGCAGTCTAGGAGTAACTCCTTGCATTAACATCTTTGGCGCCTTTGTCGGGGAGGTGAATTGAAGTTTATCCCTGGGTAAATGACAAAGTTATAAGTCTGGTTCTTAGGTGTACAGTTCTAGCTATCTTTTTAGACTGCTTTACACATGGCGACTCCATTATAGAAGTTCTAGCTCCAAGTAAGGCTAGAACCAGGGAAAAACCACATTCTCCTTTGAAAAGCCAAGTCCCTGATCCTGAGAAGCTAATAAAGGAAAAGAGTAAATGAAAGCTTGTTTCTTATGCTTCTATTTTTTCAAAAGCTATTCCTGAAAAAGTACAACAAATTCTGTCTCCTGATTTTACAAAAATTTCTTTACCTCTCTCATTTTCCAGTCAACAAACAACCTCTACATTGAGCGTTGGTGCTTCTTCATCTACTTTTCAAAATCTTCAAATTGTTATTCCACAAATCTTAGTAACCCCAATTTTTATTCCACAAATCCTAGTAACTCCAACCATGGCAGGTCCTAATCCACCCCCTAACTGCATGGATGCAATTGTTGCTGCTAGGTATGCTCCTTTAGTTTTACCTTAGCCTATGAATGCATTACCTACAGGAGATTATCTCAAGTATATGCCTAAATTTAATGGTGAAGGGGAGGTAAAAACTGAAGAACATCTTGCTGATTTTTATGCTTATGTTGATAATCTGAACATTGAGCATGAAGATGTTTGGATGAGAGTTTTTTTTCAGATTCTTGAGGGTGATGTAAGGAAATGGTTTTGATCTTTGACAGCTAGTAGCATCACTAGAATTGAAGTCCTATATGATACATTTTTAAGAAAATGGGGTGACAAGAAAGATTTTTTGTGTTATATTAGAGAATTTGGTGCAATCAAAAGAAATGAAGGGGAATCGATTTCTCATTTTTCTAAAAGACTCAATAAAATGTATAGCAAGATACCTACTGAAATTAAGCCTACTGAGGCCTATACTAAAATCACTTATGTAGACTGGGCTGGAGATCTGGATCAGAGAAGATATAAAAGTGGGTATGTGTTTAACCTATTTGGAGGTGCAGTCAGTTGGATGAGTAAGAAACAATATGTAGTGGCACTATCAACAATAGAGGCAGAATACATGGCAGCCATTCATGCAAGCAAGGAAGCAGTTTGGTTGCAGAGATTGTGTTCAAGTATCGGGTTAGTACAAGGAGCTATAAGGATAGACTGTGATAGCTAAAGTGAAATTTTCTTGGCAAAGAACCTTGCATATCATTTAAAGACAAAGCACATTGATGTTTAGTATCACTTTGTGAGGGATATGATAGAAGACAAAAAGGTGTTGCTGGTAAAGGTGGACACTTTGAAGAATACTGCAAATGCATTGGCAAAATCTGTGAGCTCTAAGAAGTTCTTTTGGTGTAGAGAAATAATGGGCATTGCAGGCCTAGATAAATGACTAAGTTCTCTTGTGGCCCCCTGTGGAAAGAAAACAATAAGTGGGAGAATGTTGGGTTGTGTTATATTCTTTCCATGACTAGCCCACATAGTTAACTAGGGGGTTAGAGGGGGGGCGAAGCCTCCCCTTCGTTGTGCCGATTGTGTAGTGAGGGGCTCATAGGGGGTTTGAGGGGTGCAGGCAACGACCCAGAAAATTTTGGTTTTGGAACCTATTTTAGGTTGGGCAGACTCACCTATGGTTTTGTGCATGATTTTCACACATGTTTTTAGACGCGATGGTTTTCGGTCCATGGTTTTCGATGCGATGGTTTTCAGTCCATGGTATTGGATGCTTCAACATGTATAAATATGTAATTTTTTATTTTTTATTTTATTTTTTCTAGTTAAGACTAACCTAAGTACCCATGGGGGATTTGAATCAGTGACCTATCGCAAGGAGTGCCTTAATAGCGCACCCATTCATCGTCAATCCAAAGCCCCATGGGCATGTATAAATGTGTATCATAACATTGAAAGGAATATAATGAAAAATCAAGCTGGTAATCCCAGGTTTGGGATCCAGGGGAAAATCTCTGTGTATATGTGTTTTATGTGTTATGCTCTCGCATTGTTTATTTTATGTGTTTTAGAATATGTATGCAAGTAATTTTTTTCGAGGTTAAAACCTACATACATTGAGTGTTGGTGCTTCTTCATCTACTTTTGAAAATACTCAAATTTTTATTCCACAAATCCCAGTAACTCCAACCATGGTAGGTCCTAATCCACCCCCTAACCGCATGGATGCAATTGTTGCTGCTAAGTATGCTTCTTTAGTTTTACCTCAGCCTATGAACATGTTAGCTCTGCTACATATTTTGACATTTTGAGGTTCAAGTACAAGCTTGGCCGCATTGTTCATGCTCAAAAGAGAACTCACACCAGTCATCTTCCTCCTTCTCCTTCACTGGGTTTACTCTTTCATAACCCTGCTACCTCTGTTTTTTCCTCCAAAACCTAGGGTAAACCCTTGTTTCTCCAAGCCCTAAGTACAGAGCTTAAGCCTCATAAGTTTGTATTCACGTGACTGTTGGGCCGTTAATATGCCATTATTATTATCACTTTTGAACGCTTATTCCACCCATTTATACCATTCTTCATCACGTCATTTGTTATAATTTATCATTAAAATCCATTTTATAAATGATTTATGCTCTTATGGATGAATATTATTTATTCTCCTTTATTTCTAATAAATTGATGATTATGCATGATTTTATCAATGATAGTTTTAATAAATCAGTTGTAACATTATTCACCATTTTTAGCCTCTAAGATAATTTCCAGATTGAAGATTTGATCATTAAAAGTGCCAACTCAGAAATTCGCTGGAATAAGAAGTGACAGTTTTGCGGTTGAGATTCTGAGCAAATGAAGCAGAATCTGGAAAATCTGGAACATGGGTTTTGTCCAGAACGGACCCAATTAACTTTACTAAATAATGGTTTGCCAAAATTTGGCTTGTACTGAGAGAAACGCAGGGTTCTTTGAGCACGATTTTCTCAGATTCGCTGTGTGGCCGTTTTCCAAATCTCAGCTGCAAAAGCCAAATTCGCCTTGCTCTTGTTGAAGGATTGAAATATATTTTCTTGTTGATCAATTGGTTGGGAACAAACCAATTTTGTAAAAGAAATCATGTTGTAATTATCTCTATTGTAACTTCTCTCTGATCTCTCTCTATTTAAATGAAAACAGAGATCAGAGATGGG
>Ga0068628_1000964_pt1 | contig 11361 bp, 11 predicted proteins | sample InSIn2gowninarea_FD_77431 | JGI IMG/M metagenome (GOLD analysis project Ga0068628, IMG submission 77431) | Clean room microbial communities from NASA Spacecraft Assembly Facility at Jet Propulsion Laboratory, Pasadena, California, USA -... ... | reverse complement strand
GTATTTATTGTTGTATACTAGATAGTGTATACAATTTGCATGTAGTAGGTGAGGATTTATTTTGGGATTGCACAAGAAAATAAGGGCTCTTCCTATTATTTAGGAGTAGGAATTGTGCATGGAAATATGAGGAAGCATAAGGCCTATTTTGGCTAAGTGTTGGTCAGAGCATGTCACCGAGTAGGAGATTAGTATTATAGTGTAGCCAGAGCTTCAAGGATTGAAATTTTCATTATAATATATCAATATTTTCATATGATATAATACAGATAGAGGGGGGGATTTTCCCATTTGGGTTCCCCAAGATAAACACTGTGTTGATTGTGTATGAATGATTACATGTGTTTCTATTGTATATTTTCCTTTCTGCATATTGAGTAAAAGAAATTTGTGTTTATTGTTTTCAGTTTGAATTCATTAGCAACTAGAAATTTCTAGTTATTTCTACATGGTATCAGAGTTATTGAAAACTACATAGAAACTAGATACCCGATCTTCTCTTAGAGAAATTTTGAATAGCAGATTTGTGGTGCAAGAATTTTATTTAGTGCGAGAATAATGTATTTATATGGATTGATGCTTGAATATGAATTGAAAGGAACTTCAAATTTCATTACTTGGAAGGAAAAAATAAATTTTTTGTTGGATGACAATTGAGTACTAGAGTACACATAAACTGATATTCCAAAACCAACAACATCATATGCACACCAACTGGTTTATTGGAACAAAGAAACAACAAAATCTAGGAGGATTATCCTAGAGGGAGTCAGAGACTATGTGGTTTTGAATTTGCATGGAAAGAAAATTTTTTATGCAATGTGGAAAACTCTCACATATTTATTCAAAAGAAATGGTGATTCCAAGAATTTGGTGTTGAAAGATAAGCTCAGGAACATTCAAATACAGAAAAATGAAACCATTGTTCAATACCCATCCAGATTCACTCAGGTTAGAGATCAAGTTGGAGAAGTAGGAGATGCTATGCCATCATATGAGGTTGTGAGCTTAGAAGTCCTTGGTGTTTCGAAATCCTCACACAATTATCAAAATTTAGTTAATGGATGAGACAATCTCCTAAATTGGGAGAGACTTTGGTTTCACTTGGTGTCTAAGGAGATTAGAAGAAACATTAAAGATGGAATCTCATATAGATATGACAAGGGAGGATATTGTTATCTAATTGGAAAAGGAAAGAATGTCAAAGGAAAGAAGGCCCAAGGTTAGGTAGAATCCATCTAGAGCCATGGAAAGAAGAAAGACCTTAGTAAAATTAAATGCTTTCACTGCCATGAGTATGGAAACTTGCAATCAAGGGTCCACATAAAAAATCCATTAAGGAGACTGCAACAGGAGCAAGAGGATATTCTTTTGCATCAAAATTTGATTTAGATTTCACCCTCATATTTTGCATGATAAGCACAGTAAGAGGGAGTGAGTAGTACCTAACCTATAGTGCTTCATATCATATGATAGGAAATAAGGAGTTATTTAATAACTTAGAGGAGAAGGACCTACAATTAAACATAAATCTTGGAGATGATGGAAGGTACAGTACCAAAGGGAGGATTAACATTATCTCATTTAAGAGGGAGTCATGCTCCCATCTTCACCTAAAAAAGTAATGCACGTGTATTTTCTAAAGAAAAATCTAGTTTCTGTAACTGTAATTAAAGACAAAGGATATGGTGTGATGTTTAGTAGAGGGAAGACATATCTGAGGCATGTTGCTACTAGAAAAGTAAAACAAATTGGTGTTATATTTAAAAATATCTATAAGCTAGAGGTAGATTTCCATGCATGCAATTATACCTCTAGGAGTGAGGTAGGGCGATGTAGAGTCTTATTCCTAGAGTTGCAAAGATTTGGGCAGGGTCCATAGGAGAGAAACAATAGTTAAAGTATACTCTTCTCATTGATCATTATCCTTGCTATAGGGGCCCAAAGTATTCATTAGAAGAATGATCAGTTTCAATTAACATAGTCAAATGTTAAGTGAAAGTGCAAAGGCTAGTAGTAGTCAGAGACTCATGAGATAGTTGCAACTCAGAGAAAAAATTGATTTAGTATTTTGGATGCTTCCCAATTCTAGTTGTTGTTGTAGAAATGAAGAAAGTGAGAGGGAGTGTTAGTTGTGTTATAGTACATTTCACAAGAGAAGCACTAGGGTTGTGCAAAACCCTCTTCTTTCTAAGAGGGAGTGTTAAGTTGTAGCAAGAAAAGGGTTCATTTGACTTTTGCCTTAGTTAAATGGAGAAGTTTGAATTTCCACATCATCATGATGAAATGAGTTGCAGTTAGCAGGAGTGGCATGGCTAAGTCACTTAGTTAAATAATTCAATTTGTGTTTGTGGGAAATAAGTAGAGTTGTGCATGAGTTGACTGCTAAAATCTATTAATCTAGTGGAGTTATAGTTACTGAAACTCAACTGTCTGAGCTCTAGTCACGAATAGAGTGATTAGGAGTTCAATTGAGTAGTTGTGATTGTTGTTAACTCATTGATGTCTCAATTAACTAGTCAATTTATTAAAAATAGCCCTAGTCATGCATGCAAGTTGAATTTCCTAGTGGAGTGGAGGGAAATGATATAATTGTATTTATTGTTTTATTCTAGAGAGTGTGCACAATTTGCATGAAACAGGTGAGGAATTATCTTAGTATTTTCCAAGAAAATAATTGTGCAAGGAAATATGAGGAAGCAAGAAGCCCATTTTGGCTAAGTGTTGGTCATAGAAGGTTAGAGAGCAGGAGATCAATATTACAATGCAGACTGAGCTTCAAGGATTGAAGTTATCATTATAATCAATCTATATTCTCATCTGATATAATACAAATAGAGGAGGGGATTTTCCCAGTTGGGTTCCCTAGGAAAAATACTGAGTTCATTGTGTTTAAATGACTGCATGTGTTTCTCTTGTATGTTTTCCTTTCCACAAATTGAGTAGAAGAAATTTTTGTTTATTTTTTTCATTCTAAATTCATTAGAGATTGAAAATTTCGAGTTATTTCTATAGAAATTAGTATCCTAATCTAATATAATATTCTTAGGTACACCATGTAATTTAAATATTTCATTCATGGCTATCTGAGCTATATCGATGGCTTTGTGAGTGGACTTGACAAATACGAAGTGAGTTTCCTTACCCAACTTGTCCACCACCACCATAATGGCATCATGTTTTTTGGTTATTTTTGGAAATCTCGTAATTATTTCCATATATATGACTTCCCACTTCCACTCAGGGATTGGGATTGGTTACAACAATCCTGATGGATGTCTACTTCTACCTTTACTTACCCGCACTCTAGAAAATTTGCAATATACCTAACAAATTCCTTCTTCAATCATGACCAAGAATACATTTTATTTATGGTTATTATCATCTTGTGATATAGTAGGATGACCTAAGTAAGGTATTTTATGGAACTCATCCACAACGAGATTCCTTAAATCAACTACATTAGAAACATACTTTCTATTCTTGAATAGATACATACCATCATCAGTGAGCTGATAAATCTTGCTTATGGATCCTTCTGGTTCCTTCTACAAACATTTATTTACATGATGGTAGTGGTCATCATCAGGAAACTCCTATTTAACTCCTTCCTTGATGTCAATACACAAGTACTCAAAGTTACCAGATTAGCCTCTTGTGGACTCCTACTGAGTGCATCTACCATGTTATTTTCTCTTCCCTTCTTGTGATTTATCTCAAAAAAATATATATATTAATCAAAACTAACCATATTGCTTGTCTATCATTTATTTAGGCTAGTCACATAGATATATCAGTCCCCCATGCTCTTTCATTAACACAAATATTCTCGCCAATAAATATTGCCTCCACCATTTTAAATCTTGCACTATGGTTGCAACCTCTAAATTGTGGGTAACATAATTCTTCTCATGTTCATTTAGCATTCTTGATTCATAAAAAATCACATATCCTTTTTGTTGGAGAATATAACTAGTTTCAATCTTCATAATTTGTACCTTTATGTATTTTATGTAAAAATCAAAAGAAAAGAAAAAGATTTTTTTTTTTTTTCTAGATAAGAATTTTCTTCATGTTTCTAGGTTTTGAGTCAAAGAGTCAGTCTTATTTTGGACATATTGTAAAAGAAAGAGAAAAATAGAAAGAAAAATTTAAATATAATTTTGGATAAAAAAACCCTCAAGATTCCAAGTCAACCTAGATGTCAAGTTGGCCCTGTCCCAATGGACGTGTCTGTTTGCACCCCCTCTAAACTATATTAATAGTGGGAAGTTGAAGCTCATTTGGAAACACACACTTGATGATTTATGGTCTGAAATGTCACAGAAAGAAAAATAATAAGTGGAGGTATGAAGTCTAAAATAAAGAAGGTATTCTTGAGCTAGGGTTTGTGGACGATTTTCCTTGGTACATCTCTTGTTGTTGGTCTCTTGCTGATGGATCTACTGGAAAGAAGGAAGGCTTGAAATGGCATCTAGAGGTGTAGGTTTTATGTGGTTATGGGTCTTGGATATCTCATTTGATCTAATTTTATAAGAAGATAATCTTTTCTAGGGTTTTCCCCTTGGAGGGGTTTTTCCTTGGTTTGGAGCCTATATATTGTGTTCATTGTTTTTTTATGGTCTTCATGTTTGTATTTTGGTAATTGTTTGATTAAAGAAACAAAACAAAATTAATAAGAATCCAACAATATTCACAAGAAATTATTAATGACATGGAGATCTAATAATAAGTCGAAAATCTCCCAATTTCCAACATGGTATTAGAGCTAACGTCTGGAAAATGAGGTTGAAGATCACATTTAGTTGGATTTTGGATCGAAGTCCTTGAAGGTTCTCTCTTTATTAATGAACTAAATTCAAAGTTTTAGGAAATTCAAATTCTGGAAAATTTTGGGCTCAAACTTATTCTCACATGACTCTGTGTCTCACAGTATAGTCTCTTACTCTATGGTGGCTCGCTCATGATCCTTGATGGATCACATGTAAATTAGAGGCTCAAATTTATGTGGATCAAAATTATCAGTTCACCTTCTAAGAAATTACTCAAACGTTAACTTTTTGTGGTAACCTTAACTTAATTGTGAAAAATTACAAGTTCTATGGCTGTGTATAGAGATCTCAAATTTGTTGTTTAGTGGTTCACTATAGAGATTCCAATAAAAAATCATAGTGGGTCACTATCTTCTGCGAGGAATTGTTTAATATGTTCTCACATAACTTTGGCTCACTGGCTCACACTAAGATCATGTGGTTCACATTTGACACACAATAACAACTCACATCCATGTCAGAGACAAAATCACATTATTTGACATATATTATTGGATCACAATTTATGTCCATCAATTGAGATATTAGTTTCATGTGGCTCATCTCAGCAAAATTTCTCATTGAATCGTGCAATCACTCGTGCAAAGTGACTTTTTTGTTGTTGAGATTTTCATTATGATTAAAGGCTCAAAGCTCAGGATCAAAAACTCATGGCTCTCCCTATGTTGACGTATTTGTGGTGACATCATTCTGGATTTCTACATTATACATATGTAGTTTATTGTGGCTACAATCATCTGTACACAAAATCGAAATTGATATTTCCATAGTGTCTTCACTTGGAATTTATAAGATCACTGTGTAATCATGATGGAATTAGAGAGCATACATTAAACATAACATGAACATTTGATTGCCAATGAGGGACATTTATACATAAAGAAGAAGATTCTTGATCACCTAAACTGTTGGTGGCAATGGATTCTTCACGAAGTTAAGGAAGTATTGAGAAACTCCGAGACAACTGAGCATTTACTACATTAGGTGTTGGAATTACAGTTTATCTAACACTCCCCCTTAATTCCAACACACAAAATATCCTATAGAAAAATACATAAGACACATACATACTCTTAATTGACATGTATGTTGATCTAAGTCTCAGCAAGGCTTACAACATAGTTTGGATTTTCTACAACACATAACTTACTTCTACAAAACTCAAATTTAGCCTTTCCAAGTGGCTTAGTTAATATGTCAGCCATATTCTCATTTATATTACAATATATTATGTCAATTTATTTTTATTAGACCTTTTCTCTTACAAAATGGTATTGTGTGTCTATATGTTTTGACCTTGCATGACAAACATGATTGTTTGACAATTTGATGGTGCTTTGATTATCACATTTGATCACAGTAGGTTCTTGTTGACCTTCACCAATATGTTCAAGTATCCTTCTGATCTAGATATCTTCATAGGTGGCACTACATAATTCTTTGTACTTTGCTTCAGTTGATGATAATGAAACTGTTGATTGTTTCTCACCGCTCCATGATATAGCTCTCGATCCTATTGTTAGAGTCGGTCTAGTCAGCCCTCCGTCGGGGATCAAAACTCTCTATGCATTTCAATCTAGGTGTCCTGCTCCATCCACTCAGCTGCATTCTGCTAGGGGCATGCATAATCTGATGGAGAAGGTCAGGATAGTCATTTCCCCCTCATGTCTGACTCCTACTAGCTCAGGTCTTTTGTCGGTAATCACCAAAGTCCATGACAGTCAACGTCTGGTCCTTTACAGGTCCAAAATCATTGTTTTATGTTTGGGTCTAGGAATCCATCAATTTGGTCTTTGAAAACATGTCCAGTAAAGCCATGCAGGCTAGAAGGATGCCCTTACAAAGCTATAGTTAGAGAGCTTCATATTCAGGTGGATATACTTCAACTCTTCTTCAAAACTCTATTTTGAAGAAAAGTCAAACAAGGTCATTTATGACAAAATTTTCCAAAAATTCACCAGTTGAATTTTTCAGATACAATCATGGTTTCCATGGCCAAATGCCCAGTCATACGGTCCACACAAAGAAATGTCGAAAATTTCATTATTTGAGCCAAAATTTCAGAGAAAAAATGAAAATCAGTGTTTTTTGAAGTCATTGAAAAAGTGCAAAACACAACATTAGATAATGGGTTTTCAATGAAGAAAAAATAAAACCCATCTCTCCCAAGCCTATATATACTTGTTGTGGCCCAAATCAAAGCCATTGTGCTCTTGCAAGACTTGGAGAGACATTGCAAAGGTGAGAAGGTGAAATTGTGAGCGTTTGAGTGAGTGAGAGCTGGTTCTTGAGGGCGCGACACATACACCAAGGAGCACGATGCACATAGAGGGAGCGGTGCACACACAGCCAGCCCGCAGTGGGAAATTTAAAAGGGAGCGACGCACACCCAGTGCGCGGCGCACTGGGCTTGGTGCACGACGCAGATAGCCAGGGGTATAAAAAATTGCCAAACTGCTTCAAATCTTGGTGAAGGCTAGCAAAACAAGAGGTAGGCCCTGTTGACACCTCTTCTCTATCAAATTTGTCAATGATTTGCTGTGTATAAGATGTTTAAATGGTACCCAGAAGCACAAGGTCAACCATGAAAAAATCACCAAGAAAAATGATAGATGGGGTTGTAAAATTGTGATCTTAGCACCAAGGTTTCACTCCCCTCCCCTTTTTTTTCCCTCGCCTCTCATTTTTCTCCATCTCCCCTTGAACATTTCTCCCTAAAGGCTGCCTTAAATCCACCACTAAAACCCTACCCCTATTCTTCCAAGCAAGTCAGGGCAACTTTGGCAGCGCACGATGCACATACGAGGAGGCGCAGCGCACTCAAAGTGTGCGGCGCACTGGGAGCCCGGCCATAGTGTAAAAATGCCACTGGTGCGTTGCACTCAGAGCGCGCAGTGGACTAGGCAAAGCGTGCGGTGCACAGAGATAAAAGCCCAAAAAACCACAAATTTTCCTAAAAATTTCGTGAATGCCTATCAAACTTAAAAGGTAGACCAACTACTTTCACTCTTGCATCAAAATTGAGAAGAGTAACATGATTTTGAGACTATGAATCAAATGTAAATTTGTTTTTAAAAGTAAACAAAGGAAGACATAAAGAAAATCATGGTCCTAGGGTTTTTGCTACAATAACAGTGTTGCCAAGGTGTTCTCCTACCCTTCCCCTATCACCAATTTCCCTGCATCATTTTCCCCTTATCATCACTCTAACACCACTGCAATGATATTCCTTTACCCCCCCTCCTATGGCTCAAAATATCCAAACCCTACCTCAATAAATTCAAACTCTATCCCATCAAAACCATACCCAAAACACTCCCAAATCCCTGATAAATCTCTCCCTTTAACCGCTATCCCGATTTCATCATTCCACTCCTAATACTCCCTATTTTATCATCCTCTTGGTGACAGATTTTCAGAGCAACCACCAGTTCCACTGGATTCAAAGGGCAGCATAAAACTCAGGGTACAAGCAGTAGTGATGGCATCAGAAGTTTCATCCGAGTATGAGTAGGGGACCCATAGTGACACATCTTCAGGAGAGAGGGCCCATAGGAGACATCATCGAAGTGGAAAACACCTTAGAGATGAGCCAAACACCCTCACTGAGCTGCAGGCATGCCCACTTGCCATGTCTTGTTTCCAACACTTGGCATGTTATGAATTTTTTCAAAGGGTGGCAAATGTTAGAGTCCATCATGAGTTGGCTCGCCTTTTTGCACTTCATCTACAGGGAGGTCAATCTGTGTTGGCTGGGGTCACTTTCACATTGACACTGGAAACCATATCAGTGGCAACAGGAATACCGAACACTGGGGAACAGTGGAATAAGAAAAATAAGGTGGAGAGGCATCATTATGAGCCTTACATCAAGAACAACTGTTTGAGCCAGCTCACCAGAGTTTTTCCATTCAAATTTTTGAGGGATGAGTATGCCCCACTCATGAGATTGGTCATGAAGTATTTCAGTTGTGAGGGAAGGTTTTCCTGCCTCTATGCCTATCACATCAGGTTTCTCATGCACTTTACCAGGGTGCAGATGATGAACCTCCCATTTTTCATTTGCAACAACATAGAGAAGATGAAAAACTTCATGCAGCACAAGACCCCTCGATAGCAGCTAAACAATGTCTATCATTTTGCTCTCATTCGGATTTTGGTGGACCATCAGTTGGGATTGCAGGGTATTGCCTGGGAGGACTTCATCTCCTGTGATTTCTTCAGCGCTCCACCGGTGGTATTAGAGGCAGAGCATGAGTTAGGGGGTCCTTCACATCAGTTTGAGTGCAATGAGACTGCCACCATGCCAGTGTACATCACATACTATAATGGAAATATACCATTGTTTATAGCAGCAAAGCGAGTGTTATCTCCACCCGAGGTGGAAGGGTCCTCGCTTCCGACATCAGCATTGCAAGAGCAGAGTAGAGACAAAGAGACAGTGCATGAGAGGGTGTCTTCAGGAGAGCCATCAGGTGAACAAGAGACTGAATTTGTTCTCCTTCATGATGACGACACATATATAGAGCCAACAAATGAGGAGCTTAGAGAGGTCATCCAGGAACAACAGTCAGAGATTGAGGCCTTGTCCCTGAACTTGGAGAGGGCCAAGTGGAACATGAAGTACCTGGAACAAAGGAAGAAGTAGCTAGAGGACCAGTAGGTGATCATGGAGCTGCAAAACATTCGTGAGCATCGCCAAGCTGCTCAAAGGAGAAGGGTTGAGCTTGCATCTTTGGAGCAAGAAATCAATGAGGATCGGGAGGCCAATCTTGAGAGGACCAACATGCATTTGGAGAGGCTACTAGACATGATCCGGATTTAAACAGGAACGCAATAAATTACACAGATAACCATAAACACAGAGATGCGATAACCATAAATACAGAGATGCAGCGGAAATAATGCTTCATTTCATTAATGGAGAATACTGAAATATGCTTACAACCAGAAATGGAGAGAAACCAGCTAGGGTGATGGTAGCTTATCTCTGAGAAGAGATGTAGTGGCTACATGCCTCTGAACTATTCCGAACTGTGTTACAATGAGGCTCGAAGGCCTATTTATTGTTGAGAAACAATGGAAAACCCTTAACATTCCAAAACCTAGCCCTAGAAGATGAAACGCCACATTGTGGGCCCTGTTTGGGTAAATTGGTACATCAATTTCCCGAGGTCGTAACTTTGGCATACGATCTCTGTTTGACGCGTTCAATAGCTCGTTAGAAAGATCTATCCGAGCACTACAACTTTGGGTAGGGAAACATCGGTCCAAGGACCCATTTTGCCCCCAGATTTCCCAAAAACGTCGTTTAGGGCCTCAAAATAGCTCCGGAAGTTTAGGACCCGAAAACACTGCTAAAAATAGTAAACTGTGCTACAATTTAGGAAATTGAAAAAACTGAAAGAGACAGTTGTGGGGGTCCAAATGGGATAGGTGGGTGGCCGCCAACATCCACCTGGATCAAGACAAAACCAAAAAGGACCTTGCACTGCAGAGGCACATGGAATTTCACTACCGATCACGAAATATGAGCGCCAAGGCCCGAACAAAGAGTTTGAAGGAAAAATTGAGAAAGGCAATAAGGAGGCAAAAGAGGAAAATGAGCAAGATAGACTTAGAATATTGTCTGAGTCTTCCTTGGCTTAGTATGGCACCCCATAGGGAACCTCTAGCCCAGATTTCAACAAATCTGGGGAAGTTTTGGTTAAATTTTGATTTTTTGGACAAAAAACTGAAAATTCCTCCTTGTGCGCCGCGCCACTGGCATGACGCTAAAATTCTAGGGCTCTAATCGAGGAATGGTTTGCATTTTTGGATTCAACATGGAAAATCATGACTACTGGTGTCTGGAAAAGATATTTTGACAAGATCTAGGTCTCCTAAAGGTAAAAAAACACCTAAAAATGGCCTCTCTGCCACTTTTTTGGCACATAGAAAGCAGTCTTGGGAGAATGAAGATTTGGAGGGGAAAATGAGCTCCAAATTCAAAAATTATAGTTGGGTTGGAAGGTAGATAGGACAGGATTTCCAAAAATCCCACCCGGGCACATTTTGAACACCTGAAAGTGCCCCAAAACAGGCCCCAAAGTGGTGTGATGCACAAAGAATTTGGTGTGGCACATAGAGAAAAATTGCCAATTCGCTCCCGTTTCGCGAAATTTCTGTTTGCGACTTCTCCAAGTGGGACCGATCATATATACTTCAGTTTTTTGGCACAAGGGCGGCATTTAAAGAAATTTTTCTCCAGATTGGCATCCATCCAAGTGGCAAATGAATGCAAAGGGTCACCCCAGCCAAATGTCATGCTTGTGACTGTTGCACCTATAGCTGATGGTTGGCTCTCCAGCTCCATTTTGTAATCATTTGAGTAACTCCCAAACCCTTGGGTGTTCTATCTCTTCCTCACACATTCTATATATTATATACAAGCTATCACAATTGTAACAAAGCCCTTTTTCTCTTTTTTCTTCCAATTGTTGTGGCGTAACCCTTGTAGGTTGTGGAAGGCTAGGAGAAACAACACTTC
>Ga0068628_1000961_pt1 | contig 11375 bp, 6 predicted proteins | sample InSIn2gowninarea_FD_77431 | JGI IMG/M metagenome (GOLD analysis project Ga0068628, IMG submission 77431) | Clean room microbial communities from NASA Spacecraft Assembly Facility at Jet Propulsion Laboratory, Pasadena, California, USA -... ... | reverse complement strand
TAGATTCCTTGATGACAGTTCAAAGAGTAAAGATGCAATCAGTATTCTGGTAATCCTTCTGGAAGCGGCCTGACCTCTGGCTTTAAAGTGACCTCTTTTCAACTGTTCCAATAGAAATATGTATGAACAACAGAATTTAATTTGGCAAAAGTGTCCCCAATCATAACATTCCTTTAGCTATTTTTTGGATTAGAGCAGTTAAATGCACTGCCAATAAGATGAGAGAAACACACCATCTACAAGTTAAATGCACTGCTGAGAAGTGAGAAAATCTGTAGCCAAGAAACAAAAGTTGTCTACTGTTGAAGAAATCACTCTCCACCACTGTCAATAGGAAATTCAAAGAATCATTGCTACTGCTGTTCAGTCAAATTCTTTGCTCACATTGATGATCAGAGTCCAGACTGAGCTAATTGCATAGAGCCACAAAGATTTATATCATCCTTCTGGGTTGGCTGTAGGAGGCTATAGGTAAAAGGTCTCTAACACTCACATATATTTATCACAGTGAAGACTAATCAAGGTATATGGAGGGAGAATCCTTACAGTCTTACACTAACTCTCCCAAGGGGCATCATGCAAGCCTTTGGGAAAACCAGAAAATGACAAGTAAAAAGGCCTATTGAACAAAAACCAAAAATCAAGTCTTTATCAGATTTTCGGGGCTTCTTACCAGTTAAATATGAGTTTTCAATGGAGTGCAGTGTGAGCAGAATTTGACTATTCTGGCATGGGAAAAGAGTGGCCTTTGAAACATGTCAATCTTTTCTCCATGTGTAACTGATAGCCTGGTCGGTTCTCCGCTGCTCCAGCAGCTTCCTGGTTTGGCCTGACCATGTTTTTTCCACTGAATTTCACTTCTATCCAAAACTGTATCAATGGATACCTCAAACTGTTTCAGCTGCAATAGTTTGCATAGAATCTCTTTTATTTCCTTCCATATTTTCTTTTCTCTTACCCTGTTGCACCTCTTTTTGCTGGTCATTTTGTTTACAGTCTCTTCCAACCTAGAGTGAAAAAGATGAGGTTGACTAAGGTCATCTCTTAATGTTGAATTTGTGTGCACTAAAGAGGAAGGTGACGAGCTTTTCCACTGATGTCAGAGTTGATTATCACCTGTCTTTTCATGTAGTCTTTCCGATAGATCTTTGCTAGCTTCTTTGCCCTTCATCTGCCATGCCAGCCCAAATGCCCCTTCATTTTAGTGCCATCATTGGCCACAGTACCTTTATGTTTGTTGTTATTTGTATAGCTTATGTTGAATCTACTTATTTATTTTGATGATGGCTAGTCAAACTGATGGACGATGTGAATTACTGTATGTGATGCTTGCAAATGAAGTACATCAAGAGAGGGTGAGGTTCAGGTTGGCATATACAACAATCATGTAGCTGAGTTGATATCGTGCAGAGTTTCTATTATATTTAAATGGCATCTGATTAATGTTTGACCTTTATTTTTAATCATAAAGCATAAAATGAGAATTTTTGATGTTTATTTATGACTTCTTATTACAGTCATTGTAGGCCTTGGTTCTAGAGAGAATGGGGAAGCCAGATGAAGCATTGCCCCTCTGCCTAAATGCTAAAGAGGCTAATCCTGTTGATGACCTTACTCTCAGTACACTTCAGATTGTATTCCAATGACTTGATCGCTGTATGTTCATCACAGCTGTGCATGTTGATGAGTTTTAAATATGTTAATATGATTTAACATTTAGTTTCGTTAAAAATGGATAGATTTACTTTTGTTCTTCTGATGCAGTGGATCTAGCAACATCCTGTTATGAGTATGCCTGTGGAAAGATTCCGAACAACCCAGATCTAATGATGGGTCTCTTCAATTGTTATGTTCGTGAATATTCCTATGTTAAACAGCAACAGGTAAAGGAGTATGTCGGTTGTTTTTTCTGAGTCTTGCTGATGTTTATATTCCATTTGTATGTTTCTTAAGGTTAACAAACTATTACTACAATGGAAATTTTGAATATTTGCATTATATAGTTGCTAGTATCAATTTTTTAACTCTTTTGGCAGACAGCTATGAAAATGTATAAACTTGTTCCCGAGGAGAGGTTTTTACTGTGGGCTATTTGTAGCATTCAATTGCAGGTATGTTTTATTATCTTGATCCCTTTCGTCTTGCTTTTTTGCCTAGGGAATGCATATATTTTGTTCACAAATTGTTGTTCTTGATCTTACTTGTGCTTTTCGTTTTGAGTTATAGTATTTTTCTCTGGCTTCTGTTTTCTAAAGATGCCCTCTATAAAAGAGAAGGCATCCATTTTCAAAACATGTCCATAAAAGAAAAAAAAATTCTATATATTTTTTTCCTAACATTAAATGCTGATAAAAATGGTTTCAATTTTTTGTATTTTTTTGCAGACAGAAAATTGTTTCTGGTCTCTGTTATGTTTGAAAGTTGAAACTCTTGTTTCTGCAATTATTCAACATAAACAAGGTCCTATTGGAGAACATTTTGCATGATATTTTAAATAATAAAGACACTTTTCACAGGTACAATGTTGTATATTCCATATTAAGAATATATGTATACTGTCAATTCCGTCAACATTCGTCATGTCACTTGTGGGAATTGAACCTGGGTGGGGAGGATTCCGTTCCTTCCTCCTAACCACCCCAGATAACTCCAATTGACTAAATAATAGAGATACTTGTGTGCATTTCATGATTGGTTTGTTGTAGTTTAGTTGGTTGCTTTGACAGGATGTTATGTTCAAATTAATGGGTTTCTGTGTCTTTTCTTCAAAGGATTTATTTATTCTACTTAAAGCTAGCAGGTATAGGTGGGCGCACAAATTTATCTGACATGAAAATATTTAAGACGGTACATATTGCATGTGAAGGAATGATAAGCTGAGACAGTTATGATTGACAACACATTTTGCAATATCACTACAACTTAATGATTTCTTAGGACAGTGTAAAAATGTAATAAGATGAAATTCTACATTTCTTGTTGTTTCTCAAGAATCAAGATAAATATACCCGAAGCCCTGGTATTTGAGCTATGTAGCAGGGGTATGCATGCCAAGGGTTTTCTATGACGAAATGGCAATGCACCCAATTCTTGTACAAAGATTTGTGTATGGTCTCTACATATCACTGCAAAGTTGTACACTCACCTGCATTATTGTTTCTCTAATTAATCATTAGTACAAGGAGTCAACATTGAAAACAGATATCCTAAACGAAATCATTGAGATCATCAAATAAGAAAGGTTAGAATGAATTTGTGAAAAAGACGCTTTGAGTAAAGATTGGGCTTTTTAATGATCAGTAAGTTGTTTTTTAGCTGAATAGTATTGTATAACTCATGTTAGTCTTCCCAGACTAGTATTGTCGAAGAGAATGATCAAAGGCATGTCTGCTTGGAAAAATCATAAATGTCTAGTGATCGAAACCGATGTTCAAGTTGAATACATTGTGGGGTGTATGGGGTTATGATCTGGAACGGTGCAAATAGAAATGAAATTGAGTCCAAACTACAATGCTGATGGAGAAGTTTGTTGACATTTATAGATCAGCAGTCACTGCTTCTTCCTGAGATTCTCTGTTTTTCCTCATTATTGTATATAGTTGCTTTGGTCATGTCGATATCAAGATATCTGTACTGTTAGTTTTAGTTCATATTTTGAACCTCGCAATTTTAAATCAATTGCCTCCATCCATAAACTTTATTAGGTCGATAGAGAAAGGAAATGATGTTGATATCAACAATTGACGAAAAATGGTGAATTTAATTTCAATTATATCTGGATTGACAACTGTTATGAATATAATATTTATAAAAATAATGTGGATATAAATAATAAAAACAATCATAATAATGATTAATTAGTGATTAGTATAGAAGAGGCATGTCTTTAGGACATGACCTGACCATTCATGAAAGGGCACCTACCTAGGTATATAAGTGGGCCCTCATTTGTAACAATATCTCATCTCATATCACGTGTATTCAAATATTTTAATATAAATATATTATTCGTCCCATGATGGACATTCTTATATTAAAAATATTTTGAATATTCTGCTGCGTATACGAACTTTGTTTGTTACATTGGCATCAGAGCTATTTGATCCTCTGGCCACTCAACCGATGCACAAAGTCAGTCTGATCCAGCCTTTGGCCATCAACCCTTTGTCAAGTTAGTTGCCATTGGAATTCAGACTTTTATCCACATAAGCTTTTAGAGGTTCTCCTTTGAGCTGTCAGGCGCCTTTGGCCATTAAAAAGAAAAGTAAAACAAAGAGAAGTTATATAAAAAAAATTAAAATCGTATGCACTGCTGCCGTTGTCCAACAGCAAGCCGCCACCACCGCCTATGTAGGCCGCAGTTAGCCGCCCACCTTCCATTGCCACCGTTAGACACAACATAGTTGAACCATCACTGTTGCATTGCTCGCAGTAACCACGGCTTGCCAAAATGAAGCTGCTGCTACATTGTCCGCAACCACAACTTCATTATACCATCTTCCATCAATAGCCAATTGTATTTGTCCCTGTGCAAATCTAATTAATTGTGGAAAAAGAACTAATTGTAGCCACTGTCTTAGTCGCTATATTGCATGGTTACCAAATAAGTTATTGAGCCCTACAATTAAATTGCACAACCATAATTTTTTTAATTAATGACAAAATTGTTCATACAGTGATTTGATGATCCATACAATGAAAAAGAAATTGATTTCCGCACAATCTGTACGATCCACCAGGTTTGGACTCCGTTGATATCGTACAATCACTGCTGTCGTTGTATGGCAACTCCTATTTCCACCTCTATAGCAAAGTTAATGCTGTCTGACATGCAAGGGGAATAGGAGTTGCCTTGCATTTATATTTTCCTCAAAGTTGACTTTGGCATGTTAATGCAAGGCAACTGCTATCCCCGTTGCATGTCAGACAGCATTAACTTTGCTATAGAGGTGGAAATAGGAGTTGCCGTCGTTGTATTATTTTGTGTTTCTGTACTGCTGCGTATATCCTTAACCCAACCAATTATTAAAGGAACAGGTGCACGAGATAAAATGAAGGATCGTGGTGCGGTCTCTATCTAATTATTTCCATTGCACAATTGTGAAAAATATCAAGGTCAACTGATAAGTTTTTGAGGAAGAGACACCGTCAGAGAATCACCGCGAACCATAAATTGTGACCTTTGAAATCCACCCTTAAAAAATCTCCATAACATTGTTAAAATAAAGTGGAAGAGTTTAAGAAAAATATTAATAAAGGGAAGGTTCAATACAATATAGTATTCAAAAGAGAATATATTAAATTAAAAAAAAAGTATAGGGGGGAATATATTGTGAGGATAAAATAAGAAAAGAAAAATTTAATTATAAAAATATTATTTAGACTTTTATTAGTTGATAAAATATATACTTAAAAAAAAAGTATGAGGCTTTCAAAAGAGAAAGGATTATTAAAGATTCAATACTAAGGTTTGAAGGAATACTAAAGTTTTGAAGGTCTATAAAAATAAAATAGTAATATTTTATTATAAAGACTAGAAGGGTTACATTTAAAACCTTAAGTTTATCTCGACAAGCAAAATGGAATCAATCACTGACCATACAGGAATAGAGTCTAAGTCAGAAATGAAGGAAGGGAGATTTTCAAGAACTTCATTTAACTATGCTTCAGTGCTATTTAGGATTAAGAGAACTCTTGCAGGTAAAGATATTACTATTTCTATTGCTCTTGCTAAACGTAACAATTATATGAGCCCAAAATTTGCTAACTAATTGGTGATTCCCGAGTCGAATATAATAAAAAAATTAGACCTTTGGAACAAAAAACAATGACATAACCGACTCACAATTAAAATTGGGGATTATACATTTATATTGCAATTCTTTGTTCAATCCCTATGGAGCAATGGAGGTGACATAATGTTTTTTGAAAAGAGTTTTCGGTGTAAATCACATTATAATACATTTGTCGACAAATGTATTATAATGTGATTTACGCCGAAAACTCTTCTAAAAAACTCGATATGGATCATAGAACCCTAAACTCAACAAGTGACATAATGTGTTAAGAATTCAATAGGGCAATGCATATGTTAATTCTCTTGACTTGATAACTGCTTGTGTTAGCTTTTTACTTATTAGTTTTGATCTTTGTTAGTTCAGTATGCAATACATCAAACAACTACCAAAACAATAAGAACAATGACACAATATGTAGGCTCCAAGCCAGGGCAAAAACCCCTCCTTGAGGGGAAAACCCGTAAAATCTCTTTTTATCTCTTATATCTTTCAATTAATGAATACCATAACCTAAAGTCAGACAAGAACCCTCCAAGATCAAGTCTTCCTCGACATCATGCTGCAATATCTTCGACCTTCCCAGTAAATCCGAAATTTTGCCCCAACAACTACTACTGCTTCACTAGGAGACTATGATCTCCCTCTTGTTGCTCTTTCCTTGACCTCGCTTGCCTTGATTTGAGTCTTAGGGTTAATAGGAAACGCGAAGAGACCTTCGCTTGCCTTCTTGCTCTTCCAGCTTCCAAAATCGAATTTTTAGACTTCCCCAGTGCAAAAACCTTGTTCGCATTCCCAAAAGAAAGTAGAGGGACCCAGAAACACTTCGACTTCTTCGTATTTCCTTCTTCGTCCTTTTGCTGCTTCCTTCTTCGTATGAGAGATGAGTGAGTGATCCAAATGAAGGACATGTTCATCTTATATATAGGGTTCCTTCAAGGGTGAACGTGTCTCTTCACTTAGGCCGACTTGAGAACTCATGTAGGCTGACTTGATCTTGGAGGTATTTTGACATTTTCAAGACAAAATAATTTCTCTTTTACAATTTACAATGTGCCCATAGAGTCTTTGATATATGACAATGCCTCTTATACCTAGGACAAACCCTAGAAGCACTCAATGGGTGCTTGACCTATAAAATAAAAGAACTTGAGCATGAAACCCATGCTTCAATGATAATAATAATTTCTTTTTCATTTTATATATACAAGAATACATTTCATACTAATGAAGACCGAACCTAGTTACACATTTTTCAACATAATGTTGATTTTTGAGTAGCTTGGGAGGTACTCCAAGCCCTAGGGTTTGGGTTTTGGAGGGTGAAGTGCCACAAAAGTCATTTGTGGGTTTGGAACCCAAGATTGGGATTTTGCACCCATCAATGTTTGGGCCAAAACCATGGATCATTTTCTACATGTGATGGATCGAGATGATGGAGGATGGCAAGGAGAATCCAACGCAACAAGAATCGTCGAAATCCAAGTTGTAGAAGATGAGTTATGAATTTTTGAAGTTGACAATGAGTTTTTTGGGCATTCAAGTCTTGTAGGCTTGAAGTGGAAATGTCCAAAAGATGTGTCTCTTCAAGAATTCAGTGGAGCCCTTGTTATGCATATAAATAGGTGTATGGAGGTCATTTCATCATCCAATGTGCATCCATTGATAGGAGATAGTAGATACACTTCTGAGGTAGCCGAGTTAGCTAAGGAGGTAGAAGAAGCTTTTTTGGGATAATGTTTGGGATAATTTGTCTCTTGCAGGGCCTAAGTTTGAACGGCAGGCTGCCGCATTACTTGAGGACAGATTGAAGTGGTATTTTGGCAATATTTTGGGTATGGTTTCCTTCATATAACAAGCCGTAGCCCCAACTCTGATTTAAAGGCAAGCCGTGAGCCTAGAATACCCTAAACAAAGGCTGTGTGCATCATAGGTTGGCTGCAGAACTTGTTCTTGGAGAAAGGCAGGCCGTAAGGCATGGTGGAGGGATGGAAATAACCCAGAACAATGGTTACAGGTGGGAAGACTCACTTCAAAGGAAGCCGCAGTGAAAACAGGGAGCTAGAAGGTGGAAAGAGGGCTGTAGCAGCTTGCCTATAAGCCCTAACCAGAGTACCAGACTTGCAAAGCTAACACCAGTCCTTGGGAATGCAGGAAGGTTGATAAATTTTGGGTGTATTCATGTTGAACTGGGTGCTAGTGGATTAGTCCTATTGTGTGGATAGTTGTAGCATGTGGGAGCCATGTGTTGAGGTTGACTTGGGTGGTTGGAAACCTCAACAAGGAGCAAATCTTACAGTGAAAGGATTGGGTGCCATTGGACTAGTGGAGGGCAGCTTGTTGGCGACCCAAAGTAGGGAGCCATGTGTTGAGGTTGACCTGGGTGGTTGGAAACCTCAACAAGGAGCAAATCTTACAGTGAAAGGATTGGGTGCCATTGGACTGGTGGAGGGCAGCGTGTTGGCAACCCAAAGTAGCCCTTGACAAGATGTCCTAAAGGAAGTGTGATAGCTGAAGGTTGGGTGAAGTTGATGAGCCTAATGTGCAGTACATTGATGGACTAGTGGACTGCTAGATTCGCAGATTGGAGATTAGGTATTGGCCAACCTAGAAGAGCAAATTGGATAAGCCTGTGTTCATTGTAGCAAAAGCGACTTGTAACAGTGATAGGTGGCAGCCCTCATGGAGACTCTATGTGTTGTCTCTTGATGGACTAATGGGTAGCTAGAGAGCAGAACGAAAGCGAAGGACCAACAGGACGAGATACAACATAGAGGCGACAACGAGATTGTAAGTGTATCTTGTATTCTTGTACTTGTGGATAATTGAGGGTCATATCCCTTGTATGGGAGCCTTAGACAATTGTACTATATGTTGATTAATATAACGAAGCTGGGTTGAAATTTGTAAAAAGTTGTGTGATGTGCAAAGTAGCTTTGTTGAGATTCTTGGTTTGGTAGGTTTAGAGATTTTAAGATTCTATCCTAGATCCCAAGATCGTAGAAATTCCACACATAATTCAAGGTTTGCCTTGGATGGAATCACTAGAATCCATCATCCTAAATACAAAAAATAAGTTTTTGACACTTTCCTACAAAAAGAAACAAATAATGCTATAGGATGTTACATTGAAGCCAGATTCAGTAACACCAAAAGACGTAAAAGATATCTCAAAAGTAATTCTTAAGAATACCAGAAAGCAATTCAAAATATGTAGAAGGAAGTTGAAAAGATTATCGCAGACAAATACAAAGAAGTTACTTGCCTTAAGGACCACAATGAGAAATTACTAACTCAAATAAAAAAGTTTAACAAGGATAAGAAGTTGTTGGAGAGTGAAGTACAACAATTTATCGAGAAGGAAGCGTCGAAATCTTCAGTTGTTCAAGTTGAAGAAAAAGGAACAAATGCTGATCTAGTCAATATCACAACTCAAGAAAATGACAAGTCAGATGAGTAAAAGCATATTCAGATGTTGCAGTTCAGATGATGAAAAATACAAGTGAAGATCCTATAACCAACTCAACAATATCAATGCCTGAAGTAAATCAGGAAATTTCCACATGCATGACAACTACAAGTGAAAATCAAATCACAAGAACTCCTTATCAACATTCTAATCACAAAAACAAACTTCTCAATCAGTCCTTTGTATTTGTATAGAAACAATAGACTTATATGTCGAAGAATATTGATGTCAGCATAATCTAGTCTTATGATAACAATTCAACCCAAGTTTTCAGTAATTGCAAGATTCCACAAAAGATTAATTTAGGATGTGGTTAGATCCCTCCTCAGGTCAATAATTTTGTTTATCACTCAGAGGAAATTATCATCTTGTATCATTGAAGATGAGAAATCAAAGAATTCCGAAAGAGGTGAATAGATTGCAAGATAGAGAAATATATGACACACCTTGTCAGTAATAAGCTTTGAGGACAAAGCTTTTCTGAAGAGGAAGGCAATGTTATGAATATATATATATAACAATAATGTTAATATAAATAATAATAACAATCATAATAGTGATTAGTATAGAAGAGGCATGTCTTTGGGACATGACCATTCATGAAAGGGCACGTACCTAGATATATAAGCGGGCCCGCATTTCTAACAATATCTTATCTCATATCACTTGTATTCAAACATTCTTATATAAATATATTATTCATCCCATAATGGACATTCTTATATTCCAGGTATTCTGAATATTCTGCTACATATATGAATTTTGTTTGTTGCAACAACTCGTGGAGTGTCTAAGGCTTTTCTGCTTTAAGCCTAGCATAATCTTGAATAGCGCATCTTGTATCTAGGTTTCACATACTTTAAATAATGTGTGTTCAACTCATGTCTCTAACATCATGTTTAAGATAATTTGATCATTTAACATTGAAAGAATAGTGTAAATGTTGTAGAGAAGACTCATGATATGCTTCAATGTTAGCTACAATGACCGCAAAATTACCAGAGCTATGAAGCTTAACTGCAGGGTCCAAGTCGGAATAGTTTGATCACTAAGTCCCTTTTCCTCTGTTAATGATGATAGGGTTTCCGACGTTTTTTTTCCTGAATGGCATCATTTTTTTGGTGATGATTTAGTATATGTTATATTAGTTCGCACTGAGTGTATTCTTTTGGGTTATTAGCCCCAGTAAGTTGGTGGGTATTTTACCATTTGAAACAAACATTTCTCTTACAAAAGTGAAGTCATTATGGAGTTCCTTGGTGGGTGTTCTGGGAGTTGTCAAAGCACCCACCAAGAAGGAAAACATCAAGATGAGCTTGCTATTTGGTTCTGTTCAATGCCAGTTATTGTCCATTTTTCATAAAAAAACTGCTCCTGTGATTTATGATGTCCTTTAATGTGTTTGTAGCTCTAAGGATATGGAAAGATTTGCAAGCCATTGGAATATGAGAAAGCGTGTATCAACAATGAAATATACTTGATGCCAAGTTAATTTTTTGTAAATATAAGAATATAGATAGACGTATGTTGCAATGTAATTTTCAAGTATACATTATAAGTACAAAGTATGCTTAATTATTAAAAGGTACAATACGTAAGGAAATGATTATATGTGAAGGTTCGTGAGTGGTATTTTGTAGAAAAATTTTGCATTATTTGACTTTTATTGCAAAACAGAAATTTCACCTCCCAAGGAGGTTTCCCTGATCTACCCCCAGTGAACTTCAGCCATAGGGATGATCTGAAATATTAAATTACATCAACAAACAGGGGACAGTGTATCATTTCATTTCAACCCAACACACTAAGCAGCGCAAGAGAAAGAATACCAAATATATGCCAAGAAGTTTTAACCCCTAAGGCACACTTTTCCAAGCATATACCAGATCCGAAAAACACTTTATTGGTGCATACTTTGCAGCAGAAAAGTTGCTCTTATATCATCCAATTATATGTTAAATCACTTGACAATTTCAGCCTTTAAATGTGTTAAATCAGCATGAACAGTGAGTGCTGGAAATTACTTAATGAAAAAGACCAGAGTAGCTGAAAATCAAATCTATAATTACAAAAGTATACAGCTGAATCTGTCTCTTTCTCTCCCTCTCTCT
>Ga0068628_1000960_pt1 | contig 11379 bp, 11 predicted proteins | sample InSIn2gowninarea_FD_77431 | JGI IMG/M metagenome (GOLD analysis project Ga0068628, IMG submission 77431) | Clean room microbial communities from NASA Spacecraft Assembly Facility at Jet Propulsion Laboratory, Pasadena, California, USA -... ... | reverse complement strand
CAGGAAAGGGTGCAAGCTATTTGCAATACACATTTCTAGTGATAAGGGTAAGGAGGTTGAGGATGCAGATGTGTTGAACAGGTACCCGGTTTTGCAACAGTTTTAGGATGTATTTCTTGAGGACATTACAGAGTTTCCACCTCATAGCGAGGTAGAATTTTCTATTGAGTTAGTGCTAGGGACAACTCCAACATTAAAAACACCTTACAGGATGAGCACACCTGAGTTAGTTGAGTTAAAGCTACAGTTGAAGGAAATGTTGGACAAGGGATACATTAGGCCAAGTGTATCACCTTAGGGCACACCAGTATTTTTTGTGAGGAAGAAATATGGTACTATCAGATTATGCATTAACTATAGATAGTTGAACAAAGTGACCATAAAGAACATGTACCCTTTACCGAGGATTAATGACTTGTTCGATCAGTTGAAGGGAGAAACAATGTTCTCAAAGATTAACTTGAGATTCAGATACCATCATGTACGCATCAAAGAGGAGGAGATTTACAAGATTGCATTCAGAACTAGGTATGGGCATTATGAGTTTGTTGTTGTCCCATGTGGCTTAATTAATGCCCCACCTACATTTATGTGTTTGATGAATAGTGCGTTGCATCCATATTTAGATAAATTTGTTATTGTGTTCATTGATGATATATTGGTATATTCTAAAAACAAGGAAGATCATGTCGAGCATTTAGCAGCGGTGTTGAGGTTGTTAAGAGAGAATCAATTGTATGCTAAGCTTAACAAGTGTAGTTTCTTTTAGAGTGAGGTACATTACTCGGGGAATGTGGTATTCAAGGAGGGCATTGTAGTAGATCCATAAAAGATAAGGGCCATCGTGGAGTGGGTAGCTCCTAAGAGCATGGATGAGGTGATATCTTTCATGGGATTGGTAGGTTACTATAGGAGGTTCATCAAGAAATTCTCATAGATTACTTATCCTATCACATCATTGCACAGGAAAGGAAAGAAGTTTGAATGGACAAAGGAGTGTGAAGCTAGTTTTGAGCGGCTCAAGCAGTTATTGACACATGCACCAGTGCTACAAATTGTAGATCTAGAAAAAGAGTTTGTGGTATGCACAAATGCTTTCAAGAGAGGGCTTTGTGGAGTCCTTATGCAGAATGGACATGTGGTATTCTGTGAGTCCCAGAAACTAAATGAACAAGAAGAACTACCCAATACATGATCTTGAGTTAGTAGTGATCATATATGCATTGAAGATGTGGAGACACTATCTTCTTGGTAGGAGGTTTGTACTTATGAGTGATCACATTGGCTTGAGATATTTGTTTGACTAGTCGAATCTGAACGCCAATCAGGCTAGATGGTTGGCCATGATCAACGAGTTTGATTTCGAGATCAGGTACATCAAATGTAAAGAGAACAGAGTGGAAGATTCTCTCAATAGATGGGTATAGGTAAATCACTTCGCAGTTATGAGCTCCTATGGATCAAACATACAGGATAGGATCTTGTGGGCAGGTCAGCAGGATGTCAGATATATGGATATTATGCACAGGTTACAACAGAGCATAGGTACATGTACAGGTATAGGTAATAGTACAAGTATAGGTATAGGTGATGGTACAGGTGCACAGGGTATGGATTATTGTCTTACTGTAGATGGATTGGTCAGGTTTCGAGATAGGATATATTTACTGGATAACAACGAGCTCAAGAAGGTGATCTTGAGGGAGTTTCATGTGAAACCTTAATCAAGTCACCCAGGTTATCATAATACATTGACTGCAGTAAAGAAATTTTATTATTGGATGAATTTGAAGAGGGATGTTGTAGAATTTGTGGCGAGGTGTTTTGATTTTCAACGAGTAAAGGTAGAGTGCAAAGTTCCAGGGACTGCTACATCCAATCACGATTCCAGAGTGGAAATGGGAGGTTATTTCCATGGATTTCATCACACGGTTTCTGAAGACAGTGAAATATCATGATTCCATTATGGTCATAATGGACAGGTTAACCAAGGTTGAACACTACATTCCAGTGAAGTCTACATTCTTAGCTAGCGATGTGGCACAGGTATTCATTAGAGATGTAGTTAGACTGCATTGTGTTCCAAAGAAGATTGTGTCAGATGGGGAGGTGAAGTTCACTTCCAGGTTCTGGAAGGATTTATTTGCAGGTTTGGGCACAAAGTTTGCCTTCAACACAACTTGTCATCTATAGACAGATGGATAGACAAAGAGGGCCAATGGGATTTTGGAGGGCATGTTGAGGATGTATGTGATGCATCAGCAGCAGAAGTGGGAAGAGTATCTCCCTTTGGTAGACTTCCCATACAACAACAGCTATCAGGAGTCATTGAGGATGAGTCCTTTTGAGGCATTGTATGGGCGGAGTTGCAACACTCCCATCAATTGGAGTGATCCGATTTCCAAGGTATTGATTGGACTAGATATGTTGGCAGACATGGAACAAGAAATGCAGGTGATCAAGAAGAATCTAAAGGCAATAGAGGATAGGCAGAAGAGTTATGCATATAGGAACAAGTTGTTCAAGGAGTTCCAGGTTGGGGACCAAGTGTACTTGCGCATCAAACCGAAGACATAATAATAATAAATTTCTCTTTCATTATTTTGACAAGTACGTGACATAAATACATTTATGAAGACTAAACCTAGTTACATTCTTCAACACTTCTATCACTTTTGGAGAGGAAGATATGCTCTTGACTACTGCCAATATTTTTTTGTTTTAGAGAGATAGAGACATAAAATGCTACTAGGATTTGACAAAGTTCTCAAGTAACATTCTCCAACAAGTTCTTGAACATTCTTATATGCCACCTTGTTAGTTTCTAATTCTTGTCTAACACATGGATTAGTGTATGGGGGTTCTTACAACACTATGAAAACAAAAATTGGTTAAATAAAGAAAAAAATATGCTAAAATAAAAAATATAAATATTCAAAGCAAAATTTATCATGTACTTGGACACCCTCATGCTACGAAGACCTTCTTGTCATTAATTTGTTTTTTGACATGAATTATCTTCTTCCTTTCCATGAATCTAAATAAAAGGAAACACACTTTCGTAGAAGAAACACATTGTACCAACATGACAAGGGCTTGTAGAGATTCACCAAAGTGGTCACATAGGTTCCTACCTCCCATATTACCTTCTCACTCCTCTATGTATTAATTGTTGGGGCAATCAAGAAAAATCATTTCCAAGAAAAACTAGACTACTAATGTCCTAATCCTTTTAGCGCCTCCTCGACAATGGTGCCAAAATGTTAGTTAACTTGATTTCTTAATCACACCAAGATAAATGGTTGACCATAAGTTCGTAGACTTAGAGATGATACAATACATATGCAAAGTTTAGGGAATTAGTAGGCTTTATAATCTATTACTACAAAACAGGAAGGCATTCATACAAAAGGTAAACCTAGAAGATGCCTGTTATCTGGGGCAACAAGATAAAGCCTTCTCACCTAGGTTACAATGTTTTACTTTGACTAGGCATGACATTCATGCAAACAAGGAGAAGTTGCAATGTGTATTTGAACCCTTCAGTAAGCTATCCATGTTAGCCAAATCAACAATCATAAATGAAATAAAAGAAAGGGAAAAAATGAGATGGTGATCACTGGAGTTGCACACAAAGCCCCTACTTCATAGGTTACAAGATTTGTATGTTGATTGAACCAGACAATTAAACAACCAAGAGAGTTAACATGTATCATTTCCCTTCAATTAACAATCTTGTTCCTACAAATAAGACAACTTTGAGCAACAAAAACATTCAATGATCATAGTAAGAAGTAAATGGTGTATTCAAGGGAATAGCATATACATTAATTATGAATTCAAAGAAAGGCAACAATTTATGATCTACTTATCAAAATGGAGAAAAATAACTAACCTATACTACATTACAAAGAGAAAAGGTATGAGCAAAAGTGGGCCAAGTTGGTGGGGCCTCCCAACCAACACCACAGTGCATAAGAAAATAGAGGATCAAGACCAATTCACACCACCAATGATCTCAAACCAACATCAACATTTGCATTGATCTGGAGATAAAATCAAAGTTACATAATCAACAACATTTTCCTAATGATCAAACTTTAAATTACAAGGAATTGGAAAATTTTTCTCTACATTCTACTCTACTACGTACCTACAACTATCTTCACAATGATAACCACACTAAATAACCCCCCAAGTTTCTTTGTACTCATACATTTATACAAAAGGGAGTGGGTGGCTAATTGGAACTAACTCATCCAAGTTTAAACTACCAATCATGGATAGGTTTACAAAATATTGTATTTTATGCATTTTTGGTGCATTTTTATTTTTCTTTTTCTTTGTGGTGGTTCATGGACACTGGATGGTTGCTACATACACAGGAAAATTCAGGAAAATCAACCCCGAAGGGAATCACATCCTGTCAGCCAAACTAGTAGGGCCTAACCCGAAGGGAGTCGAGGAGAATTGACCCTGTGACCTCCCGATCGACGAGGTACTTAGCAATGGGAACTCGACTAATTGATATAACCCTTGAGGCTAGAAATAAATTAGAAAGATGATCTCATGGTTTTGATACTGGGGCCCTCCCTAACCAAAGGAATCTAATACACTATTACAAACCAAGGCTGCCAACAGTCCAAAATTTCTGGTGGATCTTGGTTGAAGAATAAATGGAGATATGATTACATAAGATTCATTTAACATACAAACATTTGAAAATAACTTATATTCATTCCTTGTGTTGATTAGACAATGATTTGGCATTTTCCTCAAATTTGGGCGTTGTTTATAACTCTGGATGAATTTGTGCATTTTGGGCAGATTGATGTCGAAGACACCAACATATATCTCATACCATGTTTTATTTTGGAAAAGGATTATTTCTTACACAATTTGACATACTAGAAATAAAACCCGTGTTCCATAATTTTCAGATTTTCCCACATTTCTTTGAAAATCATGCCCCAAAGTGGTTATATGGAAACTTTGACTTGTAATGTTGTTTTAGAGCTAGAGGATTACACATGTGACTAAGTTGTGATGATCAACATAGAGTTATATTGACACCTCAAGCTTCAAAACCCATGTGGTTGAATCTCATGTAAAGTTGTGTAGATATACCAACCTTGTAGGTTGGTTAGAAGACTGCATGCGAGTTATAGGAATATAACTAGACAATTCATCATTATCAAAATCAACTTAAATTTCATTTAATATATTAGAAACATATGAATTAATAAAAATAAGAAACTTTTACCATAGAATGTGTTTCAAAGCGTTAAAGTTCAAAGGGGTGAAGACATATAATAAGACATGCAATATATAGTTATGAGCATAGGAAATAGGTGGTAAAAGGTCAAATGAGGTGTTTAAAAATGTGATAATATAGGAGCCCAACAAACAAAAATCAAAACTTACCTCAAATAAAAACTTGGCCTCCTCAAGTTAACCTCTTCAATAGAACTTAGCTATACCTTTGCCTCTTCAATAAAACTTGGGTAGAACAAAGAAAAACTCCTTAGCTCAGCTTCACTTCTTCTCCTAAACTCGGGTTGACACTCTTTCCTTAACTCAAACTCAACTCATCTTTGTGGTCTATCCCATACCTTATTCATCACATCGTTGAGCTGATTCCACAATGAGCCACGCAAGTGGACTTATTTATACTATACAAGTTGGGGTTAAATTGTCTTTGGGATAACATATCCATTGGCTCGGATGAATTTTGCTATGATAAGGTAATAAATAATTAACTCCAAATTTATTTTTTCCTTAATTGTGAGGTGTTAGGAGGCATTCCATATACTTTATGAAAGGTCTCGAAATAGACTATTTGACTATGTACTCTTCTCCTCTATTTAGACAACCTTTAACCTTAATAAAAACCATTTTCAATCATTTTAACTTGCATATGATCTTATATTAAGTTATGAGTCATTTCTATGTTTATTGGATTATATGTTTTAATTGTGAATAATTCATTTTTTTAAATATCAACAATCCATCAATAACTTGGAAAAATAATTTATGTTTCATTCATTGTAATTGGTATTGACCTTTCGATTAAAAGTAAAAAAATATTTGTAATTAATGTTGAATTTGTAAGTTATGTGGTGATATTGTCAATGTCATTATGTATCATCTCGTGCTTGATTTATAAACAAATCCCAATGTAGTGAACATTTTAAGATTGATTTTATAATTTTGTTTACACTAGTGATGATTTTTTAAACTATAGTTAACAAACGTTGCAATTTAATGCCCTTTGAAGAGGGGGTGTTATTGATTTTACAATGTTAGCAATACAATTCAATTTGATGGTTTATTTTTAAGTTTTGGTTGTAATGATGCAAGTTACCTTAGGATAATATTTCAAACGAACCATAATTTTAATCTTAAAAAAAATTAAATTGCCTTGGTAGAATCACTCTCTAGTTTAGGTGTTGATTTTAAAGTTTTTTTGTAGTAATGATATTGCCATTCCATTGATTTTTATTGCCATGGTTGAAATATATTGGAAATTTAATGCAAAAATGTGGGTTTTTAGGGATAAATTTCTCATTTTGAGGTCACAGTACTCATTAAGTTAGTAACTTTGTTAGAATCAACTAGCATTGCAAGTTGTGTTTCATAGGGGTATTGATTTTCTTGCCCTCAATGGCCACCCATCTTTAAAAATTTTCAATCTTAACTAACTGAGATTCAAGCTTAGAGGATTTCTTTTTTTTAATGAAAGATTGCTACATGTACATCCTCACTTTTCTATGCAATCCTCTGTTGAACCAAACAAATATTTGTAGTTTTATAAGAATCATAGTTATTGATGTGACGATGACCCCCCATGATAAAGAGATTCATACTAAAAATCTTAGAGCCACAAAAAAATACTAATCATATACCACCCACTGAATGAAATATTATGAGCCAAAACTTACGACGAAGGATATAATCAAGTTATAACTGCAAGATGCAAAAAAGTTGGATGTTGAAGTGAATGGAGCTACTGCTAGGATGACTAGAATGTAACTACACCAAAGGTGGAGAAGGAACACAATCTCGTTTTTATTAAGAAAACCCATCCCTTAAGGATTCAAATCACTCACTCAATTGAGATTGAAGGTGTGCATGGAGAGTATGGGAGAGGGGATGTTGTTATAAGATATCTCATTTGAATTAAAGAATTGCACCACACGTTCTTCATTCCAAACTACTTTCCAATTCTAATGTTTGATTTGCAGAATTTAATGTGATGAAAGCTAAAATAAGAGTTTTCCATCTTAGCTTAAAATTCCTTCCTTCAATCATACTCCTTTGTTTTCCATCTAGTTCACTTGGATATTGAAATATCTAAGGACCTAATAGAACTCAATAGAAACAAGACTCCTAATTCACCCCTAGAAAATAATCAGAATAGAACCATTTTGTGAAGATAATTGTCGCTTCCACAGCCGGGCCAACCCCATAGGTCGTATGGGGTAAGGCAATAACGTGCGTGATCACCATGAGAATAGTTTGTTGACTGTTGTTTAAAACAATAAATCTTTCACTGTTTTAAGACTAGTAGTGAATAAATGTCGAAAGTCACGGGCGTTTTAAATAATATCTTTACACAATATCTTATAAAATTTTACAATCCTTTTGATGAAATATATCCAAGTGCCGCGTTTTTCTGATTACTTTTTATCGAAGTGCGCTATTCCTTACGACTGCTGTTTAAAATAATAAAATTGTCATGGATGTGGAGAGTCACTGACCATTTAAAGCCAAAAAATTCGGCCGTCCGAATATCTCTGCGCAATTTAACCATTTGTAAGGTTTGAGTGCAGGGCTTACAAGTCACACGCCCGCCATTTGACGCCAATAGTTCCGGATAATTAACCGCCCGAACATATTTACAAAATTTGTCTATTTATAAATCCAATAGACATCTGGAAAATTAGCCGGCCGGATTATTTTACAAAATTTTACAATGTTTGATGAAAGATATACAAGTGCCGGATTTTTCTGATTTCTTTTATCGAATTGCGGTATTCTTTTGGCTAATGTAATGAAAGAACAGTATTCTTTTGACTAATTTAATGGAAGTGCCGTACTTTGTTTTGGAAAATTGACCCATACACGGATTTTAAAAGGCAGTTGTTTATAATGCGATTTTTTGGAAGTCTTTTTGGTGGGTTTTTCTGGTCAAAATCCGGCAGCAATTTATTGGAATCGTAAGTTTGATAGCTAGTTTCTGCACAATCAAAGTGTCCCATGGGTTTTTCAAGGTGCTGAACCCAAATATGCAGTTAAAAAACCATTTTAACTGCAACAAATCAAGATTTAACCTCAATTTCTTCCGCTGGATTCCGTCACCAGAATCTCCAAAAAGTCGCATTATAGACAACTCTTTTTAAAAGATATCTTTACTTTACGTTTAGTCTGCACTGTTACCTTAAATTTCTCGATCCTTCGGCGCGCAATAAATTTGGAGCTTAGAGACGCAATAAATAGACGAAGAAACTCCAACAAATTCCCATTCCATCTGCAAGATGAAGATCAGTTATGAGCGTTCTCTGTTGGGTTCTATTACTATCATACTAATTCTCATTTTCTTTTATTTCATTCTCTTTCTCACTCCTTTTGTGGTTTCATCTCATCGCCATCCCCATCCCCATTTAGGCAACGCTTCTGATCAAGAGGCTTTGCTTAGCTTCATGTCTGCAATCACGTATGATCCTTCTCAATCTTTATCCGCTAGCTGGACAACAAATGTTTCGTTCTGCGCGTGGCCACATGTCATATGCAGTCGCCGCAGACAGAGAGTGGTCTTCTTGAATGTTTCAAGCATGGCATTACAAGGTACCATCTCCCCTTTTCTCGGTAATCTCTCTTTTCTTAGAGTACTTTCCTTACTGATAACAAATTTCATGGTCCCATCCCCTATCAATTGGGAAATTTGTTTCGGTTAAAGGCACTTTTGTTGGATATAATCGCCTCCAAGGTTCTATTCCGCCCACTCTCGTTGGTTGCCGTAGTTTAATAAAGTTATCTATGTTCACTAACAATCTAAAGGGAAACATTCCCCAAGGTATATGCGTTCTCCCAAACTTAGGAGTCTTGGACTTGGGAAGAAACAATTTGACAGGTACAATCCCACCTTGCTTGGGAAATATATCCTCTTTGGTCTTCATAGGCTTGAATAGCAACAACTTTCATGGGAATTTTCCTTCCGAATTGGGAATGCTAAGCCAGATGATATAAATAGATCTAGCTAGAAGCAACCTCTCAGGGAAAATTCCAGCATCCTTATCTAATTGCACCAATCTAGTAACATTGGATCTCGCTGCAAACCAGTTGACTGGTAACATTCTCACAGATTTGTGTAGCAAGAAATCCCCATTAATAAATCTCATTCTACCCCTTAATCAGTTCAGTGGTAGCATTCCTACTTCCCTTGTCAATTGTACAAACCTTCAAACCATCTCTTTGGGGTCTAACCAGCTCAGTGGAGTAGTGCTAGATGAGTTGGGTAAATTAACACAACTCAAGGTGCTTGGGCTAGCCCCAAATCAACTAATTAGTGGCAGCACCACAAGTTTGCCCATTCTTGTTGCTCTTACTAATTGTTCCACCCTACTTGAGATAGACTTGTCCTTTAGTAATCTCAAAGGACGTTTGCCCTTTTCTATAGGTCGCTTTTCCTTAAAATTCTATTCCATAAACTTGTCTAAGAATGGATTAACAGGGGAAATACCACCACAGATTGGAAACCTCACCGGTTTAGGTTTTTTTGCTTTAGCTGGAAATTCTTTCACAGGGCCAATTCCGTCTTCAATTAAAATGCTTCAAAAGTTGGAGAGGTTATATATGGGAGGTAACAGTTTATAGGGAAACATCCCAACAGAAATTGGGCAACTCAAAAACTTAGGGTTCCTAGATATAGAGTTAAATAATCTCTCAGGAAGAATTCCTGAATCTATTGCCCACCTCCAGCAATTGAGATATCTCTATCTCAGTCAGAACCAATTGTCAGGGAATATACCTGCAAATATAGGAAAATGCGCCAACTTATTAGACTTGGACTTATCATACAACAAGCTTCGTGGCCCTATACCTCCCGAGGTTGGAGAACTTGCAAATTTAGCTTTGTCTTTCAATATTTCAAACAATTTTTTGCATGGACCTATCCCTCTAGAATTAAGCAAGATGACAATGGTTCAAGCTATCAATGTTTCTGCAAATAAGTTAACCGGTTACATTCCAAGTGGGATCAGAAGTTGCAAAGAATTAGAATACCTTAATCTTTCTAGCAATGCACTTGAAGGTCCGATTCCAATGTCATTGGATGAACTTCAAAGTCTTGAGGACGTGGATTTATCCTGCAACAATTTGTCAGGTGGAATACCCATGTCATTGGTAAGTCTCAAAATGCTCATCAAATTGAATTTGTCTTTCAACAACTTGTCAGGAGAAGTCCCAAAAGGTGGCGTTTTCAAAAAGCTTGGTGCCACAGCATTTATGGGAAATCTTGGTCTTTGTGGACCTTGGGTAAGTCTATCACCATGCTCTACTCATAAACATAAGGATGTTTCACATCTGGAAAAAGTTACCATACCTATAATTGCAGTTGCAGTCCTTGTTGTATTTTGTTTGATTTTGGGATTCTTGTGGAGACAATTTTGTAAGAGGCATACTCTTCGAACATCCTTAAATGTGGAGTAATCAAAGAATTTCCTATGAAGAGCTTAGAACTATAACAAAGGAATTTAGTGATACCAACTTGTTAGGAGTGGGTAATTTGGGTAATTTTGGGAAAGTGTACAAAGGGCTTTTGAATGACGGCACAACCATTGCAATGAAGCTTCTCAATTTGGAAAATGAAGGGGCTCAAAAGAGTTTTGAGGAGTGCAAAGTATTAGGTAGAGTTTGGCACAAAAATCTGATTAGAATCATAACTTGTTATTCAGATCTCCAAATTAAAGCTTTGATATTTCCATTAATGCCAAATGGAAGCCTTGAGAAGTGGTTATATCCACATGATGAAGAAGAAAATAGTTTGACTTTGATTCAAAGGTTGAATATAGCAGTAGATATTACACAGGGCATGGCCTATCTCCATCACCATTGTTTCATGCAAGTGATCCATTGTGATTTGAAACCAAACAATGTGCTTTTGGGTGAAGATATGACAGCATATTTGATAGACTTTGGCATTGCTACCATATGTTTTGCAGACTCTGAGGATTTAGCTCTTACATCCACACATGCACTTAAGGGATCTGTTGGCTACATTCCTCCAGGTATCATTTGAGATAGATATCATGTTAGGGAATACCATGTGTTTTCTATTTTTAAAAGAAAAAATTGAATCATAAACATATTGATGATGAT
>Ga0068628_1000959_pt1 | contig 11379 bp, 8 predicted proteins | sample InSIn2gowninarea_FD_77431 | JGI IMG/M metagenome (GOLD analysis project Ga0068628, IMG submission 77431) | Clean room microbial communities from NASA Spacecraft Assembly Facility at Jet Propulsion Laboratory, Pasadena, California, USA -... ... | reverse complement strand
GAACTTGTATCTAGTTCCATGATTTAGAGGTTATGATCTGATCTTCTCGAAAGGAAAGGTGTTCCTTTGACACATAGCCATGGGTCAAGTAAAGAAGATAGGGATTCAGGTGAAGAATATCTATAAGTTGGAGCACAAAGAAGAAAGGGTCCACAACCTAGACATTGTCGAGTTGTGGCACAGGAGATTAGGCCACTTGCATCATGGAGCTTTGAATATATTGCAGCAAATCTCTACCATCTTCCCAAAGGTATGCTTGAGAAAGTTGATACATACAAGGGGTGTACTTTGGGAAAATACACCAAGTCTTCCATTCGCGATAGAGACAGTCAAGCAGAGGCTATTCTAGAGAGATTCCATTTAGTTGTGTGTGGACCATTCTTGACAGCATCTATGGCTAAACACAGGTATTATGCTATATTTGTTGATGACTATTCTCATAAATGCTGGATATTTTTCATGCATAAAAATTATCAAACTTTCACAAAGTTTTGTGAGTTTAAAGAATTGGTGGAAAAAGAAACGGGCAAGAAGGTTAAATCTCTATGGAGTGATAAAGGTGGTGAGTATGTCTCAAATGAGTTTAAGAACTTCTATTTGGCAAAAGGGATTAAACACGAGTTGTCACCACCCCATAACCCTCAACAGAATGGGGTGGATGAGAGGAAGAATATAAGCATAGTAGGGGAAGCGAGGGCAATGTTGCACGATCAAGGCCTACCACTACACTTGTGGGCTAAGGCATGCAACACAATAGTTTATGTTCAAAACCATAGCCCACATCAGATACTTGAGATGAAGACACCAAAGGAGACTTATTCTGGTAAGCGGCTAGATGTTGGTCACTTCAGTATTTTTGGGTCATCAGTATATTTCCATGTGACAAAAGATGCATGGAAGAAGCTTGAGCCAAAAAGAGAGTTGGGGATATTTGTGGGGTACATTGATACACCTCACAACTATCGGGTGTACTTGTCAACCAAGAGGATGACAATGGTTTGCAGGGATGCCAGATTGGATGAGGAGAAGGTCATGCGAGTTTCCCTTGAGAGAGAGCTTGAGCTACATGAGAATGAGGATATTTTAACTCCTAAGGTTGAGGAGCCTCAGATTGATGTGGAGCAACCACATGTAGATGATACGGGAGTGGAGACATCCACTCAGGTAGAGTCTTCCAAAGAAGGAAGAAAGCACACTAGAGAAGCTAACAGATTGTTGGATGATTCACAGAAGAATGTGGGAGCACCCACTTCTCAATGCAGGCAGAGGAGGTCACCTGAGAGGTACACTGGATACATGGCTTTTATGGGTGAATGTATTGTGCCAGAACCATCTTCATTTAAAGAAGCAGTGTAGTAGCCGGTTTGGGTTGATCTCATGGTGGAGGAGCATGACTTCATAGTTCGTAACAATTTTTTGGATGTGGTCCCTAGATCGGAGTAAAAGTCAGTGGTGAGCTCCCATTGACTTTACAAGGTAAAGCAAGTTGTAGATGGTAGTGTGGAGAAGCATAAGGCTAGATTTTTGGCCCATGGCTTTTCACAGGTAGAGGGGATTGACTATGATGAGACCTTTGCTCCTATTGCAAGGTACTCATCAACCAGATCTATATTGGCACTATCAACAAAGATGGGTTGGAAAATACATTAGATGGATGTAAAGACAACCTTCCTTAATGGAATGATTGAGGAAGAGGTGTACATAGAGCATCCAGAAGGTTTTGAGACCTTTGACCGTGAGTCGCATGTGTGCTGGCTCAAAACAACATTTTATGGGCTGAAGCAAGAACCCTGTGCTTGATACACTAGGATAGATAGCTACTTCACCAGGTTGGGCTTCAAGAAGAGTGAAGCGGATGCGAACCTGTACCACATAGTGGTGGAAGGTAAGTTGTTGATCATTGTACTTTATGTTGATGATCTCATACTGACAGGTGATGATCAGCTGATAAAATCTTGCAAGGAGGACCTTTTGATAGAGTCTGAGATGAAGGACGTGGGGCTCATGGATTCCTTTCTTGGCATGGAGGTATGGTAGGGAGATGGGGAGGAGTTTTTATCTCAATGAAAGTATGCCAACGAGATACTCAAGAGATTCCACATGGAGAGCAGCAAACCCATGGAGACTACTCTAGCAAGTAACCGGAAGAAGGAGGATGCTACTTCAGGGGAAGTAGTGGAAGCTATTATTTACAGGTATCTTGTGGGTTCACTCATGTACTTGTTGAACATACGACCGGATATGTGCTATGTAGTTAAATATCTTAGTCAAGTGATTGTTAGGCCTATCAAGATGTATTAGAAGGTGGTAAAGCATGTGTTTAGATACCACAGGGGCACTTCTCAATATGGATTATGCTACAGATGGATAGAGGGAGTGAAGCTTATATGCTTCATCGATGTAAATTGGGTAGGGATTCCATCTGATAGGAAGAGAACATCGAGAGGGATCTTTAGTATTGTCTCAGCAACAATTTCTTGGTATAGCAGGAAACAGAGATCAATTGCACTCATTTTGGTAGAGGTAGAGTACATTGTTGCGCGTTAGGTAGCATGTGAGACCATCTAGATGAGGAAGCTCCTGGTTGGTTTGTTTGGTTAGCAAATGAATCCAACTGTTATTTACTGCGATATTCAGAATTGTAACAAACTCTCTGAAAATCTAATTTTTCATGATCGATGCAAGCATATTGATATCTTATATCATCATCTCAGAGATTGTGTATTGAGGCGAATGATGTTGTTAGAGTACATTGCCACAGAGGAGCATGATGCTGACATTTTGACAAAGGCATTGTCAAGATGTAAATTTGAGTTTCAAAGAGATAGGATCGAGGTAGCTGATAATCGCTTTCTTGTTGAAAGGGAGTGTTGAGAAATGGAAACAAGAAATTCCAATTTAATTTGTGCTTGAATTAAACTGAGAATTGAAACCGAATTCTATTCCCATAGCAACTTGTAAATAGTTAATTAATTTTAATTAACTTAATTAGCTTAGGAATTTTGAGTTGGAAGTCTTTCTGTAATCATGTATATGTTCTCCCTAAGTTTTAGGGGTCCAGTATGAGTTTAAATTGAGTTGGAAATTATATCACTCAGTTTACTGAGTTGAGTTTAGTTAAATTACTTGTAAATTGTTTTTGGAACTAATAGAGGATTAACAGTCATTTGGTGCACTAATGCATCCACTAGTGCTACTCTAGTTAACTAAATATTTCCTCATGAGAAACTCATGCATGTCAGTTTAGAGAAAGACCCAGTTGAGACTAGAGTGCAGGGACAGTGTACTATCAGTTGTATGATTTACTGAGTTGTATAGATCATGCATGCAATCAAGAACTAGACCTAGTTTAGATTATGGAGCTTTCGAAGCACTAGATTCCCATTGATATGGGCTATTCAACCATGGGAATTGTGCAAGGAAATAAGGGCTTGGAGAGTAGCTGAATTTGACTAAGTGTTAACCGAGAGCTTTCTTGTGAGTTGAGAGAGTTGAGCATACTTGTGCGGACTTGTTCTAGTGAGAAAAAGCTTTGTAACTTCACTCATATTTCTAATTTATGAAATACATATAGCATGGTTTTGAGCAGTGTATTTTCGTAGATACAACTTGTGTTATGTGCCATTGATTTGTCTTCTTCTTGTTCTTATTGTTTTCATCGATCTATTGGCTTCTGCTGGTTGAAAGTAGAAGTAGATTATTGCCTTGTGCTTTAGTAATCTCATGAGCTTGTAAATATACAGAATTTTCTACAAGATATGTGCCTAAATATACTCCAATATTTACATTAGGAAGGTCTTCCTAAAATACAAAATGACTTAATCCTAAATCGACTCACATATAGGAAACAACTCTCTTACTTATCTCACAAGATATAAATTAATTAATTTTTTATGAAGCCCCTTCATATCCAATGATTATTTAGTTTGGAACCCCTCTCAACTCTATAAAAGAATACCTATTCACCCTCAAGACATATTATATCTCAATGATTTATTTTGGCGTCTCTCTAAAATCGTCGTACCACTGAAGAAATCACAGGGCAATCAGTTAAGGCATACACAAACTTGAATACAGAACCACTTCTCCAAAGTGTGGTCTTGTGTTAATTAAATCTATGCATGATTTACAACTTTTATGAAATAAATCCAAGCCACACTTCCTGAACAGAAACCCGGCATCATCTAAGACCCATGTTTTCTTCGGCTTCCTTAGGTAAGAAAGAACAAGTTTTTTTTTGGCATTTTATATCTGTTTGATTTGGGTGGTTTGTTAGCATAAAAAAGGGGTGTTTTGAGTACGTTTTTGAGGCCTTATCTCTTGACTAAGTACCTTATATTTCTGGCCCTATTATGGCACATACTCTATAGGTCTGAATAGTTAGGCTTTTGTGCATTCCACCTAGAGTTTCCATGGGCCTAATACCCTACTTGGCATCCCAACAAGAATCTACTCCAGGACAATGATTAGTGTTTAAAGGTATAGGTAGTTTGGGTATCAAATATTCTAGGACCTTGGCCTTAGAAAATAGATCCATTGTAGTCCTCACAAGAAAATAAATTACTACAACATAGTGATTCATCAAGATAAAGCAGTTACATCAACAAAGTATCATTTCTACAACATCTAGACAAGGACAACTATGTGATATTTAGCATGACAACAAGGATTGTGACTTGATTTCAGAAGTGTGCATCTTGAAAAAAATTAATAGGGATATTTTTTACCTACTGCAAAGTGTGATTTGAACTTTATTCACCGACAGTTGTCAATATAAGAAAATGTTTCTCACCATTAAACAATGGTTGTAAGAGGTTCATCGTTTGAGTATCAATATCATGCACTAAGCCAATCATTGACTTTTGTATGATTTGGCTTTATATATGCTTGATAGTGACTTAACATATATCTATATTGACTTGACATTTAGACTTAACAATGACCTCAAAAATAGACTTGACATATTGACCTGACACAGTGTTGACATACTAAATTGACAGATAGACTTAACATATAAACCTGACTTGATTGAAAATAACGTTATTATGCCAAACAGTGACATGACCTTAGAACATTATACCTTATGTGACCTTGAAAAACAATGATATAATGTTTAACAATAATTGGAAGACCTATAGGTATTCCTTGTACATGTGTCTCTGGTTTGATGGATTCATATGTAATGTGGCTACAGTAATAGTTGTGGTTGCCTATTTAATTAATAATCCTTGACTTGATGTCACAAAGATGAATGTAGCAAAAGTTTACAAGGAAGTAAGACTGTGATGACAGTATTGACTTTTGATTTGAATTAATTTGGTGTTTAATCCTTAACTTGACACAAACATCCAACATGACTCTTGACAGTGATTACTCATATCTATATACCTGTCACAAAGATGTTGGTTAATCTTATACTTAGATTTACACGGCTATAAGTGACTTGACTAGGTGATGCAACCTTCAATGATATGATAATGATTATGCATTGATTGTGTTATTATACCCATAGTGACATCAATTATTTTGGCTAGCTATGACATATAACATATAATATTGACCTTTAAGACCTTACCTATAGATTACAATAATTTTATTTTGACATTGACTTATACACCTGATATTGACTTGACATATTTAGTAAATTGACACATAGACTGAACACACATTGGCATGACTCTTGACAAGTGATAATAATCTTGTTTTACAATTTATTGACATGGGACATGGACAACAATATACGATTTGTGATTAGTAGTAGAAGTGAGAATACATATTCCTGTAGCCCTCCTTAGGCCTAGTTGAAAGAACTGATTGCAGGTCATCGAGGTGACCTGAGGCACCTTGGTTTGTGCCATTATTTGATGGCAGTGTCAGATGGTTGTAGCATCATGTGCATCCTAATGATATCGATGTTTGAGAATTGATGATTATTCATTCATGAGAAGAGACATGCAGTGATATCTAGCAGTTGTGCAATGATCCGTAGTGACAGTGATATACAGTGTACAATGATAGTGATGTGTAGTTGAATAGTGATAGCTTGATGTGTAGCATTGTGTATTAATTTATTTGGGGGAATAGTGATCAGTGGCTACCAGGATTCGACATTTATTCTATATCTTTCTTACAACTATCCTACATTGGTTCAGAGTACAGGGGATCCAGTCTGAAAATTGTGAAACATGGTATTTTGGCCCATTAAGGTAGGTGATTGGAGTCACTGTCAGGTTGTGATCTAAGAAAACTTTAGGCTAGCAGGGACATAGTAGTGAAAGGGCATTGTGGTACCCATTCAGTTGTGGCTAATAACCTAATAAGGCAATGAAGCATCCTTTCCAATAGCAACTAGTAAACAGAGTGTTGGGGAAATCATCAGGTTGTGGCCTGATACACAAGGTGTTTGGGCATCCTTCTGGTTGTAACATGATATTAAGATCCAGTAATGTCCTATAGGTTGTAGGCCTATGAATTAGGGGGTTGATGCCTCCCTCAGTTATAGTTGAAATCTTAACGTAATCAATTTTGTTTTAACAGAGAGAAGACAATTACTAAAGAAGCATTCAGTGGTTTTTGACCCAGAGGGGGTTTTCTACCTAAAAATATTTATGTCCTCTATTTTATCTTTCTGCATTGTTGTATGGTGTTGTCTACAGTTGATTACTTTTTAAAATTGTTGAAGAAGAACATTAATAATAACTGAAGAATAACTAATGCTCTAAAAAGGATTAAAGAGTGCTAATTGCTAAAAAATACTGAATCACCCCCCTCTCAGTATTTCCATCAATTAGTGTGTTAAAATTTGGTAACAAGAGTCCAATCATCATTTTATTCACTTTATCCCATGTTTTGTTGCATGCTAACCACTAATCCTCCATGAACCTGATCAATTCTTCTACCAAATTGACCCAGTAGCAAGAGGAAACACTCATCCACTTGAGACTTTCCATGTTCAAGAGATTAATTATGTGCTTCTCATCTCCCTTCATCTTTTGTATCTTCTTGACATATTTTGTTTTGATGAATGTTTTCTCTCCTCTTTCCTTCCATTTCATATCATTTTTGTGAGCTAATGAAAATTGTAAAGTCTCTTCCTTGAGTTCAAATACATTTTATGGAAATACATCTTATGCTTCCAAACATTATAGGTGTTCTCCATGATATTAGCCACCAAAGTCATTGTTCCCCTATTTATTTATAAATTTTCTATTTATCTTGTAGGGATGGACTTCCTTGCGTAGTTGATCTAATTATTTTTCTTCTTCTTTAGATATATAAAATGAAGCATGGGAAATGGTGAGACTATCTATTGCTAAGCCAATTGTTCATGCCCTCTTGGTATCTACAATAAGCTCTTCTATGGTATAAATTATGCTAGATTCAATTTATATCTTGCACTTATATTGTTTACTTCTGACCACATATCTTATTTTCCTGCCATATGAGATTTTTCAAGATATACCACATCAGCCACTAGCTATGGGAAATATTAGTCTTCCCATGAAAGAATTTTCTCCAAACTCCATGTCGTGTGGATCTACTCCATCATTCTTCCATGTATCCATTATTCCTTACCACTTGTGATAGTACCCTTCCTAGTTGTAGTACCATTTTGATTTCCTTGTCTTTCTTTGGCATCCTTGGCATCAGGAACTTCTTTAGTGAAATTATTGTTTGCTTCCCAGGCCTCTTCATGAATGTTTTTCTACTCACAATAATTATAAATGCTTTCTTAACCAATTTCATTTTCATTCTGCTCATTCACCTTAGGAGTCTTATTTTTTGTAATGGTTTCATATAATACTGGAATTCTAATGTATTTTGTCTTGTCTTCCTTTATTAAATAAATGACATTTTTAGGTATATAAGGCTTGGCTTTAGTTGTAGTGACTTTGAGTTTTGACTTTTTCTTCTCCTTATTTTCTCTCTTGATCCTCTCTTCCTTTTCTTTTTGGGTTGTTCTTCTTTTTCTTGTTGTGCCAACCACCCTCACCATAAATTCCAACTTCTCTTCTCAAGCCTTTTCCTCCCTTCCTTTTCTCTTTTGTTTTATTAGGTATTTCTTCTTTGATCTTCCTCCTACTTAATCCTTTCTTAGGAACTCTTAAGCTTCCTCTTGTTCTTTTTTCTTTCTTAACCCCTCCTTAACTTTCCTTTCTCTTGTTCCTCCTAAATAACCTTTAGCTCAACTTCATCTTTAAGGTGAGACATTCCTACTTACCTAGTTTCCTCCTCAATCTTTGTATTCATTTGATTAATGATATGCATTTGTTCTTCTTGGATATTGTGGAAAATATTATTCTATTTGGATTGACTCTTCTTCTTTCAACTTCTTGATAATTGAGCATTCTATGCAAAAATCTTGTCCTACCAATACTCGTGAGCATATGACCATGTTATCGATACATATTATGCATGCTTTGCTACCATCCCTTTTAGATAATGTCTTCTAAATCTTGTGGTATCAAACCTATAATATAATTGTGATTATCCCTCATACTTGGCATGTTTGGTGTCTATTACCACATAATAGGATATTTATAAGTTATAAGGGATGAATATCTTTTTTAATCCTTTAACAAGGCGGAATTAAAACATTTCATAATAGTATGATAATATATTTCACCTACCATGGGCCTATAGAACATAGCCAAGAAGGGGGTTTGGAGGATCAGTGGCTCCATATATGTGTATATAGGTGTGATCATCCTCAAATTATTGATTGCCAATATAAGCTAGAATTTTCTTTTCTTTCTTAAACCACCTTGGGAATTCTTTCCCAAAGATGAGTTGATATAGATGAGTAATGAACACATCACATATTAATGAATACAAGTTTTTGGATATGTTTTCCCATAAAACATTCAAATACACATGCATTGGTGGGTTTAATGGCTACCAAAATATTGTTCACATAGCAAAATAACTTCTATCACCTATGACATCTAGAAAATAGGATGTCATGTAAAAAACCAAAATTTCATCAACCTCGAGGTTATGAGCCTACCTAATTCTAGTTCTCAACTACTTGGATATGGTAGCTATCTAATTGTACCTTTTTCCCTACATGCCTATGCTATAATCGAATGATATCAAAGCATCTAAAAATTATGCAGAAACTTTTTTCCCATATAACCTACACAATAGGAACATGAGGTACATGAAAGGTTCATGCAAGCTAGTGGTAGTGTATATTCCTCTAGGTCTAGTGAAGTGTCTCTCATCCTTATTCGACCAACTAGATAGGATCTTAACCACACTATATTTCTCATAAAATCCTAGCATGAAGTCACTATTTAGTAGTCCCTTTAGGTTTGTAAACTTATACTACAATGACACCTCCTGTGGCAGGAAATTTCCAATGCATTCTTCCTTTTGACTAATCATTAACGAGCCTTTTAATTACCTTTCTAATTTCTGAGAAAGAAAACCAAAACTACATGCATTTAATTATCAACTAAGATTCGTGTGGAACTTGTGTACTATTGTGCATCATATATTCTAGTGTGATCTAAAGTTTTAGTATTATAAATGAATGTCAAAGGGAAAGATATTAAGATGTTTTCACAAGTAATCAAGAGAAATCCACACCATGCTTGCAATCAAAACCACTCTTTTAGGAAAGTAAACAACACACTTGCATGAAATTATATGTTCTTGAAGGAAACTAAACACTCTGGAATTAAAGGTTGACTTGTTCAAGTGTTTCAGATGATATTGAATTTTGTAATAGGAATGCACATGAAATATAAGGTATAACAAATCTGTAATAAACCACAAGTTATAATAGATTCAGACTATGTTGCATTATAAAGAATCACACTACAATGATAATTACAATTTCTGGAAAATAAATAAAGCAAAAGGTAAGTATGAAAACAAAGTAATTATTTAAGCCTACAAAACAAATCACTATAATGTTAATCCAAATCTGCAGTATTGTGAGTTGTAGCATTAACATAAACTATGAGCTACAATTATAGTTTCACATGAATTGCAATAATAATCAAATCACATGTTAGAAATGTAACAGTTACAGTTATGTATACAATCAAGAGCTACAACAGTATGTAATTGACCAAATTAAAGGTTAGAATTGTAGCATTTTGTAGACAACACAATTAGATATCGGAGTTCTAGCAAAACAAAAAACAGAGTTATTACCTAAAATAAAATAATACAAATAAAGCTACATCTATATTACAATGTTATATCTACAATACTTGGCTAAGGAGGGGGCCCTACCTCCTTATATAAGTCACTATTTAAAATAACAACAATGCATTAGCCAAACAACAAACCATCAATTCGAATTGGAAAGGAGTAGTAACTTACATTGTCAAAACTAAATTATAGTTACAGACTAATTGAGTTTCTCCAAATTGTAGATTCCTTATCATTAATCAATTATTTTTTTCATCTCTTATTGTTCTACTTGTGCAAATATTTGAAGTATATTAAGAGTTTTATGGACACTCATAAGAATTTGATTGTTCTATCCAGTTACAATGAATTTCTTTAGAATGTACAAAATCAGCAAAACATTGACTCGATTAATTATGTGACAAGTGTAAACTAGGACATGTGTTCCTTATGGAGAGACCAGTTGTCCTTGTCACTTTCATGCATTAGGAGATTGGTTGGTTGGATGATCTTGTCAATATTTTGATGATAGTTATGAAGTTGAGATGACATGATGTATCATTTGTCAAGAATTGCATCTTTTTCCTAAATAGTCAATGGACTGATAATAATAGTAGTAGCTTTTGGAGTGAGATTTAGTAACAATGCTAAGGTGAGTTGTGGCAATGAGGAGTCACAACATTATTTTCAATCCCCTAGAGTCACAACACAAATTTCAGTTCCTCGAAGTTGCGACACCAAGTTGGAATGGTAAGTCATAGCAACCAACAACAAGGAGTTGCAACAACTCGCAACTAGGAGTTGCAACAACTCGCAACTAGGAGTTGCAACACCTGGAAACTAGGAGCTGCAACTCCTGGCAACCAAAAGTTGCAACACCTAGCAAGTAGGAGTTGTAACACCTGGAAATCAGGAGTTGTAGCACCTAGCAACCAAGAGTTGCAACACCTAGTAACTAGGAGTTATTGCACCTAGAAATAGGGATTTCCATCACCTAGCAACTGAGAGTTGTAGCAACAATCCACGGTGAATTGTGGCACCTATTCCCTACTCCTATTTGGAGGTACCTATGGATATCTACCTCTTGAATACTACTAGTTAGAATAGAAAGGTAATGATCTCCTTAAACACAAAAGAACAAGCATTAATATGGAATATTAAGAGAATAATTATACCTTGACTCAAATGAATTTATATCGGATAAAAGGTTGTTGAGATGAGGTCAAAATGGGGAAT
>Ga0068628_1000958_pt1 | contig 11382 bp, 20 predicted proteins | sample InSIn2gowninarea_FD_77431 | JGI IMG/M metagenome (GOLD analysis project Ga0068628, IMG submission 77431) | Clean room microbial communities from NASA Spacecraft Assembly Facility at Jet Propulsion Laboratory, Pasadena, California, USA -... ... | reverse complement strand
TTATATACGACTCGGATCACTCGCGGGAAGACGTAATTACCCTATAGTACTACGAAGACACTACCTCTATATCGGAACTTAGCAGCGACTAAAAAAGCTCATATATTTTGAGAGTTATATTAGGGGGAAGGAGCATACCTCGACGTATAAAGACATCATGGTAATGATCGAGAAGAAGGCATCTCAAAGTTTAGATATACTAACGGTAGAGCGGGAGGGTACTTAGGAAACAGCAGTTAGGCACTTTTGACAAGCTATGATTGAGCGACTCGATCCCATCCGCAAAGTATTGGTGGCACAAACTGATCAGTCAGTATCCGCAAGAATGTGCCACGTCCGGAAGTTTAGACAAAATAGCTCTCAATATAGCATTGGCTCTGTCGCTGAAATCTACATCATAGTAGCCCGAGCGTACTCTTGCCTTTGCTTCTATTCGCAAGAAGGTGGTAGGAAGAAAAAAGTATTATTTCAAGCAGAATCTGGCGACCATTCATTACATTCAGCCAATTGCCGTTGACATACGAAAGTCTACAAACCCCCTTTTCTATCTATGCCTCGATAAACCCCGGTGGCAGCGTGCAGTTCACAGCCAACAACGAGTTATCAACGTCTCCGCACTGGAAGTTGTCTACCAAGCCCGCAGGATCCGTCACATGGATATCCTCAGCCACGATATTGCTACAGCTGCTCTTGCTGCTACAAACAATGGTTCCGGAGACGGGGTTGTACTTCTTGCTGGTTGTGCCGGTGAAGCCCTTGAACGTGATGTCGCTCATGGTGATGTTGCTGGGCGCAAGCTGGCAAAGAGTGAAGTTGTTCTGGCCGTAGCAGCCGGTTACGACAATGGCATAGTCGTTGTTCACATTCGCAAAAGTGTCGTAGGTGATGTTCTTGACACGGCCGAGACCGCCGCCGCCTTGGAGGTCGGCGGAGAGGGCGGATGGCACACCGGGCCAGACCTTGATGCGAGCGCCGTTCTGTGCGTTCACTACGGAGGATGTCAGTGTTGAGATGGTAGTGTAGAGCCGATGGAGCTTACTCATGGTAACGTTGTAGACGTAGATGTTCTCGACAATGTCGGTCTCGCCGGCGTATTGACCGAGAGATCCGACGGAGATGCCGTGCGATCCATTGCACCACATATTCTGCACAAGCATGTTCGTACTGTTGGGTTTGAAGCTCACGCAGTCGTCCCCTAAGTAAGGAACTTAGGTTAGAAATAGCACCTAGGTAAATATCATTATAAGAGCTTACCGTTATTAACCCACCAGTTCTGGATGCTTGGAGTGTGTCAGCAACTGTGGCGAAAGAAAACCGAGTTTAAGTACTTACACAATGTTATCAGATCGGTAAGTGTCGATACCATCCGTGTTCTTGGCCTCATTGGCACTAACAGACTTGCCAGTAATGTTCATACCGTCCAAAACAACGTTGGAAGAGTTCTGGACGAAGAAGTAGTACTCGGGAGAGTTGACCATGCGGAGAGGACCGATTGTGCCGCCCTTGAGACCGTCGATACCGAAGAGGACTGGACGAAGAGTGAATGCGTTGGCGTGGTAAGCGTCGTACCAAACTTGTCCGTTGCCATCTAGCAGACCGTTGCCGTACACGTTGACGTCTTGACCACCAAGCTTGAAGAAGGTGGTAACGTTCTGCAAGCAGATTCTGTTAGCGAAAACGCAATTATACCGTGCGAAGATTTCTCGTCGGAAAAGGATGAGCACCAGACTTTAAAACTTACCTGGAAGGTGTACTTGAAGCTGTTTGCTTGCCAGTATACAGTATCATTCGTGAAAGTAATCTTTCCTTGAATGTCGACATCGATGTGCATCAAGAAGCTCCAGTCCATGGCAGTGCCGATGGTGAAGTTCTGGCCCTGAGGGAAGACGACTACACCACCGTAGTTGCACTTATGAAGAGCAGCAAGGATGTTGGCGGAGTCGTCGAGACCAGATCCACGAGCGGTGAGCACACATTGGCGGTGGCGAGGTTGAGTGGTGTCTGAAGGAAGTCAGTACGAGGAGAAGGAGAGTAAGGCGTGTCCTGGACATACAGTTGAAAGGCTTAGCAGGCTGATGAGGGTGGAAGTGAGGTAACCACGATGGACGGCCATAGTTGGGTGATCCAGACCAAGCCAGAGGGCCTCCCCATGAAGGCGCCCATGATGGAGAATTCGGTGCTGCTGCGGCGAGAGCGCTGAAGAGGCCGGTGAGGACTGCTGCCTTGACCATGATGAGCTGTTTTTAAGAAAGATGGGAAAGATATTCAGGTACAGTGTATGCTGCTGAGACGATCTTACGGTGGGAAGCAGAAGGGCTTTATACATGTCCCCAGCAGCACACACGCAGGTCGCACTAGCAAGATCTTTCCCCACATGGATGCAGCAAGTCATTGATCTGACCCCAGCTTCTGCAGGAACCCCGCAGGAAAGGTATGCTGCGGAGGTGGAGGTGGCACCAGCGTTGCCTCTTTTGGTATTCTGGCGGCAAGAGATGGACCGTGAAGAGGAATAGAGAAGAGAAGACGCCGAAAGACCGAGCAGGAAGCGACAAGTCGACGTGCATGAGACTGCATGTGCCTCGAAGAACGCCGCTTTTCGAGGAGGTATCGACGTCGCTTACCATCACTTGAGGTACTGACACAGACAAGACGCCCCGAGGAGCTTACGAATGCTTGACGCCCTCAGCCAAGTGCCTTCGACGATGAAGCAAAAGATCAAGCAAGAGGAGACGTTGTCTGGAGAATCCGGAGACCCCACGAAAACCCCGCTGCTGAAACGGCAGCACGGTGGCGGTGGCAAACGGCAAAAACTACAATCATCTTCCACTCATTCTTCAATCTTTTCTTCATAGTTCTACCAAGGCCGACGGAGTGCAGCACAGAGAACAGATAAGTTCTGGATGTTTTAGTTACGAATATGGCAATCAGCCAGCCAGTTATGGCCCCTCGGAATTCCTTAGCACACAGCCTCGGCTTCAAACATGAGGCGAGTTACTTCAAGGATGTATCATACATCTAGGTTAGCTTCATACGGGCCATCTGTATGGTCATGCAGGTACAGCGAACTCCGGCCCATCGATTACCGTACTCTGACCGAGAGGTATCAGACGGAACCACCTCCTTTCAGCAGCGGAGCAACCTTACCGCAAGATAGCCCAAACACTTGATATAACGCAGCCACAAGACATGAGAGTATACGACATTAATCACCCCTTCGCCACCAGTCTTGCAGGATGAGCGCTACTGAAGAACACAACGAACAAAACAACTTATCTTGAAGAGAGTAGCATTCTTTGCCCACAGGTCCTCCATTACATTAATCTTGAGACTTATCCTTGATACAGCAGCCACGATCTAATCATCGCCCATCTCCTCCTCCTCATACTCATTACTCTCCTCCTGCTCTCTCTCCGGTTCTCTCGGTGTACCAGTCTCCACACTCCCCGGAGCCGTAACAGTCACAGTAGCTACCTGTCTCTTCCCGAAACCAGAGACCATTTGACCGACCGACTTCCCTGGACCAGATGGAGCCAATGCCGTGGGAATTGAATAGCTTCTAGCTTCCAAAGTTGGAGTCATCGTTGGTGTAGACACGGCAGTCATTGTGCACTTGGGACCGCAAATGCTGCAGTCAGCTCCATCAGCTCCCCTTGTTATTAGACTCTTCGTGGCAGAGCTCGAGTGCTTTCCACACTCATCACACTCAACACCTCTAGTAACGAGACGTGTAGATAGTGTCTTTGGCTTCGCAGAGTACAAGGGGTGTTTGCCGCAGCTGTCGCAGTTCATGTCTCTCTCGATCTTGCCAACGAGGCCATGAGTCACTTCTGTGATGTCTGGCAGAGCTGTGATTTCGGGGACTGGGATACTGGTTCTCTTGACAATGCTGGTTTGGAGAGTAGTGCGAGTGGACCGGATGCGGCGGTGGTCTCGGTCTGGGAGGTGGGTATAGCCACCTGCGGGACCGTCGAGGACGAGGAAGTTGGAGTCGGGCTGAGCTCTGGAGAGTGTTAGCTCTTGATTGTAATATGACGTCGGCGAGACTTAGAGCAGGACGACTCTGGGAAAGACGAGGAGTGAGAAAGAGGAAAAGAGAGGAGCTTACAGGGCGGCAGTGCCAAGGGCGCCTAGCGAGCTGAGTGCAAGTAGAACGTTTGAGAAGTGCATATTGACGGTGTCGGTGGTGTGTTGTGGTGTTACTTGCTGAGACTTGAAAAAAGAAAAAGATATCAGGAAAAATCAAACACGTCACGAATGTATATCCACCATCTCTGGTCAGCTCGCACAGCAACAAAATCACGATCACACATGACTGAGCAAGAAGCTTTTATAAAGTAATAAAGTATATGACTGGAATGTGGTCGTGATGATGTTGAGAGAACCCCTTTTTGGGCCAAGGGCTCTGTCTGCCAGGACAACGTCAGGTCACCATCATTATCGAACCAGTGCGTTTTCGACGCTTATGATCATGCTACGCTAATCAAGTCCATGCTATGCAACCCTCCAAGAACAAACAAGATTTCAGAACAAAAACACCGACAACCAGAACCCAGGACCAACTTGAACACCACATCCTCACCCCAAGATATGGCCATCCTCAGCCAACACCAACCATTTCCTCTCCAAGAACCGCATATCATACCACAATAGCGTCTAATACTGGCTCTGTTCCTGCTTCGCCTGACCCTGCTTCGTCTGACCCTGCTGGCCCTGCTGACTCTGCTGCCATTTCCGGTATTCTTCATACTGGCCTTGTGCCTTGTCGGCCTGCTCCTTAGCAGCCTTTTTCGCTCCGACCTTCTCGCCGAACATGGAAATGTAACCGGGAAGAGGCCCGACCAAGGGAGTGGCGAGGAATGGAAGCAATCCCCAGTCCCACTTAAACTTGTCGCCCTTGTCCTCGGCGAGGGCGAGATCGGTGGCTGGGGCCTCGATGGCAGCGATGGCAGCAATGGCGGCGATCTCGGGGTCGGGTGCATTTATGCTGTGTTGTGTCAGTTGTGGTGACTTTTTAGGGCAGATGTGAAGGGAGTGGAGGGCTTACGGAGCAGCCAAGGCAACGGCGGCGAGGGCGGCGAGTATGATTGTGGTGGTCTTCATTTTGGTGGTGTGTGTTGAAGAATATGATGGTGTTGTTGCTTTGGGTGGTATGTGTGCTATAAGAGATGTGTGTAGCGAACGTAATTGTTTGAAATTTGCGTGAGGTGGATAGAGAAGCAAGAGAAAGAGAAGAAGATGACTTAAAGGTGCAGAGCTTGCTCTTTTACATCACCCCTTACAACCCTGATGCTTATGAGGAGGCTGTGCAGTGCGTGTTGATAGTAGATCGATGCAGCTTCATCCGGTGACCAGATAGGGTCAGCTTGCTTGGAAACACCTCTTTCAGCATTTATTGCCCTAGGAGCCTGCCTCCAAGCCTCCAGTTGCTACGAGACGGCCGGTGTTGTGCTTGCGAGCTGAAGGTTGAGATAAGCTTGTTTCAGCCCACAGGTTAGCAAGAATGTTTAGCTCAATGTCGACTATACGTCTCCCTTGAACCATCACCCAGACGGCCGGTACCCCCAGCAAACAGACATATCATGCTCGCCAAGATCACCAAAGCACAACGATGATCAATGTAAAGCTTCATCTAGCTTCTAAGGGAAGCTCGCCCAACACAGCTTGCACTGGCACAGCAACCAGGACCCCGAGAAGCTTCGTAAAATCCTTCTTTTCTTCTCTCTCGTTCTGCTTCTCGTCTTTCTTCTTTCTCACTTCTCTCCCTTCTCACGTCTGACCATCTGCCAACTCGTACAATTTGCACAACATCACCTCCCATTCTTCACACCATCCAAACCATCTACAAAGCAATCAGAACTCGAGCAAAATGAAGTTCTCAGCTCTTCTCCTCCCTCTTGCCTCTCTGGCCGCTGTCACCCTTGCAGCGCCGTAAGTCCCTCCAGCTTAGTACAACAATTCTTCCACGCACCATTAATCTAACAACCCCCAGCATCGACGCCGACACCCCCAACGTCAACCTCTCTCCCGCCGAGCCCGCCGTTCCCGTCCCCCAGGTCGCCAACGCCGAAATCAAAGCCACAGACGACACAAACACACCGACAACCGACATCTCCGCCGTCCCAGAAGACGGAACGCTGTACGTGGGCCCTAATGGCGACATCGTATGGGCTGCGTTGCCCTGGGCTGGAATTGCCTTCGTTGCAGCAGGATACACTGCGGTTGCTGCGGCGCTTGGAGGAGCATGGCTGCCACATTTCAAGCACAAGGACGACTTGGAGTGATTTGTAGGATGAAAACATTGTGATGGAGACGGTGGCGATGATACGGAGGATCGACTGAGAATGTTGCTAGAAAGCTAGCGGGTATTCCTACTGGGGGTGTGTTTTTATTGGAGCTGGAGTAGTGTCGAGTAGTAATTGTAATGGTGATGAAGCTTGCTTCGACTCTGCTTTAGGACTGTAATTTGCGTGATATCGTGACATGATCCCACATGTACGCGATACAAGCCGCTTGACCTTGACCAACAGTAGGCTGCAGAATCAATGGGCGAACATTGCGACACTCTTCCGTCTGCCTTGGGCTTCGCAATCTTTGACACTTTTAAGATGCTCTAGTAGATTGGTTACATGAGAGGGCCCCATGGAATGTCCTATACTCGTCAGCATTCGATTATGAGCCGCCCTCCAGGCTGGTCACCTGTCATACGACCGACACTCACTTCGTGTAGAAGAGCCACCTTGCTTTTACCACGAAACCGACTTTGACATCAATTCTATCTTCATTACTTGGCTTAGTCTCCCGGTAGTCGCCACAAAAACAATATCAACCACAGACATTTTCTTTTCTGCTTTGTCTTTCAACATTTCCCACCTTCTTCCCTTCCAAGTTATCATCCACCAAATAACATTGCACTCGACACCAGTCAATCATCAACCTACCGCCAAGATGAAGACATCCACTCTCCTTCTGCCTCTATGCTACGCGGCTTCGCTTGCTAGCGCAGCTCCGTACGTGGCTGTTTTATGAGCTTTGAGCAGCAGGTGAAAAGACTGACATCTCATCTCTCGTAGTATCGACACAATCAGCACTGCAATCAGCAACGTCACACTCACCGACGCGCTGGGCGGCGACTCCTTCTCCACCATGCCTATCATCCCGGAAGTTGACGCGGCTTCTATGACTGATGTCGCAGCCACCACCACTCCTGCCACCACCACCAGTGAGGTTGCCACCACCAACGAAAGCACCGAGACCAGCGATAGCAACGCAACCACCACATCCGCCACCGCAACAGCAGAAGACAACGCAACCGCCGCTCTTGCAACCGCAGAAGACGACACAATCCTTGACACATCAACCACCGGCTCAGCAGACGGCCTAGGCAGTTTCCTCAGAAAAGGGTTTACGTCTCTCTTCCAGAATGAGGCTCTTACCTATTCCATAGGAATCCCTGTGAACCCTTTTTGGCCCGCGTGGTTTAATCCCATGAAGCCGTTTTGGAAGGATAATTAGGATGGGGAGGGGAGTGGGTGAGGAGGGAGAAGGGAGAAGGGAAGAGGGTGGGATCTTGGTGATGGTAAGATTAGGAAAGGCTACTGCGGCGATAAGGGTGCTGCATCATACCGTCTGGGATGGCGTTTGGTGTTTGCTTGACGTGGAAAATTAAGAGGAAGGGCTACTATATGTTAACTGTTGCTTAAACTCGATTCTCGTGTCTCTGCTTTGTTTGTCTTAGATCCTCATATCTCGACTTGCTTCTTTGCTTCTTGGTCCACTGCATACGTCCGCAGTGGCGAAGATGGCCTTGAAGTGGCGATTGTGAAAGTCCGAAATTCGAATCGGTGTGGTATACGTACCACTTACCAGCAATAGAGCTCGCAACTCAATGTTCACAGTCTGGCTCGCCTACCTCAACACAACACAACACATGCATGGCAACCAGCTCAACCGCACGGGGGTCACCAAAACTGGTAGCACTTTCTTCCTCGCACACAAGTGCCATTCTCTCACAGCATTTGCTTGTCTTGACAAAACAAGACAGTGCACACCACTTACTTCCACAACTCACTCACAACCGCAAGATGAAGGCTTCAGCACTCCTCCTGCCGCTTTGCTACGTAGGCTCCCTCGTTTGGGCAGCTCCGTATGCCACTCACGCTCTTCAGGCATCACATCTCATGACTAACTTGCCACAGCATCGACGCGAATATTCCAGAAATGGCCCGTATCCACAGCCTTCCCTCCGCGCCAGTCTCCTGGCCTGACACAGCAGCGCCCGGAATCTCTGCTGTCGCCGCCGACGAGCGTACCGACGAGGTGAACACGACTGATGTCGCAATTCTTCCAGAAGAGGACTTAAATCTGAGTACAACGAACGGCGACTTTCCCTGGCTATTAGGTGCAGGCTTTGCTGCAGTCCTTGGGGGAATTGCGACGGCGATTTTTGTGCCGCTGACGCATGGTGGGAACAAGGATCCTAGGTTGCACTAGATGCAAAATTCGTCGGGAGAGAGCGAGGAAGGGGGGCAGGAAGCGAGTGGTTGTGTCTGGTGTTGTCTTGGCGTTGGCGTTGATACCAGTGTGAATTGGCCAAGTGAGATTGGCATGACTTCGGCGGCCTTGATCCCTCCATGCTGGGGAAGGATTTGGGATGCGAGCATGAAGACAGTGGTGGACCGAAGTTTTGCTGAATGATGTGCAGTTGTGCTGTCGAGGTTGAGGAGTATATGGGGACCCCCGGGGTCTTCATTTTCAGTCTATCAAGTCTTGGCCCGGCAACACACTCGAATATCACTCGTCACTCCAACATATTAGAATCGCAACATGAAACTCTCAGCCTTACTCCTCCCACTCTGTTCATTCGCAGCAGCTCCGCAGGCCACCTGTTGTCGAAAATTGGAGACCCTAAACTTATCGTCACAGATTCAGCGCGATCGAGCCCACCAACTCGGTATCTACTATCAACGTAGCAGGCGCCTCATCCTCCGTCGCCGCGTTAACCGTGACTGCGCTAGAGCCTATCGCCGAAGACATCAATGTCGAACTAACTGAGGCTAGCAGCGGAGAATGGTTTCACTCCTTCCTCTGGGGAGCGTTGGTTATGATGCTTGTTGGTAGCGTCACGACGGGCATGATAGTGACGACTGATGAAGCTTGATCGTGATACGAGGAATGAGATGGTTCAGAGTTTGCGATGGCCGTAGGAGTGGAGTAATTGTCATGGCGAATGAAGTGCTATGAAGCTGAAATGTGTCTGTGGCGTGATGAGTAGCGTGAGGTCGGTGATGTGTACAAATGTGCGGTAGCGGGGAACATATCATCAGCCATGGTCCTCACCTCCGTTCTTTCCCCACAGCAACAAGTTCAGTCACCTTGCCAACGTCCGACATACCACTACAACGACCGTCACGATGAGACCCTCAACTCTACTTCTTCCTTTCTACTCGCTAGCCGTTGTCAGCTATGCAGCACCATACGTCGGCGAGGTATGAGATGGTTTAGAAGCTTATCAGTCACTGCCTCAACAGTCGAGCCAGCTACTGCCGAACTCTCCACCACAAACGCAGCGGACAGTCCTGTATTGCCCTTCATAGCCTAGGAGCCAGTTTCCGACGACACCAAGATGAAATTAGCTGCGCCGAACGGGGATTGTCCTTTCTACCTTCCCGCAGTACTGCTAACTCGTGGCATAGAGACGGAGCTTGACGAAGCTTCGCACAGCCTCGGGGTCAAAGCTGATAGTGTTGATGGTGCGGATTTTAGTTGAGAGTAATTGTAATGGGTTGGCAGAAGCTTGTTATTTGCTGCTGGTAACAGGTTCGAGAGCTTGGTTGCTACAGTTCAAGTATACTTTAGTGATGTGAATTCAAAACACGACGGTCATTGAGTGAATTACCTTGTTGCACAATATACTTTTCCCAATCTAGCGAAACCCTTTCGCAGGCATTTTGCTGCTCGAAATCGCATCACGCTTTTGTCTTCGTTCTTCACTATCCTCACCACCGTCAGCACTGTTTGTCGTTAATTTCGCTACTACTCAATTGTATGTGTGTAAAACATCTTCAGTGCCACACTGTTCCTGATACACCTTGCAGCAAATCCCACTTCAACATCACAGCCGTCGAAATGAAGGCCGCCACAATCCTCGTCGCTCTCTGCTCTGTCGCCAACTTCGTCGTCGCTGCGCCGTACGGTTCACCCACAGCTCGCCCGCACATCTCACACAATCACAACTGACACATCATAATAGCGTCGAGGCCCCTGCACCTAACAGCCCCAAACTTGTCGCCAGCGCACCAGTCGCCCAAACTAAAGAACTCGCCGGTCTCAATGTCGTGTCTCAAGACGAGAACGGCATCACTCTCACCGGCGCGAATGGCGATTATTTCTGGCTACCTCTGACCGCCTATGCCGGTCTTGTCGCCGCCGCTGTCGGTTCGACTATCGGAGGACTGGCATGGTGGGCTAAATCGAGGGACGACATTGCAGTCGCGGACTACTCTGCATTCCTGGCCGCTACCAAGGAGCTTGCCACAAGGGACATACCTGCCACACCAGAAGGATCTAAGGCGCTCACTGTTATCGGTGCCCAGGGCGACAGCGTTATGCTTGCTGATGAGTCTGGCGAGTGGTTCTGGTTGCCCATGGGTGTTGCTGCACTTCTTGCTGCTAGTGTTGCCGGTGCTACTGCCGCTGGCTTTGCTACACTTCCAAAGAATAACTAAGTTAGGGTTTCGCTGTGAGTATGGTGTGTCATCTGTTTGGGCTGCGTGGGCGATTACTGTAGACGTTGATAAGTAGACATAATTGTAATGTTTGGGCGACGAGAGTGGTATTTTGCTCGGTCTGCTTCAATGCCTGATCTGTGTGAATCCTATGTGAGTATCGCCACGTGCAGTCATGATGATGGACGAGCACGAACGCACTGGTTTGAAGACATGTACAGAATGCTGGTCTTTCTGGGGAGTATCTCGTCACTGTTGTTACAGCTCCAATGCATTTCTTGATACACCTCACCTCGTCTCCAACTCCTAATCATCGTTCTTCACCCTCATCTATGCTTTCGAAAAGTCCTCACCGTGTGCCTTTGCCTCAGCCTGAATCTGCTTGAACCTGTCTCCTGCGGTGGGCAACTTGTTGATTCTGTCCATGACCTGTCCACGTCCAATGAGCGAAACAACAATAGCAGTTCCGACAACGGCGGTAAGCACAAAACGATAGCTGCTGTACCATGGTGGTGTCCAGCCGCGGTTGGTGGCAATGCTGTCAACTGTGTAGAGAGTGTTGAAGGCAAGGAATTGTGTGATCAGAGCGTACTCGACGGGGAGCATGACAGTAGCCCAGGCGACGGCAGGTGTGAAGACACCAATGGCATAGCGCTTG
>Ga0068628_1000957_pt1 | contig 11383 bp, 12 predicted proteins | sample InSIn2gowninarea_FD_77431 | JGI IMG/M metagenome (GOLD analysis project Ga0068628, IMG submission 77431) | Clean room microbial communities from NASA Spacecraft Assembly Facility at Jet Propulsion Laboratory, Pasadena, California, USA -... ... | reverse complement strand
TTAATGAAACTTGAGTGTATACGCAACTGAGTTTAGATCAACCAGCATATACCTTGCAAACTTATAATTTAGTTAGTTGATCTTTAATCTGTGTATCAGAACCATATAACCAGTAATCAGGTGCACTAAATAGAATAGGTAATCACACACATAACACAAGATATAAGGTGGAAACCCAATGTGGGTGAAAACCACCTACTGCAATCATCTCTATCTTTCTTTTAATAAGAAACTTCTTTTTACAATATTTTGTACTGGTGCAGTCTTATACCAGTACATAGGCTTCTACTTGCAGAAGGCTACAACCTTATCTCATTCTCCAGCTTCTCCTAGAAGGGAGCTACAACCCCCTAGCTCTTATACTAGCTGATGTACTAGTACATAGGTGCTAACCTATAGAAGGCTATAACCTTCTATTTTCTTTTAGGGACTATGTTTCATAAATTTTCAGACTGGATCCATCAATAACATCAATCAAACATCAAATATATCTGCATCAATCAATCTCCTTTGCACCAACCAAAACTGAATCAAACAATCACTTTTTCTGAATGTTGTAACCAAAATACAGTAACAGTAACCAGAACCCAATCCAAAACCCAAAACATTACAACAGCAAATAGAAGTAGCTAAAACATATTTTATGAGACATACGCTACTTCAATGTGTCGAACCTGCGTTCATACGCTGTTGTATGAAGGCAAACCTACATATACGTTGTTTTGAAATGCCGAAGCAGCGTGTATACATGCCTTTTCTATAATGAACTTGCGTATAGATCTGTAAAAGATGATTTAACCTTTACAACTATTCAGACATCATTTATACCTAGATCATCAGATTTACAGATTACGACATGCGCCAATTATTCAAATAAAGGATAAAAACCACATAAAGATACTTCTCTTCAAGCCTTAAGATCTTGACCCACCAATAGAACTTATCCTTCTTCAACTACTCAGGTTCTTCCTTGATTCAGATCCAGCTATGCACCATAACCCATTGACCAGTATTCTAGATCTTGCTCTTCATTAGATATTCAATTCTTGAGTACCTTTGCCTAATGATCTCCTCCTCCTTTTATAGTCTTAGGCCTTACTCAATACAATGGTCCCAAACCACTTAGAATCAATACCTTGGAACAAATACCCGGGGTCAACACTTCGGACAAGATACCTTAGACCAATACCATGGTTCAAAATACCATGGTCCAAATACCATGGACTAGAACCAAATTCTCCAACATGTACATGCCTTTCCTTGCGTGAAAGTGCGTGTATGCGCATACGCACCTTTTGATCGGTTAACCCGCATCTATACACGGCTTGGTCAAGGGGAACCTACGTATATCTCTTTTTCCTTCATTCTGAGAGCCTATACTATGATCTGTCATCTGATTGAGTTGCCATCAAGGACAACACCTGTGTCATAGCGCCAAACCTATGTCATAATGCCAAAACATGTATGTTAGTATATTACAGTTTAATGAATATGTTTTCCTTTTATCATATATGGTTTCATACTTTAACAAAACATTCGCCAAGACTTCACAATGTTTTATTATTCAGTGAAAGATTTTCCAAGATCTTACAAGGTTTTATAATTTAGTGAATGATTCACCATCACATTACAAGATAATATAATCTAGTGAGAGATTCGCCAAAAAATATATATATACATATTATATTATTGATAAAATCGCCTCCCATTTTTCCTATGTATCATGGGGATTTGCCCATTTATTATACATATAAATCTAGGGCGGTTCTTAAAATTTTCCCTACTTAGGATAGTATTGGTCTTCCCTTTTTAAGGATGTCAATGAGTATGTTAATAGATGTGATAGTTTTCAAAGGATGGGGAAACCTGTTCCCTCTGATGAAATGCCTCTACAGCCTCAGGTACTTATTGAGCCATTTGAAAAATGGGCTCTGGATTTTGTTGGTCCAATCAATCAACCTTTGAGATAGAAAAGGTACATTCTTGTTTGCATTGATTATGTTACAAAATGGGTAGAAGCTAAAGCACTTCGTTTTGCTACTGAAAATGTTGTAGTTTCATTTCTTTTTGAGGATATATTTACTCGTTTTGGTGTCCCAAGGGAAATTATAACAAATCAAGGTACTCAATTCACATCCAAGTTGGTACAGAAGATAATGGAGGAGTACAAAATCAAACATCGAAAGTCCACTCCATACCAACCACAAGCAAATGGACAAGTGGAGTCCACCAATAAAGTAATTGAAGCAATTCTCACCAAAATTTTGCATTTGCATAGATGAGACTGGGCAGGATAGCTTCCATAAGCTTTATGGGCATACCATACCACATGGAGAAACACTACAGGGCATATTCCCTATAAACTTGTTTATGGGAAGAAAGCCATTTTTCCTATTGAATTTCAAGTAAAAACTTTCAAGACAGTAGTTAAATTGGGTCTTGATCTTTCAGAGGCACAAAAACAAAGAATGGAGCAGCTAAATGAACTTGATGAAATGAGACAAGATGCAATCCAAAGAACTAATCTAGTTCTAAAATAGAGATCCACATGGCATGAGAAATATATCAAAGAAATAAAGTTTTAGCCAAGAGATGGGGCATTATTTTTTGATTCAAAGTTCAAAGATTTCCAAGGGAACTTTCAAACTTATTGCCTTGGGCCCTATGATATTGAAACAGTCTTTGATAATGGTGCAGTTAGGATCATAACTATTAATTGAGAAAGGACCAGCTTTCTTGTGAATGGTCATCGATTAAGAATCTATCATAAGCCATTAACAAAGGAGAAGTTTATCAAACATTTGCAAGACAACATTGATTTCCAATTGGTTAAGAAGGATTTTTCTTGTCCTCCAACTTGACTCATAAGTATTTTTCTTTTCCAATATATATATATATATAATAAAATTTGTATAAACATGAAAACCAACATTGTTGGCATGTTTATACAAAAAATTTGGGGTGGAAACCAAGTAATTTTGGCATCCTAATTTTTTTTCCCATTCCCATTTTCTTTTTATCCTTCCTTCTCTTTCTAGAATAAAATAGTTACAGAATTGCTAAGAATCTGCAACTTTGGCAAAATTCTGCAGTTGATGTTTGACAGAGACTACTAATTGGAGAAACTGAAGAAATGATCAAATACATCCTTAGAAGCACCTGAAGGCAATACAAAAAGGAGAAATCAAATGTTAGAATCATTAATTAAAAAGGTATGAAAATATTTAATTTAATAATAAGGGTCAAAAAATTAGTGTACGAATTATAGTGTTCAAAAACCATCATTGTTGAAAGTAAGATGAAAATATCTTGTCATATCAAATAAAAAGTCATAAATCACCCATTTATCCCTCATCATTACACAACACTAGTCTCAAACTCTAAATTCGTTGTTGAAATCACCCAACTCACATCCATTCATACCCTAACAGTCACTTCATTTGTTTTTCCCCTCACTCTCCTTTATACTCTCACCGAAGCCATTATCTCGAAACCCTGACTCATACCCTATCAAGAAGCAAATTCTGAGGTAAAACTTTTAAACCATGGGTGTCATAGTAAGGATAGAACCAAATGGAAGAAAATTAATGGAAGCATAGCCACAGGTGAAGGAAATGCTGCAGAAAGCATAGTGGCTAGAGTTCTTGGAAAATTTTGATGGTTTTAACAAGGAAGTGACTAAATCATTTTCTAGAGATTTTGATGGCATAGAGGTTGAGATTGGAGACATCAAGTTTGTCGTGACAGAGTGTCTTATTGTTGAAGCTATAGGAATGTCAAGAGTTGGAGAGAAATGGTTTAAGAATAAGGGCATTGAAGGAGAAGAATGGAAGACATTCTTGAAAAACCCAAGTATGGATATCACTATTTTTAATAAAGAATTCTCAGTAAAGCACTTAAAGGTAATTGAAGAAATTTGTTGCTAGTAATTCAAAAATTTGTCACCTATGAAGGAATATTTGGTTGTATGTTCTTTTACCACATTCGTTTGATGATGCATTTTCTTGAAGAGAATGAAATCAATCTTCCTTATTTTCTGTTAAATAACTTAAGGAAAATGTCTAGGAATGTTTAGAAAAATATCCAATTCATAGAAAACACCATGTATCACCATGGCCTTATAAAAATACTCATTGAATTTTATATTGAAAGACGAGGAGATAATTGGGATATTTTCTTAGTTGGAAATCATTTTAAGGAAGAGGATCAAGAGTCACCTAGTAGCAACAACAACAACAAAAAAAGGAAGGAAGAGAATATTTGAGAATCTTATTAAAAACTTACCTCAACAACAACCACAAGAATAGTTAGAAGATGAGATTCTTATTGCAGAAATTTTAGGAAGCCTTAAAAGGAAATCTATTAGAAGAAATGAAGCTAGTAAAAAGGAAGAAAGCACATCTAAGAAAATAGAGGAAGCTAAAACAAAAAAGAAAAGAGTTAAAACTAAAAACCCTCTTCCATCAAATGTAAGAAGAGTGTCAGGCTTAATGAAAAGCAATCTCAACAATCTACAGATGTTGTTAATTTGGAGGAAGAAGAGAAAATGGAAGATTCATCACCTACTATCATCTCACTTGTTCATAACCTATGTCGAAGAACACCAGAAATAGATCCAGTACAACAAGAAATCTATGACTACACTGAGTCTCTAGAGAGGAGAGCTGCAAAAAAAGCATCTTGTTCTACAATCCATGAAAAGGAAATCATGTTTAACAACCCACAAGAACCTCCACTTGTAAAAATTCTGAAACAAGAAGTCTTTGAGTTGGAGACAATGAATAGACATCTAAAGAAGGAATATGAAACATTAAAAATGTAGAATGAGATACAAAGGACTGAGAATGATTACATTCTTCTACATATGGGCTTATGGTATGAAAAGAAAAAAAAGTTAAAGAAAAAGAATGAATCTCTAAGAAAGAAGGTCATGAGTCTAAAATGTAGGATTTAGATAAAGAAGACCAGAATGATAGTTGTAAGAAAGAAGATAAGAAGGAAAAACTTGGATGTTCTGGCCAAAGTTTCTGAGAGAGAGCAGTGATAGAGAAAGATTTCCAGTTTTAAATTTTTGCACGAGGACATGCAATGGCCTCCGTGTGGGTGAATATTGAGCCTCATGATTGCTTCATTTTGACACTCTTCCTTACATATTTTTCCTTTTCTTGACCATCATCATCAACTCAATAAGCATCAAACTACAAGGTTTTTGACATGGTAAAGTATTTTATTGTCTTATCTTTCATATTCAATAATGTTCCTTATTATTGAGTTAATATTTGTATTGTCTACCGAATTCATACGATTCTACAGCTAATATCTGTTTCTGTAGCCAATTTCATGGTTTACCAAGATCAGAGGTGCCAACTAAGAGGATAAATATATGGACAGGTGGAGATTGATCCCTTTAACGATTTCCTCCTATTCATACAAACCATATCATCAAAAGGATCATTTTATTATGTGGTCAAAGGGTAAAGTCAACATGGTTGCTCAACATGTGAGCAAGAGTCTGAAGTTCCTACGCTTCACGATTTGATTTTCTGAATAGAAAATCATGAGCAATGATATCTCGATAGTTGTTAGAAGCTTAATTTAGAATTATGTTAGCTAAGGTAGGTGTAAAATCCTCAAACATTTATTGACATGAGATTTTATAAATATCGTGCAACAAACATAAGCAAGAGGTTGATCTTTATGTATGCGACAATGATGTTTTAAAACTTTGTTTGTACTCTGTTAATGAAGAAAATCATTTGAAGTTCCAATACGTAGATGATTGTTCAATTGAAGTTTCATGATCGCCAATTTGTGGAGAACCCCTGCAAGCAGTGAATGTTTTGCTTTTATATATCTTTTCTTTATCATTTGTTACAGTTATTCATACATTTTAGAATTGATTTGCAGTCTTGGTTTCATTCACATCGCAATAACAATATTTCATTAATCATTCCTTCTTTAAGTTGATCTATAATGATGTTAATGGTAATGTAATTTCTTTTCATATATTTCCTTGTGATTGCAAAGTATTTCATTTCAGAGTTTATAGTTTCATTTTACAATGTTTCATTTCAAAGCATTTGTGATTTCTTTATCATTTTCATTTCAAATCACGAGTGATTGATAACAAGTAAATGTGTGGTTTTTATTTTAAATAAAAGTTAATTTCATTTTGATTTTTATGCAAAGGATTGTTAGAATGTTAGATGAACGATTATGCTTTTAGATTAAATTTGTGTTGCAATATATCAGTTAAGTTTTCTTAATGAGATAGTGTGAGTTTGCTTTAAGTTTCATTTTGCAAGTGTAAGGGGCATTTTTTTATTTCATTAGAAAGGAGTAGGAATATTTAATGTCTTAAATTCATTTTTATTTGTAGAGTAAGATATGAATGAAAACATCCTTAGGAGTAATTTTCAGTAATTCAATCGTTCACATTAACAATTTGATTTAATAAAAGGACTTCTAGCATATATAGTGCACTTGCACTTCACAAGCTTACCAACTTGGGTCAATAATTCATGTAATAATTTAAGACAATTAAATTGAAAAACAACAACCTTCCTTGTCTAACACTCTCATACTATCACCTCACTTCTACATATATTTTCTTTGATTAGGACACCCCCAACAATGCACATTGTTTATTCTAACACTAATACTACACATAACTTCCTCTAGTGCATAGTGTTCTACATTTACACATAATGTGAACTATATTGTAACCATCTAATAATTTCTACTCCCTAAAATTAATAATAACCACTATTAATGGACTCTAAAAAGAAACAACGGAAATGTAACTATCAATCACAACCAACATACTTTATTTATGTACAAAGTGTAGAACACTTTTTGTCTCATCACATTTGGTGCACAGGAGCTCGATTATTCCTGTATAACTTCAATCACCTCCCGTTAATGAAACCCTCTTTCACGGTACAAATCAAATTCTTCAGTTTACTGCTCCCACATCCATCTCATGTTGGATAATGTAGGGTCCCATCCAATGCATATGAAATTTTCTCAAGTGCTATCAAAACTTGTTGTCATATAGTAGTACCAAATCTCTGAGCTGAAATGTATTTTGCTTAATATTTCTATAATGCCACACCTTCTCTCCAACCTTTTCCACTTCTTGGTGGAAAATTTCTACTACACGATCTTCCTCCAACTATGGTAGCTCCTGTAACCTCTCCTCCACCGTGCCATGTTCTATCAATTGTCTGGATGTTGCAATTTGCAAGCTTGACACTAAAAAAATCCATAGGTATTGTTTCCTCCTACCCATACACTAACTGGAAAGGTGTTTGTCTAGTCAACTTCTTTCCTGTGGACATATATGTCCACAAAACCACTAGTAACCTCAAATCCTAGTCATCATGCTATACATTACATACCTTAGTAAGCGTTGTTTCCAATATTTTATTAAATGGAGTGCTCTTTTGATGATAGATATGGAACTCCTCTATCACAGTTGCAATGGTCTTAACTAAAACGTGAGTTCCTTGATCAATCATTAGGATCCTCAAAAACCCAAATATAGTCTCTATATTATCAAATAATAAAGGCATAGCTGTCTTTACGTTGTAGTCTTTGACTAGCATGACTTTTGCCAATCTAGTTAGATAGTCATCGGCAGTGATAATATACCACACCAGTTCTCCTTGTGGGTGGGATGATTGGGCCCACAAAGTCAATCGCCTACTTTTTGAATGGTTGTAAGGTGATGTTGGGAGCCAAGGGCATATTGTCTCTCCGGGAAGGCTTCCCCACTCGCTAGCATACATCACAAGTTCTACACAACTTCTTAGCATTGTTATGTAGAGTATGCCACCAAAGTCCTACATATAAGATTTTTTGTGTCATGGATTGTCCTACATAATTCCCTCCAAGGATGCCTATGTGCACTTTTTTTAATATCATAGCTTGTCCATTTTCTAATACACACTTGCAAAAAATCCCATCTACACCTAACTCTTATAAGGAAGCTGTGACGATCTAATAGTATTCCACTTTTACTACCAATTGTTTCTTTTGCACAATAGTATACTCTTCTAGCGCCATCCATGTACTCAATTATTACAATGTCAGAAAAATGGTAATCCACCATGGTCACAGCAAAGAGCTACGCATCTGGAAAATTGTCCTATAAAATTTTGGCATATTCTCCCATGATCACGCATGACAAATGATCAGGTCTTGCATTTACTTGACCACCACTTGAAATTCATAGTCCTGGAAATATGACAAACATTTGTAAATACTCCCCTCCAACACGGGCTTGATAACAAGGCACTTCAACACAAAATGATTAGTTTACTATTTGAACTTATTACCCAACAAGTAATGTCTAAAATTTTGAGGTGCATACACCATTGCAAGTCCCTCTCTTTCCATTTTGGTGTAGTTCTTCTTGATTGTATATAACTTCCTGTTGGTAAAAGAAATCGGATGATCAATATCTCCCTCCCTAGGTTGTGCTAAAATCGTGCCTAGTGCAATTGATGAAGCATCAACATGCACATGGAACTCCTTATGAAAATCTGGGAACACCAAAATTGACATGGTCAGTAGTTTCTCCTTTAAAGTGTCTAAAGCCTGCTGACACTCAACATCCCAATAGAACCTAATCTCCTTTTCCAACAACTTATCCATAAAGGAAGTAATCGAAGCATACCCTTGGATAAACTTATGATAATATCATGTATGCCCCAATATTGATTGTAACTACCTGACTGATGTAGGTGGTGGAAGGTTCATTATCACCACAATCCTGGCAAGATCTACCATAAAACCTTTCTTGCAGATTATATGCCCCAACAAAATAATAAAAGGTGAAAATTTTATATATTTCTTTATATTTAATGAAAATTTGCAGTTGTATGCACATGTCCAACATTAGTTGCAACACCTCAATATGCCTTTTCAATAGACTAAACACAGTCTGTCATCTAGGTAGACTTCCAAAAATTATGAATGAATTCCTTAAACATTGTAACACTATGTGTGAGAAAATAGTTGATGCATATTCAACCCAAACAACATGAATATGTATTGAAAGCATCCCCATTTCATTGTAAAGTTGGTTTGGGTTAATATTCTTTTGCAAAATTTACCTAATGGTAACCAGAGAATCCTTCAATAAATGAATAAGCCTCCCGTTTGCCCACATTCTCAAATATTTCATCAGTAAGAGGAGTAGGGAAGGGGTCATGTGCTCATGAATCATTTAACTTCTGGAGGTCTACACAAAGTTTGATTTCTCTTGTCTCCATGTTCTAGACCACCATAGGATTAATCCATTTTAATTCTTCCATGAGCTTGGCAACTCATAATTTTAACATTTTATCCAACTCCCACTTGACCTTCTCTTTATAAATCAGTTTCAACTGATAGGGTCATTTATTTTCTGATTTAACATTGGGTTTTAATGAAATTCTCATCTCACCCAATTCTCCTATAATTCCCTTCATTTCATCAAATGTGTTGGGGAAAAAATCTTGGTACTTGTATAGTAGATCTGCAACCTTTTCTACCATTTAATCATCCCAATAATCCCCTCTAATCACCAGTTAAGGGTTTTCCTCTATCCCAATATTCACTTTTTATGGTTTTAATGGGCTACAAGTACTCGATTGACTGTAACTTTGGCCCACTCACTAGATTCTCTCCTTCGACTTCTAGAATCTATATATTTTTGGAATAATCCTAACACTGTCCCAGCTATACTACATAGTAAAATTCCATGAACTCTTATATCTTTTGCGAATTTCTATGCACATCACACATTGGTATATCATTTACAATTGTAGAATCTCCATTGGTAAAAACATTATGTCATAGTACCTTCAAATCCTCATCGAGTGTTGGTTCTTTTGCTTCAAAAATAAGGGTAGCCTTTAAGCTTTGCACCATATCATTCCATTACTTTGTTCCTCTATGCACCTCCAATTCAATATACCAATCCATGAGGACGATGTCAAGCATATGTATAAATCTGTGTACCCATTCCTGTTGTGGCACACGTTCCCTAGTCCATGCTACAATACAATTCTTTAAGTGTGTCCTTAGGTACTTCATGCATGAATACCTCTCCCTAGGTACCCTAGAATTAGTCTTGAACTTAATGCACAACAATTTTCCACACTACTACCATCCCACAATTTGACTCTTGTGCACAAACCATCACCTAACAGGGGTTGGGTGCAACACAACGTCCAATTTGAAAATACTCATGCTTTGGTATATGATCTTCAAATTCCTACACAAAAATAGTTATTTGATACAATCCATCAAAGCAAGGTGGGGTATGCACCTTAGTTCTGACCCAACACACTACTCTGATGAGGTGCACACACCTTTGAGTGATGACCTCATGCAGTCTATTTTTCTAGTTTTCCAACGCCTCCTTTAAGTCAAAATTATAGGACCCCACACTACACCAACTCTACACTCCATGAGCAGTAGGTTTCACATAATCCTATCGATAAGATATCACATTGTAAATATTGTCCAACTCTTCCCGACTTAATACTCCTTTAACCAACTCAACATACCAATCTCCTTCCCATGGGTCCAAAGGTGCTATAACTTGAACATCGCTCATTTCAAAAATCATTTCTCTTGTTTAGGTTAATGATTACCTTATTATCAAAAGCCCAATCAATTAGTAACAAATTAGGGTGGATTAGTGTCATCAATGATATCTATAAATTCAAAATTAGTAGTATTTGTGGTTGCATCAATATCTATTAGTACACCCATTAATCTTCCAATTGGGAAGATATGATGTTGATTGGATAGTCTTAACTAAATAGGAGACCATGTTATATCTGGCTTCCCCATCATTTCCCATGTACTCTTTAGCGGGATATTCACATTAGACCCTAAAACCATTATGATATTATCCATTTCATAATCTCCCACTTGTGCACCAAACCTGAATTCCTTACTTGTCCTCTTCCTCTATAATACCTGATTATTGTGCACGATGATGCTCATGTGATAACTAATTCAATCTCCTAAGTGCCCTGCTCCACTGTACACTTGAATTTCTATAGTGCCTATTCACTTCTTACTAACTCAAGACATCTCTGTAGTAGCTTTTGAACTAGATCTTCCTCTATCACTAGCTCTCTAGTTGCAGTGTCATCATAGACAACTAGCATCACAACCTCTTAGAGCATGCTTGGTCTTTCCCATTCTATGAAAACCATTTACCTTCAAGATTCCTTGTAAGTTTCCTTCTCTTGAATCAGGTTGAAACTTGGAAGTGGTTAGGGTGATTTTCTAACCTATTGTGGTGGTTGATTTCCTAGCTTCATAACATCTTCTCCTATCTTGAAACCTCCACCTATGACTACACTAACTCGAGGTTGGG
>Ga0068628_1000955_pt1 | contig 11400 bp, 7 predicted proteins | sample InSIn2gowninarea_FD_77431 | JGI IMG/M metagenome (GOLD analysis project Ga0068628, IMG submission 77431) | Clean room microbial communities from NASA Spacecraft Assembly Facility at Jet Propulsion Laboratory, Pasadena, California, USA -... ... | reverse complement strand
TGGATTATTTAAGATTACTCTGGGAGTGATTTCAGCTTTAGGTTTGCACGGTCCCTTTTGTTTCATGTCTTTTGTTCCCTATTTTTGTCATTTTCCTCCTTGTCTTTTGTGCCTTCATTCTCCTTCTTCTTGTTACATTTTATTTCCTCTTCCCTATTTTTTCCTCCTTCCATCTTGTTACCTCTGCCTGGTTCTGGGGGAGTCTTGCCCTTGTTAACCATTACCTCTCTGAAGGAGGGAGTGGAGCTCCCTCCTTGACCACCGTCCATGGAGACAAATGCGCTCAGAAACCCTCAACCCTGGTCTTCCGATCTTCCGCTCTTCCCGCCCCCCCTTTTAGTCTGGTCAGTCGTTCAATTAAAAAAAGATCTCAAAAGAGCTAAATTTTATCTTTAAAAAATAAAAATAAATAAATAAATAAATTGCTCTTACTATAATTATTCTTTCATTTAGGTGTTTTGTATTCATGATATTTGGTTTTAATTTCATGGTTGGGGAATGTCAGAATTTTAAGGTTCTTCGAAGTCATACTATTTGATTTTTAACGTTATGGTTGAAAAATGATAGAATGTTGAGGTTTTCCATGATCATTATTTTGGATTTTAATGCCATGGATTAAAAATATTGGAATTTTAACCATAAAAAATAGTAATGCAACATTACCACCTTTTTATTTTGAGGTGTTTTTCCATGTTTTTGGCATAAAACGCAATTTGTTTAGGCTAGAGTTCTAGTTTTGAGTTTATAGTTCTTTTAAGTTGGTAACATTCTTTCCTGCCAAGGTGGAGGCCATTGTTAAGTCGTTGGTGCCTATTTATGTTTATGAGTTTAGGAGTTTCGTTGGACCAACAAAGTACTCAAGGAAATTCATAGCCTCATTTTCAACAATAGTAATGACACTCCATGCCATAAAAATGAGTGGCAAGAGTTTCTAGCAGGGAAAGGGTCAACAAAGGGCCTTTACGGAGTTAAATAAGAAGATCAATGAAGCACCGATTCTAACATTACCTAACTTGCAACAACCCTTCAAAGTGTAGACAAAGGCGAGTGGGTATTTTATAGGAGCAATCTTGATGTAGGGATGAACACCTATATATGAAATATTTCGTGGGGCGGTTCCTAACTACACTACCTATGACAAGGAGCTCTATGCCTTGGTGCAAAATGTGAAGAAGTGGAAATGATATCTGGTGGTAAAAGAGACAACCACACATATCATTATTTGTTATAGTACTGGTGGGCCTAGAGTAAGCTACAATAGATGAGGCATTATAAGTGATGGGTTTTTTACACAATTTCCTTTTGTAATCAAGTATAAGAAGGGGAGCACAAACAAGTTGGTCGACATACTTTCAAGGCCACCCGCATTAAAGATCATAGCTTTTGGAACTCTTATGCCCATAGAGCCTTTAACCCATGACGTATACACAGAGAATGAGAATTTAAGCACGTGTTTCAGTAGTTGCAAAGCCAAACTCATGTGCACAATGGTGATAGCACAATTGACAACTGTCTATAGGATGGGTTACTCTACAAGTTAGATAAGTTATGTGTTCCTAAATGAGAGAAACTGCAACTGATCATATAAGCTCACACCTTTAAGGTTGTAGGGAATTTTAGTGTGGGGGAAACAATGGCCAACTTGTCGAGGTATGTGTATTGGCCCAAGAAGAGGTTGTTAGGTTCGTAAGATAATGCATGATTTGTTGTATGAGCAAGCCTAGTAAAAAGGAAGCAAAGTATATACCACCACTTAGCTGTACTCACTTGTCCATGGTAAATAATTTCTATAGACTTTGTGGGAACTTTACCAGCAACCAAGAAGGGATATGACTACTTGTTTGTGTTAGTTGACAGAGTAAGCAAGATATGTGTTATAATGCCTTGTAAAAAGACCATTAACAGAAAAGAAGTGTTAAAATTTGGTAGTTCAGGGATAAATACCATCCATTGGGAAGCCTTACTCATCCATATAAGCCCATACTAGCTCTTGGAAGAATTTAATTTGGTCAAAGAAAAATATTATTTTTAAGGTGAAACCCACATGTGCACAAAAAAAGAAGTTGGCATGGGCATGCTAATTCAACCCCTTAAGACACATATAAATAGACCTCATGTCACATCACTTTGGAGCATCATCACACAACTCATTCTTCTCTTGGATTGGTTCGTACAACTCTAAAATTGTTGGCTCATCTTCACACGTTCGAAGGAGAGGGATTTTCTGTTCGCTGAATTCATCTTTTGTCCTGGGACTTTAACTAACGTTGACTTTTTGGACTTGGAGCTTAGTTTGACTCCAATTTTTTGATCTATTTAGAAGGCTTATTTGACTAGGAGGTTGACCAAAATTTTCTAGGGCACAATGACCAACGTTGACCAAAATTTTAGATCTAGGGTTTCCACGGGTCAAAGTTTGACTTTGACCAAATTTGGAGGGAATGTTTTGATTGGACTTTGACCAGCAAAGAAGGCCACATATTTTTATTATTGACTAATATGATTTGGAGGACTGTTGACCCCATGACTAACTAGGGTTGTTGTTGTTGTTGCTATTGACTTTGACTAGATTTGTAGACATTGACTTTGGATCATATTTGACTTGTTAATTCATCTTTGAATGAATATTGATTGGTTTGTTTGGATAGTCAAGCTATTGACCTTTGACTCATTGTTGATGAATTGGAATATTGTATCTATGTGCTACACATTTGATGACAATCTAATAGAAGAAGAATTTTGAAAAGGCTCCCCCCCCTTGTGGGGTTTTTCTCTTGTCTATGACCAAACCTTGTGTCTCTCTTGTTCTTGTTCTTTGTTGTCTTCTATTACATTTGGATTACTATTTTATCTACAATTGCTTACTGTCATTGGAATATTCAATTTATTAGATGAAGTGATTGCTAATTGAAAAATAATTATTATAAGTGATTGTGCTAAGCATTGAACACTACAAAATTAACAAGTAGTGAATATTTTCTTTAGATAGGTCTGGGTGCACGTTGGAATACCAAGGAGCATCATTTTAGACAGGGACACAATATTTCTTAGTGAATTTTGGATTACATTGTGGAAGAAGATGGACAGAAAGTGATGGAGGTATACACCATTCAAACCATAGATAGATGGGAAATTAAATGTAGTCAATAGGACTTTGGTGAAGCTTTCATGAGTTTACAATTAGAAGCATCATAAGACTTGGGATGAAAATATGGTATACATACAACACTCTTATAATAGAGCAATCCACACTTATTGATGAAACTTGTTTTGGGTATTTGCCACCTTTACCTTTAGATATTGCACATGGGAATCGAGGAGTGAAGGTGGATCTTATAGGGGATGCCTTAAGAAAAATTTATTGAGAAGATTAGGAAAAATACATATACTGTAGAAATATTGAATAATAAACACTTATTCAACAGAGATTATCCCGATTATACACTATTGCGGAATACATGCATAATACATAACCTCCTCTACGTTGATCATCAATTTGCGGAATCAGAAACAATCACATGCACACATAGAAGCATCAATCACACATATCAACACAGTATGTACCTGGGGAAAGCATACAGCTAAAAACCCCAACTATCTGTATATTATATTGATTGAGAACATGTAACATTACATAGTATAATACTCCTCACAAGTACTCAATACTATCTCCACCTATTACACACAATACAACTCAGATTTGATCTCCAAATCTCCCCCGCTGCTTGCCTGCCTCCACTGTGCAATCCTGCAAGAGAATGAATGCAACCCCTGCTGAGAATGGATGAGAATGAATTCTCCAAACTCGTATTTTCATTTATTGCACAATCCCAAGTGAAAATCACGTGAGCATAGGCTATTTCACTGGGCATATACTCAATCCACTTGCATGTGCAAATCTCATGCACAACTGATAGTCACAACTCAACCCTTTCACTTACCTCTAACACCTGTCTCCACTGAACTGTCCATGCACTGAGTTAATTGATGTATTCTTCAGTTGCTTTATGAGTTAATAATTAGTGAATTAATTAATAACTAATTCACACCACTCATCATTAGTCTATTGGCCAGTTAGACTAAATACAACTAGTTCAACCAAGTTAAACTGAACACAACTCCATTAACTCCACATCCAACTCCAGAGAACTCACATGCATGAGTTCTAACTGAAGTCCTCCATGCAATAGCTCAACTAACACATAAGAAAAGTGTATTTCCTTCTGTCAGCTGCATGTGCCACATCGGTAGCTCGAACTGAAGTGCTCCAAGAGAATAAGATAATGTTCAGAGTCCAAATATTACTAAGGGCTAATAATATTTGACTATTTCTATTTTTACCTGGCAGTCTAAAAATAGACTCTGATCACTCCACTGTGATCCAAAAATAGAAGTCCATCTATTTTTCCCAACATGACCAATCATCCATAAACAGCATCCTGCAACTCATAGACCATGATCCATATGTCTAAAAATAGACTTTGCACCAAAAATAGCCTACGGGCCCACTTAGTGAAGGCGAATTCTTTTCACTAAGCTCCATCATCTTGTTGCATTCTCAACAAGCATTTCTTGTTGCACACTTTTCAACATATACAACTACATGAGACACTGCAAAAGTAGGAAAAATACAAGGTTAGGCATCATAAACAAAGAAAAATGAAGTCATCCAAGGTGGGAGACATAGTATGGTTATAGTTGAACAAGAAGAGGCTATCGGTTCTTGGTAAGAAAATCAAGGCTTTGCAATATGGTCCCTTTGAGATATAGAAAACGGTTGGAGATAACACATATAGGCTCAATCTAACCCCTTACACATGCATTTACTCAATGGTGAATGTAGATAGATGGGAAAATAAAAGTAGTCAACAGGACTTTGGTGAAGCTTTCACGGGTTTACAATTAGAATCATATGAATACTTGGGTTGAAAATACGGTATACATACAACACTCTTATAATACAACAATCCACAGTTATTGATGAAACTTGTTTTGGGTATTTGCCACCTTTACCTTTGGATATTGCACATGGGAATCAAGGAGGAGTGAAGGAGGATCTTATAGGGGATGCCTTATGGTAAGAAAAAATTATTGAAAAGATCAGGAAAAATACATATACAACTACATGAGACACTGCAAAAGTAGGAAAAATACAAGGTCAAGCGTCATAAACAAAGAACAAAGAAGTCGTCCAAGGTGGGAGACATAGTATGGTTATAGTTGAACAAGAAGAGGCTACAGGTTCTTGGTAAGAAAATTAAGGCTTTGCAATATGGTCCCTTTGAGATATAGAAAATGGTTGGAGATAACACATATAGGCTTGATATAACCCCTTACACATGCATTTACTCAATGGTGAATGTCGGAAAATATATATATATATATATATATATATATATATATATCAGCCTTCCATATTGGATTAGGAAAAGGGACAAGTCCTAACTTCTACAGAAGACTTAACACTAGATACTTAGGTAGAGTTGATATACTTTACATAGGAGGTCCATAACTACAAGACAAGGTCAACACAACCTTTTTTAGATGGGGTTGAAAGGATAGATCCCAATCAAGGCTAAATGTTGCACCTCAAAGAAAGTGGAGGAAAAATTTCCTCGCCTGTTTAAGTAGAAGCTTTTGGTGACAAAAATCCCCCCACAATTGGGGTGTATGATCTGGATTGAATCATTATATTGTTTTCCATCCATCTTAATGCTTTTAGAGTGTAAAAAGATGAGGAATCAACTGACAAGATCATTTTTACCAGCAAGTCCCAGTTTGGAAAATTGATGTCTAAAGCCTTATGGAAGTAGTTTGAGGCATAAAACAACAATTTTTGGGAGTAAAAAATTATCACTTAAGATCTCATCTCATGTCGCTATTATACACATAGATTCTTTTTCAATGACACAAGAATCACCTAAATCAGAGTCTGTATGGAAAAGTTATGCCACTCGGAAGTTGACCTTCCTACTTTGACCACCGTAATTTGAGAGGATGCCACCTCAACCCCCATTATTCATGGAAAAGAGTTATCCACATAATCCTAATGAAGAATAATCTAGAAGATTCCATTTTTTGAATCTAGTTAAGAGCTGAAGGAGTACAAATTAATCACTAGTAGGCTATGAGCTATGTTATAACCAGGCCACTAGGAAGAAAAAAATATTTTTCTATTCCAGGGAATTTTGTTCCATAAATGAGCATAGTAGTTGAGATTGGATAGGGGGAGAGTAAACAAATAGGATTTGTATTTGTAGTAATCCATGGGCCACAAGTCTCTCTCTTTTGTACTTGCATCTATTTTCATTCAAAGAAATAGAGAGTGAGGCATCCTCACCTTCCAGTTGGGTTTTCTCCCAAAAGGGTTTCCTAGGTCTTGTCTTGTATTATTGTAGGTTATGAGTGGTTGTTCTATTTATTCTCTAATTTATGCACAAATATATTTTGCATGCCTATGCAATAAACAATAATTAACAAATCCATAAATCTAATAATAAATTAACCCTAATAGTGTACATTTTGGATTTTACTTGAATATATTTTAATAGATATGTTGTGACAAACTATCTATTGGAATATCCACAACATTTTACGAATCACCTTTAGGAGCTAGCAAAATAGTGAATTGATAAAGAGGAAGAGTAGAAAGGATGGATTGGATTAAGATAAATCTTCTAGCTAGATTCAACCATTGCACTCTCCATTAAGAAAACTTTGAATTCAATTTGTCAAGTAATGGAGCCTTAGAAGGATGAGGGGAGGGATTTAGTTAAATGGGGATCTCAAAGTAAGAGAATGAGGACCAACACTCTAAGATCATAAAAGCTAACAAGAAAGTCAATAGATTTTGTACGTTAGGGTTGATATTCCATGTGTAGATACAACTTTTAGTCATATTAATTCACCTCCATGAGGCCACAACAAAACTGTCAAGTACCAAGTTGAAATGATTTGCAATTGCAACTAAGGCTCCTCCCAATAGCAAAGTGTCTTGGTAAGGCCCCTAGTCTCATTTCCTTTTCCAACTTTCTGCTCAAAGAATTTTCCGTAATAATATACAACAAAAGGGATAGGAGGCATCCCTGTCTTATCTCACAAGTGGCCTTGAAGAATCCCACCAATGTACCATTGACTAATGGGGATATCTAAGGGCCCTTGATGCAGTTTGTTATCTAAATAATAAATTTACCTTCAAAACCAAATTTCCTTCTAACAACAAATAGAAAGGAACGTCATACTCTATTGAATGCATTAGCCATGTCTAACATGATGACTATTTCTTTTTCTTTCCTGCCTTTTCTTGAGTGAATAAGTTATTACACCAAAATGATATTGTCCACTATTTTTATTTTACTTACAAAACATCATTTCTTTTTTGAAATTAGTTTAGGCAATAACATCTTAAGGTAAGCTGCAATATTTTTTGACATAATTTTAGAAGAAACATTACAAAGAGAAATAGATAAAAACTGGAAAAGGAAGAGGGCTTGACCTCTTTTGGCACTAAGGCGAGGAAGGTGGAGTTGATCACTCATACCACCTTGGAGTGGTGAAACATATAATCGACCATCCTACACAAGTAAACTTTGGTAATCTATCGGTAGAGTTGGTAGAAGTAAGTTGAAAATACATCTAGACTGAGAGCTTTAGTTAGGTTGAAAGATTTTAAAATTGTCCAAATGTACTCTCTTGTACTTGGCTTCAGTAATAATCCATTATCCTTTTGAGTAACTAGAAGAGGAATATTTTCTAGCATTTCTTTCTCAACCTAAGGAAGAGAGGGACTTTGTTCAAAATACAAGTTTTTTTAGTGTCGGTAACCTTCCTCCTTGATACTATCAAAGGAGGAATTTCTTTCCCCTTTCACCAAAATTGTTTTAACATTGTTTTTCCATAGCCTCATTTTTGTTTTTTATAGAAAAAAATGTATTTTTTTGTCACCTTCCATGAGCCACAAATCCCTAGATTTAAGCCCCACATTTCTTCCTATGCTTTCAAGGAGGAATGGTAAGATTTAAAGGCCTTTTTTTCCTTCCACTAAGATCTCCATGAAGAGAGGGTTTTGCTCCATTTTTTGATAAATTGCTTCCAGATATGATTTGAGTGATATTTTATCTACCTTGATACTTTTATTTTCGCTAGATTTTAGGGTTTCTTCAGTCACTTCAAGCTTATATTCTCACATATAGATAAGGGACCCAGTGACACAAATTCTCTAGGACTCGAAGATAATATCATAGAGTCATTTTAAAGGGATCTAAAGAGCATTGCGCCAAAATGAAAAATGGCCCTAATATGTTAGTTCATGAAGTTCTAAAACAATCGATTTGTGGTTTGAACTTCCCCAAGCCAGTGCTCTAGAGGATAGAGAGAAATGCTAAACTAGAAATTTAATACTTATCATAAACCTATCCAACCTTCCCATCATGTTCACTAGTCCAACCCTCTTATTATTCCACACAAATTTTTATTTGTTAGTTTTATATCTAGAAATTAGATCTTCCATATGTTCTAGTCGGATATTTGACTTGTGATTGACCTCTTTTCTCCCATGGACTCAAAATGGTATTTTAATCATCCCCCAAAAAATGATATTGGAGGATTGAGTTAAATCACCCATGTTTTTTTTGTAAGCTTATTGGGACTACATCTTCATCATGTCCAATATATCACCCCGATCGGGACGGGCAATTGAATTGGTGACTTCACATCAAGGAGTGCCTTAACATAACACTTGATCATGGTCTATCCAAGACCCCATGGATGAGTTAGATCACCCATGCTATGAAGAGAATTCCAACAAATCAATTTGTCTCAATAGGAAACTAGCACATAGGCATTAACACACCTTTTGTACAGGCAAATAAATAAGGTTAAAGGCTATCCAACGTGGATATTTTGGTTCTTGAAGCTTCTAAAATACTGAAGGGCCTGAAAGAGTGTAGACTACTCCTAGAGAACCTTTTGAGCTTGTTGTCAAGGCTTCACTACATCTCCACACACTTTTTCCTTTAATCAACATTTCCTCTTTTGGTCCCTTTGTTGGCTTAAGGGGTCTTGACCCAGGTTCAGATTTAGTTGTGCAAGCCAACAAAACCCTACATTGCTGGCCATTTCGACAGCAACCTGCGTAGCACAGGTCGCAGTCTCACTCGAAGCAGTATTGGGAGATGCAAGAACCAAGTTTTTGCATCCAGAGACTAGTGTGATGTCTTTAAGTACCTTAGATCTGCTTCCGCATAGATCTAACCTTACAATAGGGTTAAGACTGCTAATTCGACCCTAACTACCTTCAATTCTTTGCAGGACCAACCAATTGCATTAATCAAGTCCTAACAGGATAGGTCTGCTACTTTCGCGCAACTGAACATGTCCTATAGGGCTTCTGAGATCTATATCTGCCATCGCGCAAACCTATCTTCCTTATCCGAAATTAACCCAAACTAGGTTTAGATATTCACGAATATCATTTAATCATCTTATTAGACATAAACATGTTTAGTTAACCCGATTCACGCAGAGAAAACACAATGAATTACAAAAACATTAGTGAAAGTGAGATAACAATTAAACAGATAGATGCAAGTATGTTCAACCCAAAATCAATCTTTATTAATCAAAATCGTTCCAGTACAGTCTTCAACTACCCTGCACACTCAACTACAGGGGTCCATGCACTTAGCTGTGGACTCTTCTAGGCCTCCGCCCACTCATCTGCAGAGCCTTTCCTTTGCTATTGACAGGAACATACCTTCCTATCTATCAAACCTTTACACCATCATTCCTTCATTCATACTTCTATTCTTCTCTATAGTTATATCTAAGACTCGCTATGACTCAACTATTTATAGCTTTTCTAATACAATACCATGGCCCCCGGCTCATGGGTGAGTCTTCACAAACGTCTATCACTTACCTAAACAATGGGCTAAGGCCCCTGTGACTCTTGACTAGCTATGTGTTCCGCATCCATATTTTGCGGAGACTTTACATTCTTTACAAAATTATTTACAAAAAATGACTAAATTAATCCAATTCTACCCCTTGTTGTAGCATTTTTTGGTTATGATAAGTCAGAATAAATTAGACAAAAAATGAAAATATATTTATAAAATGTTAAGATAAGACGTGGACAAAAAGAATATTGAAAAAAAAATGTTAGGAAAATATTTTGATAAATATGTCCATATCAAAGAAAATGTTAGGGTAAATGCCCTAAAAAATGAAGGCAAAAATAAAATGTTAGGTTAGATAGAAAAGAAAAAGAAATCAACTCCGAAAGTGTTGCAAATCTAAATGCCACTACTTTGTTCTAAATTCAGTTTGAAAAATAATAGTTGTGTGCAGTTTGTTTAGATGCCACACTAGGTTATTTTATCCAATTATACAGTTGCGTCATAATTGGATTTGTTTTAAATTAATTCTCATAGGTAGAAAATAAATTGGCTCAACAGTTTAATTTGAGCCAATGGAGGGAATAAGGTATAGAGATAGATTGTTCATAAAAAGAAAATATTTGGTTGCTAGTTTAAATGCACTCTGAAAGGATAAGTAAAAATGTTAAGAATAGAAGGGTAGGTAGAAATGTGAAAGTTTGATATGTTGAAATGGTTATTTCCTAAAGATCAAAACATTAGGAAACATATTGATGACGGGAGTTCGAATAACCAAAGTTTTGACCTTATGTTATTTCATTCATATGCTATCACTCCATTCGTTAAATCACCCAAACCCACAACTGCCACATCCGCCTATCATATCGTGACCCCACCGTTCATTCCCCACTCACACGTTAAACTCCCTCCACCTTACCTCTCATCCTGCACACTCCTCCGAAATCATATGACCCACACTCCATTTCGGTCCTCATTCGCCGTCCAAAGTTTATCGGCAGAGGGGGGGCCCGAAATGGGCAGTCTTTAATACTGCCTACATAAACCACAAAAAGTACCTTTTAGTCTTTCAGGACTAAAAATCCCAAAACAACAAACCACTCCATCTTACCCCCGAACGCGGTATCCTTCATAGTCGTTTACTGCCACCCCACGTCATGTTTCACTTCATATCTCTCATCCAATCATCTGCCGCCTATCCATTGCCCATTCATTTCCGCTCCCGTGCATTTATAACCAAATGTCCATTAATTAACCCGTTAGATAATTAATGAATTTTCAAACGTTCGACGCCACCCTCCCACTCCATTTTTCTCTTTATAAACACTGTGTCATGTATTTCAAAGGTTACATAGTTAACTTCTGCAACCAGGATTATTCTTCAAGCCCGCCTGCTCATACAGCTTAGCCACTTGTCCTGTTCGCAAGCACATCTTCCAGGTCCACTTGTCAGTTGTCTGTCTCCACTCTGGTAACTCCTTTTACCATTTTTTCATTTACAGTC
>Ga0068628_1000951_pt1 | contig 11408 bp, 16 predicted proteins | sample InSIn2gowninarea_FD_77431 | JGI IMG/M metagenome (GOLD analysis project Ga0068628, IMG submission 77431) | Clean room microbial communities from NASA Spacecraft Assembly Facility at Jet Propulsion Laboratory, Pasadena, California, USA -... ... | reverse complement strand
GACCGAATGACTACAAAAAATCTCGTAGAGGCTGTTAGTTCTAAAGTTGTTGTTTCTGACATGGTGGCCCTTGAAATAATGAGCATGGAAGCTATGCCCTCCGTACCTATGGTGCTGAGGTCACCTAGGCCAAAGTAATCAGCTACCAAGGAGAAGTAGAAGAAACTTGTACTAGTGAGGCATTCACCGAGGAAGAACCCAGAGGATTGGCAGAAGGAGAAGAAGGATAAGGCAAAGCAGCCAGAGAAAATCATGGACTTGGAGGCAGAAGAACTCCATGATGGCATGGAGGAATTAGATGCTAAGGAGGGTGAGCCTATCACTAGGCTCCCAGAGTATATCCCTTCCGTAGAAAGGGAAAACAAAAGTCACCAAAGACTGAGACATGGGAAAAAATATGGTCTCTATGCCACTATTACTAGAATAGGTCATTTTTGAAGGTGCGGTATTAGTGTGCATCCCAGTGCTAAATCTGGATTATTGGGATCTCGCTGACCATGAAAATTCCCTCACTTAGCTACCAATAAGTACATGACAAAGATCTACTATGAAGAAACTGGGGTTACATGACTGGAACCCTTGAAATGGGTAAGAGGCATCGAGCAGGCCATTTTACTGCACATGCTTTGCATACCACACTTCCACCGGTCGATTATCAACACTATGTGTGTGTGCCAGCTGCTCACACTGGTGCATGATGGGTGCTTATGGCTTAGTGAACCCATCCCTATCATTGACATGCTCATCCATAGGATTATGAAGCTACCCTATAAAGGGGCGGATCCTGCCAAGGAGTTTGGAGGGAAAGGTGGAGAAAAGGAGCTGGTGGATAGGATGAAAATTGAATTTGGATTGAGCAAGAAGTCAGGGGGATATTCTATTCACTCCATTCAAGACTAGGTGGTGTAGTTTTCTACCCAATTTTTTGCAGGAAAGATTGTGAGGAAATGTTGTTTGGACGAAGTTCCGACGCTAGTAGTGTTGTTGTCTGCCAAGTATGCGAAGGGAGTATAGTAAAATTGGGCATAGTATTTATGTAAGGAATTTCTCGCAAAATTTCACGAAGCACATGAGAACAATAAGGCATTTCACTATGCCTGGCTCCTGTTGATAATTTTACTAGTAGCATGGTGCCTGCCAGAGGATAGTCGGTTTCCTCCACAAGAAGAATATTTACTAGAAGCAGCGAAGTTCCCTTTACTGTGGGCAATAATGGATTTGGAGAGGGTTAAGAAATCCAAGATTTTTTGGATATTGGTTGAAATGGACCTCTGCACAGTAATTAGTCAGTACCTAAGGTCATCTCCAACCTTGTTCAAGTAGGTTGGGGCCTTTGAAGAGTTTAAGGCTAACTTCCATAATGTCTCCATCAAGGTGAGGTGGGACCCTAAGCATATATGGAACAAGTTGCCATACTTAGTTTTGGAAACAAATGTGAAGGAAATTGTGGGAAGTTGGCTAACGGAGTAGTGAAAACCCACGGATGTTGGTGCACATACCAGTCAGGGTGGAGAAAGCTCTATTGTGGAGATGATAGCTACACAGAAACGAAAAGAAGTAGAACAGGCATCATCACGAGCATTGGTAGAGCATAGAAAGAAAGAAGCTACTGTGAAGGAAGCTATAGAAAAGGAGCACACTGTGAAAGAGCGTACTAAGACAGAGTGCATTGACATGAAGGAAGTCAAAGAATCAGGTTTCCAGCATACTGAGGAGTAGGAACTGTCTGAGCAGGGTGGAGACAGAGGAGAGGAGCAGAGCACTTCCTTCACATTGAAGAAGCGGATTACGCAGATAATCGCTAGGCCAAGGAAGAATCATAAATCAAATAAGCAAGCGCGCATTGACCCGATGATCCTCATAGAAAGGGATCTCGAACAAATTGCGGACAAAGTCAGAGACACAACGACAAAGCTATGGCAGCAATTTGAACAATAGTACATGCATATTCTAGGGAGCGTCCAGAAGGATATGCACGAGCTAGAGATCCAAACAGGTAGGTTTCAAGTGAGCGTAGGGAAAGCGGGCAGGGTGCAAGTGAGCCTAGCTCAAGGGTGTGAGAAACTATTAGAGATGGAAAGGACTCTAGACCTCAGAGTCATCCCCTTACTAGAAGGATTAGTTCATGCAGAAACAGAGGAAGATCATGCTCTACTGAGCATGATCAAAGGTATCAGCATGAACTTAGCTAGGCTACCACTTTAGACTCTCCATGCGCTACATCAGGGGGTCTTGGATGAGCTTAGAATCAGAGAGAAATGCGCACTTGCAGTAATCAACGAATTTAAGGTAAAAAATGAACATATGTTCACTGACAAGGATCATTCTCTTAAAGAAAAGGAAGAGTTGGAAGCATGAAGTCAGAGCCTAGAAATAGAAATCACACAGGTGTGCAATTCAAACCCATAGTTAAATATTCTGGAAGACGCCGCAGCTATAGTGAAGATCAGGAAAATGGATTCTACAATCCGCGAATGGAAAGATGAGATAGGTAGAGTCACGTTTGACTTCTAGATGAGGATAGCAGAATTACAACTGAAGCTACATTTGACCACTCTGCCAGAGGTCTTGGAGTAGTGCAAAGAATCCATCAAAGAGAGCATGGGCACTATGGATGCAACAGTCACAGACTACACGTTGATATTCAAATAGGCCGTGGAGCTATGGACGAATCTAATCACACGCTACACGTTGATATTCAAATAGGCCGTGGAGCTATGGACGAATCTATAGGAGGAACCAAACCTGCAAAAACTTGGCATAGATATCTGGGAGACACAAAAAAGGTTTGATGAAATCAAGGCGATTGCACACACTTTGGCGCTAGTCCATTGCCTCGCTCAATTGCAGGAAGGAAAACAACTGCAATCACATATTGAAGAGCTACAAAGGAAAGAGGTTGTTCTAAAGGCTAGAATATAGCCATGGACAGAGGAAGCAAGTCAACTTACTCTGTCAGTCCAAGAAAAGTTAAAGACACTTCAACAGACACAAAGAACGCGTCTGGTAGTAGAAGGCCCGACTAAAAAAAAGCTAGTAGAGGAAGTGCAACAGGCTTCGATACAAGGTTTTGTTGACATAGTAGCTTTGCAGGTCAAGTTTAATGATGTACACAACATGATCGGGGTGCCAAAAAAGTAAATCGAGGGCGAGTCACCCAATTTGTGTTTGGGGGTTGTTGGGATAGGGTCCCTAGGGTCAATTTTGGGTTAGTTTAATCAATTTTTGAATAGATTTTTGTAAAGAATGTAAATTCTTCGTGAAATGTGGAAGCAGAGTGCACAGCTAAGTATGAGACAAATGGGCTTTAGCCCCTTGTATGGGTAAGTGATAGTTCGGTTTTGAGACTCGTCCATAAGCCACAAAACATGGTATTGTAATAGGAAGGTTATATATATTTGAGTCATAACGATTCTAGATATATCATATTTTGGTGAAGAACAAGTGTAAGGGTAAGATCTAAGTGTGTGGAGACCTTGTCAAGTCCACAACTGAGTGCATGGGCCCCTGCAGCTCGGTGCGAAGGGTGGAAGAGTTTATAATTTGAATGTAGAATCTAATAAAGACTAATTTTGGATCAAATCTATTGCATTTGTTCCTTATTCTTAATTCTATTTAAGATTATGCATTGTTTCTTAATGACCTATTTCTATTAAATAAAGTTTATCTTCTGTGCGAATCTGTTGAATATTTAATGTCTATGCATGAAATGAGTAATGAACTATTTTTGCGAAAGTAGTAACTAAATCTATCATGATCTCTATTCGAGTTGGGTAGATCTGCGTGAAGGTAGATCCAAGGTTATTATTTATTAAGTGAAGGTTGTGAGCTCGCTTCTTTTAGGTCTGAAAATTCTAATCATAGACTTTCGCGAAGACTTGGAAGCCATTTGGATAGAGTTGTAGTAGTGAACCATGGGAAGATACAAATCTGCACAAAAGAATATTTGAGCTACAAGGGCTTCAAAATACATATCACAGAGTCTTTGGATGCAAAAACCTGGTTCTAACATCCCCCAATACTGCTTCGGGTGAGACTACAGCCTACGCTATGCAGGTTGTCGCCGAAATGGCCAACAATTTGGGTTTTGTTGGTTGGCGCAAATAGATCTAAACCTGGGTTATTCCCCCTTAAGCCAACATAAAGAATGAATTAACATGTAGGGAAGGGGTGCAAGTTGAAAGGGAGGATTGGGTGGAATAGGGTAGCACTGATTCAAAATTTGATGGATTGACAGACACACAACTTGAAAGGCAAGTGGGTGACGTTGAAATGGACGTGGAGGGAATAGTAAAAGTCAGATTTGCATTAGTTGTAGAGGTATGATCAATGTTTATGATGGCTATTGGTGGTAGCACATTAAAATTGAACGAAATTTTGGAGTCCAAAGTGGGAAGGGATGTGCTTGAAGTGAGATCTGAGTTGGTCAGGACGACGACGAATGTAGTGTTATGGTTGGCACAGTCAATGGAGGATAAGGAGGAGGCATAGTCAGCTTCAGAGGTGACGCAGTCAGCTTCTAAGGTGGCTAGATATACCAAGGAAGGGTAGGGAAGTTAAAGATGCGGGTGAAGGGGATTAGCAGAGGAAGAAGTCTACGAAGAGGGGGAAGGCTACAAAGAGGGGGGAGCAGGGTTAATGGGAGTGCGAAGCGACGGAATGTGATTGCAGGCTAATGAGCATTCCAGGGGAGGTGGAATACCTACTCAGATGACTGAAGTGTGAGGTCCACCATCCAAACGAGGTGGAAGTAGGAGGGTGGGGGTGGGGTCCACCATCCAAAAAATATTGTGCTTTGATTTTTGATGGGCGGAGAGCAGGTGGTTTTTTTGTTTTATTTGAGATCTGGAGGCCGAATGGAATGTATGAAAAGTGAAATTAAAAGAGAGGCAAACAATGATGTTCCAAATATTATGGCGGATACAAAAAGCAAACCTGATGTGAAGAGAAATAATTTTTTGAGATAAATTATTAAGTTCGTGGCTGGAAAATCGGATTTTAGCAAGGAGGATGGTAATGCTGGTTTTGGACAAGATTCTCGTTAGATCAATTATTTTTTGTAGAAGATGGAGATGGGTTCAAGAAGGCAAGATTCTAGCATATCTGCAATGCTTTAAAAAGGCTAGATCAATAACTCGTTTTTGGATCTTGATGCACAACTTCTCAAAAATTCTTATCTCTTTGAGACACGCCTCCCCATAGAGGTTAGAGATGAGTGACTGGGGACTTCCACAGTGATTGATATTGTTATATATTTCCAGAAGGGCATTGTGTAATATATGTGATATGTCTAATGTTTCAAATGTGAACTCCATACATCATCAATAATTCCCTTACTTCTCTCTCTAATTCCATATCGACCCATTCTAATCAAATCAATATCCCTAGTAATCCCTCCATGAACTCTAATATTCATGCTATTGTGACTCATGATGAATCTGGTCTCTCAAATTCGAAGGCACTTGGAAAATGTAATTCCCCTTTTTTTATTACTAATATAAATTCTAATAATTTTGTTACTGAGACCTCATCCTCTTCTATTTCTCCAACCTATTCTTCCTATTCTCATCCTCCTTCCATGGAAAACCTCTCTTCGCTCATCCTTGATCTCCATACCCTCCAGATCTTGAGGAAAGGTTTTAATTTTTCTCTTACTCCTCACAAGATTCCCTTCAAAGAGATCCTTTGCTCCATTGAGCTGATGACCCTGAACCTCCCTCCTCAATTTGCTAAAGAAATTAAGCAAGACTATGGTAGAATTTTGCATCGTCCCAAGCCTCCCAGCCCTAACCTTTCTAAAGAAGAATTATAAGCCATCAAGAGCCTTAATGATAATCCTAATATCCTTGTCATCAAAGCTGAAAAAGGTAATGCTTCAGTTATCATGAACACTATTGATTATGAGTCCAAGATGAAAAATCTCTTGTCTTCTTCTTCTTATAAAATCATTCCTAAGAACCCCTTAAATTCTATCTCTCAGCTGGTTTCCAAGAACACAAAAGCCTCTTGTATACCTATTTCCATCCAGCGCAAGCTCATTCGCCAGGCCACCCAAACTCCTAAAATTTATGCCCAACCAAAAATTCATAAGCCTGATATCCCCCTCTACCCCATTGTTAGTGACATTGGAGCTCCTACCCACGCACTAAGTCGTTATCCAGCCTCCAAAATTCAACAATTTGTGGGCTCCACTCCCTCTTTCATCAAGGATTTCACAGATTTCAATGAGAAGACCAAATCCATTATGATTGATGATAGTGACCTTTTGGTTAGTTTTGACATCGTTTCCCTTTTCACGAAGATCCCTATCCCCCAAGCTCTTCTCTTGATCTCCTAGTTAGTTGACCAAGAAACCCCCAAATTAATCCAAATTTGCCTTCAGTCCACCTTCTTCTCCTTTAAAGGCACCATCTATGAGTAGATGGAAGGTACAACAACGGGCTCCCCCCTATTTCCTGTTGCGACTAACATCTTTATGGAGCACTTTGAAGCCATATATATCAACTCTTGGCATCTCAAACCTAAATGTTGGTTCTAGTTTGTTGATGACACGTTTTTCATCTGGCAACAAGGAAACCACACCCTTTATGCCTTTTAGACCTATGCCTTTTAGACCCATTTTAATAGCATCTCCCACTTTATCCTATTTACTATGGAGATAGAATCCAAAAAATCCCTCCCATTCGTTGATGTGCTTATTACTTGCCTCCCCAATGGCACCCTCTCCCATCAAGTCTATAGAAAAAAGACTCATACTGACCATTATCTCCACACCCTCTCCCATCACCAACCATCCCAAAATTCTAGTGTCCTCAAAACCCTCTTCTCCGAACTCTAAAAATCTCTTCCCCCCATTCTCTCTCAACTGAAAATTCTCATCTAGTCAAGGCTTTCAAGGCAAATGGATATTCCTTTGCTCAAATCTCCAAAGAGCTCTAGTATGTGGCTCACCCTAAACCTAAAAAGTTGGACCCCTCCCCCTCTTCTGGCCAAGTCACCCTCCCTTACATTAAAAGGAACATCGATCTTATTGTCAAGATTATGGCTAAGAAAAACATTAAAATAATATTCAAACCCCACAAAACCCTCAATCAATTGTTCCGCTCACCCAAGGACTTATCAGATCCAATGCTAGGATCAAGTGTTTATAAAATCCCTGTTCATGTGGTAAATATGACATTCGTCAAAGAGGTCACCCATTCAAAGCCCCCCTCAAGGAACATATTGTTGACACCAACCATAATCATCTTTCAAAGTCCGTCATTGTAGAGAAATATTATAAGAAAAAACACATAATATTTTTCAACCAAGCTAAAGCCATTGCTTATGCCCCCTTTTACCACTCTTGTATTATTTGAGAAGCCCTCGAAATCGAGAAAAACCATGATAATTTTAATATGGAAGATGGTTACAAGTTGAGCCAATCCTGGAAACATGTTGTCCACCATCTCACCCTTGACTCTTGACCCAACCCTATTCTCTATGAGCCCCCCCCCCCCCCCCCCCCCCCCCCCCCCCTCCCCCCTTAGGTATCCCTATAGAATTATAGTTCCTTCTCCTCACTCCATTCACTTTCTCTTCTTAAAATTTTTATCCTGCTTTAATTTCTTCCCCTATCCCTAAATTTCCCTAGTGTCTCATTATCTCTCTTCTACATTATAATCCTTTGATTATCCTCCCGTTTATATTTATCTGGGTTTCATTCTTGAAAATATTTCAATAAATGTAATTTTAATTTTCTACAATTTATCATTCTCCTATTTCTTAAATGATAAAAAAATCTCATTCAAATCTTTCCATAATTAACCAATTCATAGGGTAAAATATTAGCATATATCAAAGAAATGGCAATAGACAGGGCTACCTATGGTATCCTATATATCTTTCTACCCAAAGTAATAATAACAGTGTGACGCTTGGACTCATACACAACATGACACCTCCACAAGTATGGTTCACCTAATAATACATCACAAACTTCAAGGGGAGAAACATCACATAGTACCTCATCCCTGAAGGGCTTGATGCTATACGGTAGGTGGCATTGTAAGTTGACACAGAGATCTCACCCTTGGTGGATCCATCTGATGGTGTAAAACTATGGGTGTGTTGTTATCGGTAGGCCCAACCAGTTCATGACCTCAGCTGAGATGAGGTTATTTTGATTTTCGTTGTTGAAAATGAACTACAACAGCAAGCCCTTCACGCACATATTTAAGTGGAAGAGATGCTCACCCTCCTCTAGATCCTTGGGCTCAATCCTCTTGACCTTGGTGGTGGAAATGATGTAATTAGGTTTTGCATCAATAATTTTCTTCTCCTTGTTGGTTTCTAGCTCATATTTGGAACATAAATCTAACTCTAAAGCTTTTAGCTTGACTGCCAGTGACTGCTTAGCACGACACTCATTTGTGTTGTGGGTGGTGCTCTTGTTAAACTCACACCACTTTGCAGTGTCCTTCTTCACTTTCGTGGTGCTATTTTTACTTGTGACTTCTATGGGTTGTGCTGGGTCACTCCACCTTGGCTATGTCCTTTGTTTTTCAATTTGGAGGTGCCTTTTCCCTTGCTTCAGATTTGCAGATCCAAAGCCTCACTTCTTCTATTTAAACTTGTACTCGATTCTCACAACATATTAGTATGTTGCGTCAAGCAAGGAGATTTCCATGAACTCCATTGCTTCTTGGATGTATTTGTGGAGACAACCAAAGTACTTAAGTATCAAATGAAAGTCAAAATCCTTGATACCCAATTTCATGCATTGGGTATGGAAATTTTTTTTGAACACCAACACGTCTTGGTCCCTTCCATGCCATAGTGAGGTCCAATTTATGTGCTTATCTTCATAGCTTCTGACAGGGTAATATTGTTCCTTGAAGGCATCTTGAAAATAATTCCAAGAGGGCGAAACTAAAAATAATGAGGGTTTATCCTCGTCCCTCTATGCAAAGTAAGTTTCCCACCAGTCCTTGACATGGGGAGTGGCTTTGAGGAGTGCAAAAGTAATATTTTCCACATTGGAAAAATTATGGACTAAAAAATATCCTTTTGGCAGATTTAACCATCTATCTAGGGAATATTATTTTATTTGGCCTTAAAAGATAGAAATGTAAAAGTTAACTTGTACCTTAATGGGGGTAGTCCCTCCAAAGTGACTATTGGATGAAGATGCTTCACCCACTGATACTTGCCAAAAGCATATAAGAAAAACTGTCCATCATGTCGTTCCTTTGTCGCTCAAGGGATTCTTTGAGAAACATTTTGAAATTATCTCCTACCCATGCATATTCATTTTCTTCCACCATGGGAGTACATCATGGTCAGTGAGTCTGGTATTGCAAGGGTTCAACCAGTTCAAGTCCCAATTCCTTTTACCCCGATCTCATTGGGGACATGCACAAAAAATAAAGAAAGAGAAGATTGCTCTGATACCACTTATCAAAACTTATCAAAGAATGAAATGAAATATTGATTCAAACCCAAACACAAATATATGGTGAATCAAAACTTCAATTAATAAATAACACATGTTGAAAATTGTTTACATACATAAGAGAAACAAACTAGCTCGGGCAATGGTAGCTGATCTCTGAGAAAAGATGTGGTGACTACATGCCTTTTGCTCTGTGTTACAATGAGTCTCAAAGTCCTTTTTATTATTGAGAAACAATGGAAAACCATAAACATCCAAAAACCTAACCCTAGGAGATGAAGCACTTGGATTAGTTAGAATGCTAACTTCCTGGGGTTGTAATTTAGGCATATGTTCTTTGTTTTGTGTGCACAATACCTCGTAAGAAATATCTATCCAAGGACAACATGTTTTTGCAACAATACCCTATCTTAAGGTCCATGGGCTTGGCATGTTTTCCAAAAGAATATTGGTTAGTGCCTCAAAACGACTCTAGAAGTTTAGGACCCGAAAAACTGCAAAAAATAGAAAGTTGTGTTGGAATTAAAGAAACTATAAGGAAATAATGTTGGGGAGTCCAATTGGAATAGGTCGGTGGTCTCCAAAATCAACCTAGATCAGCGTTGACCATCAATTAATCTACAATGAGAATAAAAATTAAATCCCAATATATAAAGTTCAGATTATCAAATGAAATCAATTTATTTTTTAAAATATTTTAATTGTATTGATTTGAATTTTGATTGGTTTACTGGGTTTCCATCTTATTTTGTGATATTGGTGATGTACAGGGTCTGACATGTGAGTAATTAAGCATGCAAGAAAAATGACAATTACAAAAGTGATGAATGCACAAGCACACCATCAACCCTCCATAAAAATGTGCTACATCCAACCTTGGGCGTGATAGTAATTAATGGATGGTCCCCTCCTCTGTGTAAGATAACATATCTTTCGGCCATTCTACTCGTTGGCGTAGGAATTTCAAATTCACTGATAGTGTAGGCTTTTCAATTTAGAATAAAGTAGCAAGATGATTTGGAGGATTCATAATCCATGACCCATGACAACAACATCTTTGCCAAACCATTTTAGTGTAAATAAAGGAATGGATCAATATCAAGGCAGGTTTGGAGGCTACTTTGTTCATCCCAATTCACTCCATAAAGTCGTGAATTTTGTCAATTTCTTCGTAGTTATCATAGAAAATTTTAGGTGTGAATCTTAGCCCATGGGCGAAATCTAAGGGGTTTTATATTTTGGAAGGGAAAATTTTTTATATTATGCCATTTTTCTAAAGTTCACCCAAAAATTATTTTAAAAATAAATAAATATTTATTATAGCCACCAAAATTATGGAAAATAAGCCTGATAGAATATATTTTCCCTCTCCAAAATTTCGATCCAAGCCCCAATTCACCTTGAAAAAAAATTTTATAGCTGGGATTTGCTTCCAATCGCCTAAATTTGCAAAAATGGCACTGGTTAGGGGTTATTTCGCCCTCTACCATTCCTAGAAATTCTTCCTCTACCATTCTATGATTCAATTCATCCTAGATTTTAGGGATTTGCATTATAGCTTGATTGTGCCTCTCCCTCATCAACCCTGCACTGGTGCTTGATCAAGGGCAATGGGAGTGAGGATGATAGATAGAGGCGGCCCACCCTAGAAGACAAGTTGTTTGTTGTGTCCACTGTAGTGCCCCAAATGGAATCTGGTAGGTGCAGGTTGAATGGAATGTGGGAATGTAGACCTGGGTAATGACCCTAAGATTAATAGCCCTTAATTGAGCTATGGTACAAATGCCTTTGGCCAAGGTCTGCCTAACCTCATTTACGGGTCCAATAAATAGGTATCTTTTGAAGTTCATTGTGCTATCCTCCAACCCTTAAAACTCTCCTTTTCTCACATTAATTCACCTTTTTTTTCATGATATTCTTAGTAGGAAGACTTAAAGGTGTTTTTGATATTGTATAGCTTAAATGTGATTAATAT
>Ga0068628_1000949_pt1 | contig 11415 bp, 17 predicted proteins | sample InSIn2gowninarea_FD_77431 | JGI IMG/M metagenome (GOLD analysis project Ga0068628, IMG submission 77431) | Clean room microbial communities from NASA Spacecraft Assembly Facility at Jet Propulsion Laboratory, Pasadena, California, USA -... ... | reverse complement strand
TTTTTCTTTTTCCTTTCCCTCTTTTTCCTTTTTCTTTTCCTTTTTTATTTTTTGTAAGTTTTTGTTTTTTTTTTTTTTTCCTATTGTTGTGATTGTCTTTGTTTTTTGCCTTTTGGATTAAAGAATGCAGGAGCTACTTATCAGAGATTAGTGAACAAGATGTTCAGCAAATAGATCAGCAGGAATATGGAAGTATACGTAGATGATATGCTCATCAAGAGTAAAGAAAATCTTGCCCATCTGGACGACCTCAAGGAGACATTTTCCACCCTCAAACAATACCAGATGAAGCTGAATCCTAGTAAGTGTGTTTTCAGTGTAGTTTCAGGGAAATTCTTGGGATTCAAGGTGTCCCAGAGAGGAATAGAGGCAAACCCGGAGAAGGTGTAAGCCATAATCAATATGGCATCACCTAGGACCATCAAGGAAGTCCAGAAGCTCACAGGAAGGATTGCAGCTCTTAATAGGTTCGTCTTTAAAGCGACGGACAAATGCCTGCCTTTTTTCAAGACCTTGAAATAGGCCTTCGCCTAGACTAACAAATGTGAAGCAGCGTTCTAGGAACTTAAACGTTACTTGAGTAATCCACCCCTCTTAATTCCATCCAAAGAAGGGGAAAACTTACATTTGTACTTGGCAGTATCAGCTACAACAATGAGTGTAGCCTTGATTCGAGAAGAAGGCAAGAAACAGCTCACAGTTTACTACGTCAGCCAAGCTTTCCAAGGGGCTAAGTCCAAGTATCCAACGATTGAAAAGATTGTGTTCGCGTTAATAGTAGCCTCACGCAAACTAAGACAGTATTTTTTAGGCAAATCTTATCCTGGTGATGACGGACCAACCTATCAAAAAGTCCATGAACAAACTTGAGGCAGTTGGAAGAATGGTCCAGTGGGCAATTGAACTCAGCCAATTTGACATTAAGTACCATCCCAGAACTGCCATTAAGGCACAAGCTTTGACGGATTTCATCGCCGAGTTCACCTTTCCGGACGAGGACAGTCTCACCAACGAAGCCGAATGATGGACGATATAGACCGATGGTTTGTCAGCCCAAAAGAGGGGGGGAGTAGGGGTCGTTATAGCCACTCCTGACGGAGAAGTGCTTAAATACGAAGTTCAACTGAAATTCCCGGCTACTAACAACAAAGCTGAGTATGAAAGAATATTGACGGGATTGAGACTCGAAAAGGCGCTTGGAGCTAAGAACCTGTTAGTCCAAAATGATTCGAAGCTGATGATCGGACAAATCAAGGAAGAGTACGAAGCAAAGGAGGAGAGAATGCAAAAGTACCTCAGGTTAACAAAACATCTGACTCAGGAGTTTAATAGGGTGGAATTCGTACAGGTCCCCAAAAGCCAGAATATGGTAGTAGATGAAATCTCGAAGCTAGCATCATTAGAAGAAGGGGGGTTGTGCATGGGCTTGGCAATGGAAGTCTCGAAACACCTTAGCATTGAAGAAGTTCCAACATTCACAATCCAGAGCACAAATAGCTGGATGACACCAATCGTATCTTTCCTCCAGGACAGGCACCTCCCTTAGAATGTAGAAGAGGCCAAGAAGATCAAGAAGAAGGCGGCTAGATTTACGATCCTTAATGACACCTTATACAAAAGAGGCTTTTCCATGCCGCACTTGAAGTATGTCGACGAAGATGAAGCCAAGTACATTCTGGAAGAAATCCACGAAGGGATTTGCGGGGACCATGCTGGCCCTAGATCCCTGGTAAGCAAGGTCATTCGAACATGTTATTTCTGGCCTACTATGCAAATGGACGCAGTGGAGCTCGTCAAGAAGTGTGGCAACTGTTAACGATTCGGGAATGTCTAGCAACTTACAGCAAAGAGACTGACGATGATAGCCTCCTCGTGGCCATTTGCACAATGGGGAATCGACATCGTCGACCCACTGCCCCTAGGTAAAGGTTAGGTAAAATTCCTACTAGTTGCTATTGATTACTTCACAAAGTGGGTCGAAGCAGAGGCTCTAGCAACAATCACTGAAGCAAGAATTCTGAGCTTTGTGTGGAAGAATATAATTTGCAAGTTCGAGATTCTAGTGACGATAATATCAGATAACGGGCGGCAGTTCGACAGCCAAGGCTTCAGGGACTTCTGTTCAAACCTAAGCCAAGCTGGACGATGCGAAAGGTGCATAGCCAAAAGAATTTCCCAACATCTTGTGGGCTTATAAAACCACGGCAAGAACCCCGACGGGAGAGACCCCCTTTAGGCTCACCTATGGCACTGAAGCAGTGATCCCGGTCGAAGTAGGAGTAACCAGCATCAGGCGAGAGGTATTCAACGAAGAAAGTAATGACGATCACCTGCGAATCAACCTGGATTGTCTGGACGAAGTAAGAGACAAAGCTTCCAGTAGAATGATGAAGTATCAGTAGAAGATGGCCGAATACTACAATAAGAGGGTAAAGCTCAGACGACTTGACATAAGCGACCTCGTCCTACGCAAGGTTACCACTGCGACTAGAGACTCTGCCCAAGGAAAGCTTGGCACCACATGGGAAGGACCTTACCGAGTCGAGATATGGATGAATGTAAAACATCACAAGCATTTGACGAACCAGTAAGTAAGCAGTCACAGAAGCAAGCAAGTTCACAACAAAAAACAATGGGCAATTACCATTATGTTCACATCTAAAGGCCCATAAAACACTGGGCAACAAATATTTTTCTCAAGATAGATTAAACAGAAATTGTTCTGAAATTAGATTTACAAAAAGCCCAAAACATGACAGGCTACCAAAAAAAAATTCACAAGTATTAGGTTTGGGGGTCAACAGCAGCGTCATCAGCAGAAGCCTTTTCAGCGACGTCGTCCTCAGGAGCAGAAGATTGGGCAGCCTCGTCAATCACCATCTCCTGGTCTACCACTTCAAGATCCAAATTCTGCAAATCAACTCCAGTGGGATGCTTGACGAGGTACCGCCTTAGAAGCTCAAAGCCTTTGAAGTACCAACTGAAGAGCAAAGTGTTGTACTCATCAGTTTGCTGGAAAGCCTCGACGAACCTGGCAGCAATAGTCTTAAGCTTCTCCTTGGCTGCCAGAAGCTGCTCGTCCTTCTCCAATGTTAATTGACGCTCAGCGCGGAGATTGTCAGTCAAAGTCTTGGTGCTTTCCTTTAAAGTGTTGACCTCGTGCATAAATTCAATGAGCTTCTTCTTCAGCGTAGAATTCTCCTCTTCCAAGGCCTCTATCTTGGATGTTAGCGACGCCACCTTGGCCTCCTAAGTGAGATACTTAGAAGTGATGTGGAGGCTCTCCCCCAACACCAGAAAAGAAAGCTAAAGTCGTCAGTACAAAGAGAGAAAAAGACACTGAGAGGCGCACGAGCAGATTACCTAGACAAGCTTGTGGACTTGTTGATTTGCGACCACATTGAATGGCACACCGGTAAAAACCTTCAGATCCTTAGCAGTCACAACCCCGTGTGGTGCCAAGCTTCATCGCCCCATATGGTGGACGAGTGAGAGTCAGCTTTTTCCTTCTCCTTGCCCGATATACGTGGCCTTTTCAATGAAGGAGTGGGAATCTCTTCAACCGAAGTGGCTGGAGAGGCCGTCCTCACAGTCTCAAGACCGGAGACGATGGGAGTAGCAGAAGTAACCGAAGTAACAGACGGACCTTTCCCTGTTACACGTACCCCTTTCTTCCTGATACTGGACAACGGCTCGTCCTTCTTAGACCTCATCTTTGCATACATATCCTTGTTGAACTTGGTCATCATTTCTGCAAGAATAAAACACTTGTAAAAAAAAAAAAAAAACTTAAAAAGTCGATATTGACGATCTCACACACTGACGAAATTAATACTTACTCTTTTTTTCTTCAATGCCAAGACTTCGTAGGACGTAGGAGGATGGGTTGGGACCAAGATGATAGAAGGCAAGGGTCCGTGGATCTACCAAGTCATCCCAATTTTCAATCATCAGAGCGTACTCTATGGCCTTCTCAACACGCTCCTTATACCTGCTCTTGAGCTTAGGCCGTCTCTTTACTGCGCAAAACAAGAAACAAGGAGTCAGTGACGATAACAGTAAACATAAGAAAACTAGAAACAACGGGAAGAAATACTGATGCATCTAAGGTCGGGGTTCCCCACCAACGAAGCAACCTCAGGATATCACCCCAATCCCTGCTGGAGGGAGTCTTAAAATCATCCTCGAACACAAAGAAAAATCTTGATTTCCAATACCTGAAGGACGATAGTAAACCTTTGACAATCATAGTTTTCCTCCCCCAGGGCATTAACTCATAATACCCGTACTCTTTAGACCCTTTCAAACGATACATATGGACGAGCTCACCCACCTTAATCATATCCCCGATAGTGGCCAACCATATTTCCATACAGTTAACCACTATCCTCCACGAGTTAGGCATAAGTTGCCCAGGGGGAGAGGGAACCTAAAAGCATACCTAAAAGCTCCATGATAAACTGGTGGAGAGGGAACCTAAGGCCACAAGTGAAGGCAGCCTCATAGAAGCATACCTCACCGGGAAAAAAGTGGCAAGCCCTATCCTCATCATTGGGTCGACGAACACGAACCTTCTCCGAAAATTGAAATCTGTCTCTAAATCTACCTACGGTGTCAGCATCTAGCCCACACACCACCTCGAGGGCATAAAAATCCCTAACCTCTCGAGAGGTAGAGACGGCAGTATCTCACGCCACCGGCTCACCACTAGATGACAACCCAGTGTCAAGTTCACTAGACCTAACCTTGGACATCGTCCCCTGCTCTCTCACCAAACCCTCAAACCAATCAATAGATTGACGAAGCAAAGGGCACAACTCAATCAATATAATACCTAAATTGTTACCCTAAAAAAAAAAGTCCTCAACGTTTGGGAAAACACCTAGAGACCCCCCTAAACGCGTAAAAAGAAAAGAAATTGAGGGGCAAGCTATCGTAACCTCAGAACTACCAACCATGGACACCCAGAAAAAACGCAGAAGAATGAGGTAAATACTAAAACCCCAAAAGCCAAAAAACAAAGACAATCACAACAATAGGAAAAAAAAAAAAAATCAGAAACTTACAATAGATTACAAAGGAAAAGAAAAAGGAAATAGAGGGAAAGGAAAAAGAGAAACATACCTCGAAAAAGTGCACTGCAAATTGGAAAAGGAAAATCGCCAGAATAAAGTTGGAACAGTTGCAAGAACAAGAGGAGAAGAAGAGAATCTAAGCAATGAGTAAGGAAATTGGGAAAAGTAAAGGGGGAAATGAAAGGAAAAGGAAGTTTAAAAATTAAAGCCCAAACTACTGAAAAGCAGCGGGAAACCCAAGGGTCATGCAAAAAACCCACCAATCAGCACGCGCCATGTGGCCATGACACGTGTGACGCCGCCACTACGCATTTAATACTGCGCGAAGTCCCAAGAGTCACTTACAGACCAAGGACCTCTTATCTTCTATGGTCTTCATGACATGTCACAACGACCACAAAATCTGGGGGCATCTGATAGGACTGACAAAATTGGCTACAGACGAGATAAGCAAGACTGACAATACCATTCCCCAAAGAAGAGCCTAACCATTGCCTACGTCACTGACGGAGACAGTGGATCATTCAATGCCAACAATAATGCCTCGCACGGTTACAGAACCAACTATACAGACCGTTGAGAGCACATTAAAGCCTCATTACAAGACAGGAGAAGTTACCAAAGGAAGACATTAACATCACAATCCTAATCACAACTGCTAGAATCCAAGGCAACGTATATAAAGCCCCCTACACTGCCAACACAAGGTACGGAGATTATAGATACTCTAGAAGGATACTGGTTGCCATTTTGCATTTTGTTTCATTTTACAATACAATTTCTTGTTTTGACTTTAACATCGAAGGCGTTGTGGCAGACACCACACCGGTGACCACCCTCATAGAAACAGTCTCCTCATTCATACAGGTATCCAAGCGAGAATTTGGACCCGTCTGGGCACGTTCCATTCGACTGACGAAGTCACGCTTCATCACTCATACCCAAAAGTACTCCCCCTTTTTGTCATGAATGATAAGAGGCAAGTCACTGAGAAGCAGTCATTTCCTCGTCACCGGAAGAGCTAGTATTCTCATTCTCATCATCATTATCATCACCAAAGCCATCATCATCACCCTCATCCTCTGAAGCCTGTGGAGATGGAGATGGAGACACGGTGAAACCACCCATAATAGCCTATTGTCGTGCGATACAACTAACATGAGTGTTCACCTGACACAACTCATCATTGAGAGTGCGAAGGCGAGCATCCATGTGCTCAAGCTGTGCCATGATGGCCTCAAGAGTCACACCACTCACAGAAGAAGGAGTGAAGGTGGATGGAGCGGAAGAGGTTAGAGGAGTTGCCATCTCAATCCGTGGCCGCTTCAGTCGAAGTTGGGCCTCGCTCCGTCTGACCGACGCACCGCTAATGGCACCCATGATGGAGAAATGAACAGACTCAGGATAGGACACAGAGGCATGGTGAATGATCCTCGTGATAGCAAAAGGAAAGATAAGCTTATCATGGGTCACCGTATCCTTATAGACATCTATAAGGGAGAGTATGAAGTGAGAGATAAAGTCAATGGCAAGGTCCTAGATGAGGGATCACAAAAATCGATCACGAGGCTCAGTATTAGAATTATAGTTGGACAAGGGATGTAAAAAAAATGTCATTACCATATTCAGAAACCTCAGACCTTTTGCAAAGCCCGAGCATGAGGTGTTTTGATGGTCACCCCATGATGAAGGTGTCTCACAAAAGGGAGACAAGAGTTCATCTTTGGACATAGTCTGTAGATGATGACAGCCGGGGTAATTAGGATGTGATACCCTTGGGACGTGTAGCATATTGGAGATAAGCTTCGAAGTGACTACAATACATAGACCTCAAATAAAAGTGAGAAAACGAGGTATGGAATAATCAAATCTATGCATATTGGAGTAAAAATCATGTATGATCACGGAGGGACAACTCACTAGGATCTCAAAAAGAGACTTCCATCCCCGCTTATGTATGACAGTCGGTAGATCAGTATCAGAGAAGTCCAATAAGATAACGTGGCATTCCGAATGAATGCCACGTTTAGAAATGTTCTCCAAAAAGTCCTGACAAGCTTTATCATCACAGAACCTGACAGAAGAAGGTGTAGGATCAGAAGAAGAAGATGCCTCGAAATGAAGAAGGTTCTGGGATGGAGCGAATTTGCACTTGGGTGCCATGCGCAGACTATTCGAAAGAAAGAGAGAGATAGAGAGAGAGAGAGAGAGAGACAAGTAGAAAAGTAACAATCAACAATAATATCAAAAGAAAGAAAAGAATGGTACATATGCATGTAAAATGCATGAACATGTGACATGTAACAGTAAAAACATCATGGGCTCAGCCCAAGCCAAACCTACCAGCACACAAGGTTCCAACATAGAAAACACACATCTATAATGCATGAAACATTGTTAAAAATGCAAATGTGATGCAATTCATGGGCATATAGGATTATTTATACATAGCCCAACCCAAAAATTTCACAAATACTCAACAATTTTGAAAAATCCAAAAATTTTCAAAAAACCCAAAAACCTAGGTCTAAATGTATGAAATGCATGATAAAAGAGAGAAAAAAAGATCATACCATAGGTAAAAACCAAGGTTTAGACTGAAAATCAAGTGAGGAAGGTGAAGGGGTTAAGGGAAAAGTGTTTGGGAGAGAAATGAGAGAGTTTCTATCGAGAGAAATCTGAGAGAAATGAAAAAAAAAAAATCGCACTGAAGCAATATATAGAAAAATGCATCTCGATGGATCGAGGAGCTGTCGAGAGTTGTCGAGCACTAATTCTCGACAGATAAATTTGTCGAGTTGCTGTCGAGAATTTGTCGATGGCAAAAGAACCTCGGTGAATCAAACAGCTATCGAGAAGCTATTGAGCAGACAGAAACTTTCTCGATGGATCGAGAATCTGTCGAGAAGCTATCGACAAATTCAAGAACTCGATGGATGGAAATGCAATAAGATTTGTCTAGAAAAGCAATCCAAGGGTCTCGATAGATAGCTAGCTATTAAGATCTATCAAGAAGCTGTCAAGCTTGACAGAAATAGTTTTTCAAAGAGGGGAAAAATACAGAAATGAATGCAATCAAGCAAGCTACTTAACCAAAGATCCAAATAACATTTTAAGCTCTCAAAATCATCTCTCAACTAAAAAAAATGTCAAGCATTTAGATCCAAAACACACACACACACGCTAAACAAGTCTAACCAATTTTATATTTCAAAAACAAGTCAAGCATACATTAACACATGTATTCCTTGTGATGGCCAAATCACATCTTACCTGCACATATATCAAAAGTAACAAAGAATTTGCGTGTGTGAAAAACATCACAAGATTGCATAAGTGTCTACATGTTATGATGATTTGAGAAATGAGAAAATTAATTTAACTCACACGCAATCATAACTACTTGATGGAGACTATCACTTTTGAGGTACATCTTATAACTCTCTCATCTCCTGAAAACACGCTTGTAATCATATATAAAGCATTTTGATTCTTTTTGCTTTTAATTTTCTTTTTCTTTTTCTTTTTTTTTTCTTTTTTTTTAAGCATATCATGCATGGGCATATAAGAGAGAGAAAAGAAATACCCAATTATGTTAAGCTTTTGATATTGCACTTTTGCTATACCGGAGCATATAGATGTTATTTCATGATTGGCATGCAATAGTGGTGAGATCGTTATTTATGCATTTCTCTTAAGATTTTCTATTCCTTCTCGTCAAAAAGAGTGGTACGAGTGTTAAGTATAAGAGATTACTTAATCTTACTCATCACAAACATGAGCCATAAAGCTCACTTGCTTAGTTGTGCATAGAGATGCTCATCTAAGCTACAAAAGATAGAAGGTTTAGAAAATTTTGTTCCAATGGCCATCAAAGGTACAAAAGTACCAATGCACACAAAACACACACTGTTTTTTTATTTTTTTTTTTTTTTCAATTTTTATGTAAAACAAAATAAAGCAAAACTGAAAACAAACAAACAAAAACATGTTAAGACAAAGCATAGCATAAAACTAGACTAACTCAAAAACAAGAAAGCAAAACACACAAGTAATGCATAAACAAAAAAACAAAAAAACAAAAAAAACAAAAAGGAGGGAGAGATAAAAAGTGACTAAATCACTTTGAGCCTTTTTCCTTTCACATCTTGGAAGAACCTTTCCGTTAAGCAAACCTTTGATCTGGCGGTGAGGGGGAAGAATTGAAACCGTTCATGTTCGAAAGGAACATAAGGGCATTAAGAAGATCTCCAAGAGGACCAAAAACGGATGGAAACTGATTTTGGTTTCCAGATGTAATCATACTATTGCTCTGTTGAGTGGCTAACCACTTGCAGCAATTAGGCCGAGTATGTCCAGTAGCTCCACAATGATGACAGATATGCTACTTTTTTTGTTTAAACTTTTGATTCTTACTCTTTTGGGCCCTAGGGTTTTTAGTCACTACATTTTCAAGCTTAGGGGGTGCTCCTAAAATAAATTTACCCTTATTTATGTTCTCACTAGCTAAAATAGTTTTCACATCATTATTCTCAAATTCAACATTATTAGCAGGTGAAACAAACACAGTAGTACTTGAAGAAGCAATATTAGGAGAAGAAAAGTCATACCCTAAACCATTTCGATCAGAAGCATATTTTTGAAAGTTGAGCATCTCATCAAGTTTTACACTGGAAGTCCTTTCCAATTGAGCTATGACTTAGAACAGCTCCGCTTTAAGCTTCTTGTTCTTCTCAGCCAAGAAATTGTTTTCAAACCGCAAAGCTCCAATGGTCTGATTAGCTTCATCAACCTTTATGGAGAGCTCTTCTCGATTAAGTTTCACATCACTCAACTTCTTGATGGCCAACCTATACAATTTCTTGTGCTTTTCAGAGACCTTGTACAATTTTGCATAGACAATATGGATGTCATCCTGTTCATTCATTTTCTCGAACTTAGACTCTACAAAGTCCTCTTCTTCATCTACCTCTTCAACAATCCCCTTGGTAGGATTTACCGTGGTAGTGAAGGCATTCAAGATTCCCTCATCATCATTTTCTGAATCATCCTCAGGCTCGATGTCAGTCAAGGTAACAGTAAGGGCCTTACTTTTCCCAATAGTCTTGAGATAAGTTGGACATTCTTGTTTCATGTGTCCAAAACCTTGACATCCGAAGCATTTTAGTCGAGAGGGGACAATGTACTGACCGTCATCCCTAGCATCCTTCTTCCCTTTATCTTAGCTCTTGAACTGTAAAGAACTGGATTGCTTTCGGTCCTTGTCAAATCCTTTTGCATTGGCATTCTTCGTGAACTTTTTGAATTGCCTAGTGATGTAGGATTTCATTTTAGAATCTTCATCATTGGAAGACTCATTGGTGTCACTGCTTTTGGCCTTCAGTTCCATGCTCTTACTCTTGCTTGATTTCCCAATTCTATTCAAACTCAATTCATAGGTCTATAAGTTGCCAACCAGCTCTATCAAAGGAATTTGATCAATGTCCTTTGATTCCTCAATAGCAGTGATCTTGGCATGGAATCTCTCCGAAAGAGATTTGAGCACCTTTCTCACAATCTTGGATTCTGGAATGGTTTCTCCAAAATTAAATGCAGAGTTCACTATGTCCTTTAGCTTGGCATAAAACTCGTCAAATGACTCATCCTCCTCCATCTTAATCTCTTCAAAGCTCGTGGTAAGCCTTTGAAGTTTTGAATCCTTAACAGCCTTAGTTCCTTCATAGGTTGTTTGGAGGATGGTCCATGCTTCCTTCACAGTTTTTGTGAAGGATATCTTCTTGAACTCCTCATTCATGACTACACTGAATAAAGCATTCAATGCTTTGCTATTGAAGTTTGCCACTTTGATCTTAGCATCATCCCAATCAGCCGGCACTTCCTTTGGCTTGGTCCAGCCTATCTCCATAGCTTGCTACACTTTCTCATCTAAAGACTGCAAGAAAGCTCTCATGCGTACTTTCCAGTATGCAAAGTTAGTGCCACCAAATAAAGGAGGTATAATAAGAAACTATCCTCTATCCATGACAAACATGGGTCAATGAATCACATAGCAATGATTAACCTTAATCAGAGTATACCCGCTTTGATACCACTTGATAGGCCAAGAATGTATTGACCCTTTTATGGTAAATTAACCAATTAATTAGCCGAGTGAATTAATTAAGTCAATTAATGTGAAATAAGCATGGTGGCACAAACAAATTACCAACTAAGTTAAATGCAGTAGAAAATAAATTTGACACAGGTGATTTGTTTATGAATGGGGAAAACCACCTGGTGAGTTTAAGGTCATCACTCTCGAGAATCCACTATTATCTAAATAAGGGGTTACAAGTAAAGG
>Ga0068628_1000947_pt1 | contig 11421 bp, 3 predicted proteins | sample InSIn2gowninarea_FD_77431 | JGI IMG/M metagenome (GOLD analysis project Ga0068628, IMG submission 77431) | Clean room microbial communities from NASA Spacecraft Assembly Facility at Jet Propulsion Laboratory, Pasadena, California, USA -... ... | reverse complement strand
ATTAAAATTTTGAGACTGGAGTATTCAAGTGGTTGGTGTGTGGATCTTTGATGTTGCAAATCCCTGGTTTCCTGATGGTACTTGGCCATTTTTTAACATGAGCATATTGCTTGTTTGATATTTATTGTTACATTTGACATTTCATTGCTCTAAAAAATAGAGAAGACTCGAATATTTTTTGTTTCATGTGTTTTGAAAACACGAGTAAGCTCATTGTAAATTTCTCGGTTGCAATTTATGTGGTATTAATGATGGGGCTGTAAATACAGGGTTGCATTTCTTCAAGAAAGTAGGTTTTTAACATATGAAGAGGAGGTTTTGCTTAGAATGAAGGGTCTGCATGGGTTGTAGGAATTAAAAGGAGTTGCTCTAGAATTTTGAGTGCTAAATATGGCTAGCTCCGTTTATGTGATGGGGTGCAAGTCTGCAAATATGTGATGTTTTTCTTATCTTGTTATACTGTTTTTGTTTTGGTCAAGTGGTATTTCATTTGTTAAAATTTCAACCACATTGTAGTAATTGCTTCTTAGCCACCATACTGGAGTTGTTCGCATAATGCTTCTTTTGGACATTGTGGCCTAAACTAGCAAATATATTGCATGGCCAAATTATATGGAGATTAAACTGTATTGGCATTTTCATCAAATGCATGGACTAATAGTATAGAGTTGAGAAACAATATTGCAGTTAGAAATGTATTCGTGAGAGGTTTATGCATGCTTTGCTGAGCCATTGTATTTTGTTTTTTCAGCGTACAGTTCATTTGCTTTTTTGCTGTGAGTTGCTATTGTAGATTTAATGCTAAGAACAATAATCACATTCTCAAAAATTTTGTTCAATGTCTGCTGCCATTTTAAAAACACTTCCAAGTACAACTGTGTCAACTTGCGAAATTGCCCATTGTACACCAAAGTACTTCGAATCTGTATATATGCAAATATGTAACGTTTAATAATGTTGATAAATTGTAAGAAGTGTAGGATACAACTTATGCATGACACAATTAGCATCAATTAGCTTGTCGTTACTCTCAAAGATTTGATATATGATTGTGGCCGGGGTTCTATGACAAAAACCAATCGTGTTTATTTGGTTCCAAGAGCAATGGGGTTCAATTAATAGTAGCACGAGAGGAATGCTTGAAACCTAAGGATTTTTTTAGTAATAATTGAAGACATTTTGCAGGGCTCAAGCCCTATGAGAGATTGAGGCATGTGGATAATTTCTAATCCACTCAGATACATTGTATTGAAGAATTATGAAGAATCATTCCACTGACTGTTAATTTTATTTCACGAGGATTTGTAATGCATTAGGATCGTTCTTACGAAACCATTGAGATAAAATGTCGACCTGAAGATTTATTATACAGGGTGATCTTATGAAGCAAAGGAATTTGAGGCTTATGCTATTTGTTGCATCATGTTAGTACTTGCGTCAAATATTGAGTAGATATTATTTTGGTAAGTTTAGGCACACTTCTGTATGTTTGATTGTTATTATTTAATTTACTATTTTTCGCTTTTATCTTTTTTACCAAAATTACGTGGATTGTTTCTTTTATTAGTTGCACTTGTTTAATTTATCAATAATTCATATTCTTTGGCCCTTAATTTCATGGAGACTTTAGTTTATTTGAAAAACTCACCATAGGAATGTTTTCCCAGTACATATGCAATAGTTTGATTTTATTTGCAAAACCACAAGATCAAGAGAAAAAACAAAGATGCCAATGGTAAACTCAATGATGACACGTTTTAGAGGACAATAAGAAATGTTTTTGGGTTAATCTCAATCATGTTTGATACAAAACAAGGGCTGTTCTTAAGTTCCTCACTAATGCATTGTGCTATTATGGGCAAATGGAGGATTTTGAAAGAGTCATGAAAGAATGAAATTTGAACCATAGATAATTTGAATTAACCTATTATAAAATACATCAACTTTAAGCTTGAACATCCATCTTGTCCACATAAGATTATCAATTTCAAAAAGAAACTTACAATAAAAAATTTAAAACTAATTCACATAAACTATATATGGTTAACCAAAATGGTCAATGAGATTGTACAAGAATACATATAATAAGAGTAAGGGAGTACCTAGCGTAGTTGAAAATAGGATGTGAGAAGTTTGGAATTCAATCTGTTGTAGGATCTATTGATGATCATTTTTTTGTATAAGATAAGTGGTTTCTTTGATATAGAGTGCAATACATTTTTAGATGCTAACTTTAGTTCTATGAGGTTGCAACGGATCATGACCTTCTTTAGCTACAACAGTGCTGATGCAAACACAAATCAACCCATGAGTGCATAGTTAGACAGATCATGAGAGACCTCCGCTTTGACTATGTTTGCTTAATATGTTTCTTTGTTTGACTATTTATTTCCTTTTAGGGATTAGCCTCTATATTGTTCTTAGTCCTTTCATAGTTTGCTTTGAGTGAGGGCTATTGAGCCCCTCATGCTGATTAGACTTGTATACCCTTCAGTCCCATTGATCGTTTTTGGTCATTTGTGGACATTAACATAATTTCTTTTTGTATTTCTTTCTTTCTTTGTATTTCATCCACAATTTCAAACTGTTGGTACCTTTGAATAAGCAATGGAATCAACCTCAAATTCCATAGATGGGGCAAATGAATATGAAATGCTCTTCAATCTCTAGTTCCATGTTGCATAGTTTACATGAGTGTGGTCTATGTAGATATAGAGTTGGTGTGAGCAAACCCTTATATGGCCAAGAGGGAAATAAAGACCATGAGATATGTATAGCTTAATGTGATAAGGGATGGTAGTAGCACCATTTTCTAGTTGCATGTAAATTTGAAGATAATATAAAGAGCTTTGGTGAAAATGATTTTTCTGGTTCAATCCATGTGGTGCTCATGTAAGTCAAGTAGATTTTCTTCATGATTATTTTGCTGATATCTCAAGGATTAAAGGTCTTGTTTGGGAGTTGAGAGGGGTATAGTTGCTTGATATCTAGGCCTATGGATTGTAGAAAAGATGGTTTTTGAGCACCAATACCAACAAATGCCTTTACTTGCAAGTTGCATTGAAGATTTAAGCATTACGAGAGGGTATCTCTTTGATTTAGGAGTTGTTGAAATCATGTGGTGGATCCTATTCAAAAGCATGACAACATGGAATATTGCAAGAGCCAACATAGGGTATGCATCAAATTCAACCAACATAATAGAATGAGGGAAAATTCTTTTGGCTTGAATGGATCTCGAGAGTGTATTGACCAAAGTCCTCTCGATGTAGGCGCAACCACAATGTGTCAAGCTATGCCCCCAAACTTCACATCCATAAAGTAGGGTTGAAGAGACTAGAACATGCAAGAGTTTAATGTTTTTCCAAATATCCTAGATTTGGAGTTGAAAACATTATCTCTTGAGTGTGACAACTATAACATAACCTTTATTCAATCTGTTATAGGAGGTTGGTGTCAAGCTAAAAGTAAGAATTGTGAAGAGTACACCTAGATAGATGTTAGATGTGACTACTTAAATTGGTTTCCCTTGGAAAATCAAGTGGGTTTTGGAAGAATTTGCTCTTAACATATTAAAGCATATCACCATTGCCTTTGTAAGATTAACTTTAAGACTATGAGTATCACAAAAGATAGAGGATACCATGATGTAATAAAATAATTTAGACAAACATATAATGATATTTGTAATTAGACATTAGACAAAGGCATATAATGATATTTGTAATTAGAACCTAATACATGAATTTGTAAACTAAGACAACCAACATAATCTTGGTGATTGTATTATGAATCTTAAATTTGTTAGAAATAATAATTTAAATATATAAATGATATATATTTTATATTTGGATAAATTTTGGTAGTTCTTGCAAATTGTTGGGTTTTAAGGATGGTAAAGGACTCCATTCATTTATATATTATAACGTTAATAATTTGAACCATAAACAAGCCAAACATATATTATAACATTGATAAACTATATCAAAATTAATAAAAATCCAAGCTTTAGTCAAGAAACATGATTTTCATTACAAATGCAAATTAATTTACATAAAATTGAAACGAGTGTTACAATCCGTGTTTGACCAATAGCTCACAACTATAGTAAGTAAAACTACAAATTGTTTTAAACTCTTAAATATCTTATTAATTATAATATACAATTTGAGATCGAATGATCTTCATAGTACAATTGAAATATTTCTATAATATGATGGTCTAAACTATCTAGTGTCAAATCAACAATCATGTAGTGAGCATAAATTCCAAATGGTGCATCCAAATTCTACTTCATCACTTTTGGTGTGTTTAATAACAAGGGCCTTACAATTCAAATCCCAATTTGACACTTTTAATATATGCTCTTACATGTTTACTATTGTCTTACCAAGTTTAAGGCTAAGAATCATCATACTGAGAGAGTTCTGAAGTAGAACATGACACGAACATTGTTAGAAATTATGACATCTAATCTTTTCACTTAGATAGTTCAAAGCTAGTTTTTCATGATAAATTATTGGTCTTTAATATGTCATTTAATTTTCAAGATGAAGGTTGATAGTTTGATAAGGTGTCATGCATTGCATGTACAAATTAAGAAGAGACTAATAATATAACTAGTATGCTTACAAAAAACTAGAAGTAATTTTCACTCTTTGTTATTTAAAGGGAAATAGTTTTAAAAACAAAAAATGAAATCACATCTAATTAGAATTGAAATTGTATAAACATGAACATACTTTCAGAAAAGGAACTTGTAGGAAAAGAAACATACTTATTAGAAAAGAAATATCTGAAAAAATAGATTGCTAGAATGAACTTAACATCACTAATCATCCGGTTGCTAAGATGTTAGACAAAATATAATGCATAAAATAAACTATCCTTCCTAGCTACGAGGAAATTTACCTTCACTAACTAATATGAATGGTTTTTTCCTTGGTCAACTTGGATTAGATTTCATGTAGCCAATTCTATATTCTTTTATTCTAGTATTACCAATTCTAACTTTGACTTTGCCTCTCCACTTTCTACTTTCTCTTTAGGATTTTTCTTATATAGCTATAGAGAATAGTCTTTGCTAAGTAGATTTATGTCTTTATTTGAAACTACCATCATAACCTTAGTCCACTTCTAGTGTATTATTTTAATCTAAAATAACTATTTTGGCTTTATTCTAAATCTTTTTTTACTATTTGAAGAAAAGTAGATTCTACATTTCTAACTTATTTGTTATGCTTGAAAGTCATGTCTCCTCATGTTGGAAGACTTGGAGTATTTATAAAAGTTTGCAACCACAAACACTAAATTTAGTTTCTTCTATTTTTGTTTGATATGGAAACTTGGGACAACTTGGAGAACTTATGAAAGGATCACATGTCGGTAAATTTTCACAAAACCCATTAGGGTTAATTTGTTTGGTTGTAACATTAGGAACTCCTTTCCATATAGGCTTCTTGACTCACTCAAACCTATTGTATTTTGACACTTTGTTTTGTCTACTTCATTTTTACATAATGGAGCTGCATTAGGCACTCCCTTTTTCTTACTACATGTATTTTCCTACAGTCCCATTGACCATTTTGGTCACCCATGAACATTAATATCAAATATCAAATTTATTTAATTGAGATTGAAGTTTCTAATAAATTATTAAAAAAATCATTTATTCATTAAAGTTATGTAGTGTTGTGTGCAATTGTTAGATAATCAATTAGTCAAACACCTAGGAGCAACTATGAGTACTAGTTGGAAAAGTTGTTAGGTAGGTAGGTAGGTTAGAATAACTACATGCACCCCTAAATAGTAACTTTCATACATTCCATCATCTTGTCTAAATTTAATGCATTTCCCTTGTTGGATCTTATAGTATTACACACTACTAGACAATAGGGGTCGGGTGTTAGAAATAACGTTAGGCCTCTTTATATTTTCTAATTTTTTTTATCCCATGACGATATGGTTGATGTTAACATGTTCGTCAGAACTGTCGTCAATATTTTCATCAAAGAATGTCACACATATGGTAAGGTATTTCATCATAAAATCAATAAAATCCATCACAATTTTCATCATGAATATCGTCAGATATGTCATGCATACCATTAGGCATTCCGTTAGAACATTATTTTTTCATCAATATTTCCGTAAGATATACCATCAAGAAACTATAATTAAAAAAATTGGATTTGTATTTTCCATCAGGTATTACGTCGGTATTGACGTTAGGTATAACGTTGGGAAGGTTGAAATTGAAAAAAAATTGCATTTAAAAAAAAATATTTATTTTGCTATTTTTTAATGTTATTTTTGAAATTTTTTATATTAATTTGAATGAATTTTTAAATGAAAATTAATTCATTATAATGAATTTTAATTTATTGATTATATTTAATTGAATTAAATAAATATAATTGAATTAAATAAATATAATTGAATTGAAATTTAATTATTATTAATTTTAATCTAAGCAAAAATTTGAAATTCAACATAATTTGTAAACACATTAAAAATACAATATATAGACATTGTAAATGTACAATGATCACTATCATCAGTACTGTCATCTAATCTAGAAACCCTCACTATCGCCTACTCTATATTGATCACTATCATATCCATGCTCGCTGCCACGATGTTCTTCATCCTCCTCATTTACCCCCTCATCAACAGGCACTCCGAAAGAACCCTAAAAATGATAATTAAATAAATGTTAGTAAATAATCATTAATTACAAATCATTTCATGAATATTAAATCATAATTAATTAATAACAAAAAAACTATTACGAATCAAAGATTTAATGTTATTAGTGTATATTAAAAGAAACAAATATTGTCAAATCATTTAAGTTTAATTTTACTAACTTACATTAGCTTTTTTGTAACCTAATAAATATAATCTAAGTGAAATTTTTAGTAACCTAATAAGTCTGACATAAGTTAAAGTTTTAGCAACCTAGGTATAACATAAGTCAAATTTTTACTGACCTAAGTCAAAATTAGGGGATAAGGTTAAGGGGTTAGGTTTTAATGGTTGAGGTAATTAGGTTCAAGATAAGCGATTAGGGTAAGGGGTTAAGGGTTAGGGTTAAGGTAAGTAGTTAGGGATTAGGGTTAGGAATATTTAGGATTCTGGTTATGATTTAGGGGTTAGGGTTAAGGTTAGTGTTAGTGGTAAGGGTTAGATTGAATTGAAATAAATTAGATAGATTTCATTCCTCTAACAAGATGGATGATTCTTTCATATCGCATTTAGGCCAAAGCAATCATACCCATTTGGGATTAAACTCATGTACTCCTAATTCCAAGGTGAACTATCGTAGATGCGGTACATACGTATCTCTATACAAATGAATGACATGAATGCACTAAGATATAAGATATTATGTATCTAGATCCTTCCTGCTCCCACTCCTATTTGCACAGATACTCACACCCACTAATCATCTCTCTTCCTAGACATTGTCTTTACCATTTTCTTCTTTTAGATTGGTCACTCTCCATCACCATTGTTCTCATTACTCATTCTGAAACACTAATTATTTTGCACATTACCTTCTCTTTTGGTAGGTAATGGGAGTCCACAGTACATTGTAAGGTACTAGACTGGTTTGAACATAAGTGAAAAATGAGTAGGACTTGGAGCCAATATTGGATGGATCCGATTCCTTAGGTAGAGTGAGTCTAATTTTCAAATCTAGGCATATGTGCAATTTGAAATTTGGAATTTTATGGGAGAGGCAAAGGCAGAGCCAAAAATAGTAACTAACTACTAATCATTAACTAAGTACAACCCTAACCCTAACCCTAACCCAAATCTTAACCACTACTAACCCTAATCGTAACCGTAACCATTACTAACCCTAACCCTAACCCTAACCATTAACCTTAACTACCCTAACACTAACCCTAACCACTAACCCTAACTACTAACCCTGACCCTAATCCTTACTACTAACCACTAACCATGTCTAACCCTAACTGTAACCTCTAACCCTAACCCTAACCCTAACCACTACTAACACTAACCCTAACCCTAATCACTAATCCTAACTACTAACCCTAATCCTAATCATTAAACACTAACCCTAACCTTAACCACTACTAATCTTAAAAATCCTATACCTTATACCCTAACCCTTAAAACCTTATACCTTAAATCTTTAAGCTGGCCTTGAACCCTAAACTTTGAATGTTAAAACCTTAAACACCCTAAAATCCTAAACCATACACCCTAAATTGTAAACTCCTAAACTCTAAAATATTAAACCCTTAAAACCGTAAACCATAAACTTTTAAAGCTAATAATTCTAATCCAAGTCAATTTTTTTACTAACAAAAATATTTGATTCGAGTTAAAGTTTTATGGGTTAGGGTTAATGTTAGTGTTAGTGGTAAGGGTTATGGGTAAGTGTTTAGGGTTAGGGTTAGTGTAGAAGCACAAATATATATTTAGATATGGAATCATGTATAATGTATTCTATGATTTAGAAATTAATGATAATCGTGAGCTCATATATTTTTCAACATGTTATTGCATGGGGTGATCATTAATTGAGCTGAGAAGGAATTTTATGTTTTAGTTTTGGTTCTTGGCATGGTAGTCAATGTCATTGGTTAAAAGTTGATGGACATAGTCTTCTAGGATTGATTTTTATTATCTTTTCAGTTCTTTTTTACTAACCTAAGTGATATTTTTAAGAAACTAATTCAAATTTTTATTAACTTAAGTCTAACCCAAGTTGTAACATAAGTTAAATTTTTACTAACTTAAGCCTAATCTATGTCAAATATTTACTAACCTAAGTCATATTTTTAAGAAACTAATTCATATTTATATTAGTTTAAGTTTAATACTACACCTTAAACTCCAAAAACCATAAATCCCTAAACCCTTAAACCCTAAGGTCCTAAACCATAAAACCCTTAAAATGTAAACTTTAAACCTTAAAACACTTAAGCCCTTAAACTGTAAACCCTAAAACTTAAAACCCTAAGCCCTAAAATCGTAAAACCTTAAACTCTTAAATCCTAAACCTTAAACCCTAAACCCTTAAACTCCTAAAACCCTAAACATTAAAACCCTTAATCCCTTAAACTATAAAACCTAAAACCTTAAACATTAAAACCCTAAACTCTAAACCCTTAAGCCCTCAAAATCTAAACCTTATACGTTAAAACCCTAGACCTTAAATTTGTAAAATCATAAACCCTTAAACTCGTAAACCTTGAATCTTGAAAACCTTTCTCAAAATCCTAAAACCTTAAAACCATATACCCTAACCCCTAAACCCTTAAAACAATATACCCTAAAACCTTTCAGCCCTTGAACCCTAATCCTATAAACCCATAAACCCTTAATCCTTGTAAAGTTAAAAACCCTTAATCCGTAAGTCAACTTTTTTAACACTAAATGAAATATGTAAACCCTATATTAACATTTAAAAATTAAATATAATTAATTAATTTAAAGCACACAAGGTTTTCCTACTTGCTTACCATTTCAACGTCTACCTTTTCAACAAGCTTTACAAAACCTTCTTTCGGTTCATATTTATTTTCTCCTTTGTTTGAAGGTAGTCATATCTAGATAACTGTAAAAAAATTTAAAAATTTAATAAATATTTAATTATGTGAAGTATAAATATTAAAGAATTCATTAAATTAGTATACTCACAAACTTGGCATCCAACCCTAGCTTTCTTGTTGAACTCGTACGATGCGTAACCATGAATAATGATTTGAAAAATCCAGTGTCCATGAAGCTTTTTGCTACTATAAGGGTTCTTATGTTGTTGCATGATGCTCCTTAGTTACATTCACTTCCACCACTAACCGTTTCCACACTTTTGGATCACAGTTAGCCTTTCTATGGAAATGGCTATGCTTGGATGGTTTAAGAGACTTTATAATGCGCTTAAAATGGTCTCTCCTATAATTCAGGATCCTTCCTGCCCTACGTAGTGCAAACTATGTATTAAACCCATCTCCAAAATCTCTTATGAGAGCATTTACAAATTTTCTTTTAGCTGCAAAATACACAATTATAAAAATTAGTTTTTGATTTTTTAGAAAATAATTTTTTTTCAAAATATTATTAATAATAATATAAAAAAATGTACTTCTTTCATCTTATGATTTCCAATTAAGATCTAAGGTCTTCGCAAAAAAATTGCATGCATACTTCCTTAGATGGTCATAAAAAAACTTTCCCTGTAAAATATATGAAAATATTAGTAAATTATTGTATTGCAAATATATATTTAAATGTATTGATTTTATGTTCTTGCTTCATCCTCAATTACTTCACCGTCAAGTTTCACTCTTATCTCAACTCCAAGTGAATCGATCAATGTGAGGAAGGTAGGAGATCTTGATTCACTAACTCTGTAGTTTCAACACTCATGTCACCTTTACCAAATTTTTAATTAATTGTTAAACAAAATGAATAATAAATTAAACAACAATAATAATTAAAATATTTTTAAAAAATTAAGTTATGTAAAAATATTACCATGTGAAGTGGTTGGATGCAACGGTGAGCCGGTACGTTAGCTACGACTAATTGCATGAGAGGTCCCAACACCTTGCACCCTATCCATTTAATTTTTGTTAATATTTTACTAGCCTGTTTCAACACTTGCTTAAGTGTTGCCATCTGTAAAAAAATTAAATAAAAAAATATTATTTATCTTAAGAAATAAGTAGTATTAAAGAAAATAAATTGATAATAAAATAGTATGCTAATACTTACTAATGATTTTTTTATCAATTTCAAATTTTGTTGATGCTTTTTTTTCTTTTTATACATCTTCTCTCTTCGTCTTCATTGGACCTCCTCGTCTCATCCTCTTCATTGCTCATGATAATATCTAAATAAATAAAATAAATAACTCATTAACAAACATATAATAAATAATACCTTTTAAAATTTTAAAAACATTATAATCAATAATTTAAAACAAAAATAATATCTACAAGTCTTAAAAAATCTATTTAAAAACCTAAAAATATTACGATCATTAACATGTAAAAATTTAGGTTAAAAAATTTGAGTTAAATTTTTTTGGTTAAATAGGAGGGTTAAAAAATTTAGGTTAGAGGGTCTTTAAAATGTAGGAAAAAGGGTTTAAAAAAAATCAGGTTTAGGGGGGGGAGGGGTTAAGAATTTAGGTTAAAGGTCGAGCGTTGGAAAAAATTATGTTAGGGGGGTTAAAAAATTTAGGTTAAAAGGGGGTGGTTAATTTTTTTTGAATATAGGAGTTAAAAATTTAGATGTATTAAATTATTAAATTTATTATTTAAGTTAGTTATGAAGATAAAAAAATTATATTTGCAAAAATTATTAAAAAAAAAATATGTTTAAAAAATAAAAAAAAAAGTGTCTCATATATAACTCATTTTAGTGTTTTTTTTT
>Ga0068628_1000943_pt1 | contig 11425 bp, 5 predicted proteins | sample InSIn2gowninarea_FD_77431 | JGI IMG/M metagenome (GOLD analysis project Ga0068628, IMG submission 77431) | Clean room microbial communities from NASA Spacecraft Assembly Facility at Jet Propulsion Laboratory, Pasadena, California, USA -... ... | reverse complement strand
GTGTTTCTCTAAAGAAGGTGTTGCTCTTTGTATCCTCATAATGTGCTATCATTTCCTCCATGAGAATTGACCACGTAACAAGTTTTTTACGAGAACAAAGCCCTTTATACCATAAAAATTGATCTGGTTCTAAATATGAAGATGCAATACATACCTTTTGTAATAGTTGTATACCATGTAGATCAAAATGTTGGTCCATCTGAAGTATCCAATTTACCGGATCCTTGCCATCAAACTTCCTCATCTTGCTTTTTCTTGATTTTAGGACCTCAATCTTGAAATGATTGTAACTCTGTAATTTTGGATATTCAAGTTCTAAAATTGCTACCTATAGTACCCCTATGTGTCTTTTTTTCCAATGCAACCAGTCTGATCCAAATTGGATCCTCCAAGAAAGAGTTATGCACAATCTCCCACGGTGACTTTCTTTTAGACTAATTCAATAGGGCGAACTTGTATGACATGTCACGAGTCACTGTTTCAACCTTTGGATTTTAAAATCGTGTACAAGAAATTTCAATCTGATCCCCAGAGAGAAAGTTATGACAATTTTCCCTAGGTCACCTATTTTGAATGTAATTCAGGAGTCTGCAAAAATACCAACTTCCTCAGATAATATCTCCGAAAATGTAGCGCGAAGAGCTCTGAAATTCAGACCCAAGGTTCAGCGCGATGTCTTCTCAAATGGGTTTTTTTGTGACTTCTGAAACGTTACAGAAAAAAAGTTATAGCGAAAATTCCACGATGACCTGTTTGGAGTAGCGAAACCCTAGAATCCAAAGCTCTGATACCAAATGTTATGAAACCAGCTCAAGATAAGATAGAAAATATAGATCAACGCCTTAGAATTCAGCCTCTTCGAGGGGGAAACCTCCTTTACATTACATAAATGAACAATTCTTGGATTATACAAATGAAAATACCTCCTTCCTATATATAGGAGTCTAAGGGGTCATAACATAACGAGAGCCGACATAACAATAATAATGTAAGGGCACAATAATAACAATAGTGGGCTTCTTATGGGGCACAATAGTAACAATATGGGCACTACATGAGTACATCAATATAATAAGGGGGTTGTACTAATAACAATAAGGGGTTACACTAATAGTATAGGGGCCTAACAGAGTATAGATGTCTTGCTACAAGCAGTAGAGGCACAAGCAGGAACATAATATAAATGGAGCACATCAGGATTAGCATGAGGACATGCTAAATCATTGAGCTTGGGGGAGATGTTGGTACTATTTTATTACCATTCTTTTCTTCGAAAAATCCATCATTCATCTATCATTTTCTCCCATAAACCCCTCATAGTCCATTGAAATTGATCAATTAAACATTATAATTTTTATTTTACATTAAACTTAATTTTTGGATTTTTATGTTAAAAATTAGAAATTTTAACCAAAATTACAGGATGTCATGACTTCCTATAATTGGTTTATGTTGTGACATGTGGCATGGAAGGAAAATAAAAACAGAGGATAGGGACGTGATCACGGATGTACATACATGGTGAAATATCTATTCAGCATCGCATCTGGAGCTCTTGGATACATGGTCAATGCTGGTCAAACCCAGCCTTTTTGGTCATAAAAGCAACAAAAAGCCAAAGTTACCTAAACTGATTTCGTTTTGTTTTTGAAATCAGTTAAGATTAGAAAAAAAACAAAAATCGCCTTTTTTACTGTAAAAGAAAAAACATTTGCGTGATAATGTATGTAAATTCGATTTTAAACCTTAAGGAATGTTAGGAACAAAGGATAATAGACATTGAGAAAACTTAAGACAGCGTATTTGTATTGTTACCAGAACTCTGTTCTTGCATGTAATTGATTTCCAGACTTTAATCATAGGCAGCATTTCATAATTCTAGTGTTTTATGTGTTAACGGTTTCAACATCTAAAGTTTTCTAATTCTACCATCAACGCATGGACGGGCCCTACGTGGGGACTGGTATACTTTCATTTCATTTTCATAGCATTTAGACTTCAGATCTGAATAGTTTTTGATGCCATTTCTTTGCTTGTGAATTAATTAATTCGATTAGAAGTTCTTGCGAGTGTTATTGTATGATTCATGGTGATATCTTGAAACTTCAATTGCTAAATTGTTGAACAAGATCTTGTAAAAGATTTAATTTAGCACTGAATTTCAAAGTATCTCTGTGGACTCTGTTTTCATGCATTTTAGTTTTAGTATGCTTTAAAAAGTCTTTAATTTTCATGAATTTGATTGTTAGGATGCTTAGTGTGTTACCAAGAAAGAGTTTTTGTGAATGATATCCTCGTAAGAGGATTGAAAACTCAGACTAGTAACACACTGTGTTTTTAAAACAATTAATTAAATTAGATGATCTAAGTGTTTAAAGTGTGAAAAGAAACATATTCCAATCTCTTGTAAAAGAGTGTTGTAGCCTGTCACAGTAAACACTTATCTAGGTAGATGAGATCCTTTTAGGTCTATAGATTGTAGACACGTGCCTAAAAATTTACCTACCTTGGTTGACATTAAATTTAGTCTAATCTGGACCCCTAGATTGGTCACTACACCTCTCTTTGCACCTTTTAAAGTAATTTATAGTGATAGGCCTCCTAGCACTTTCTACAAGTAGTCAAACCCTACGATTTGACAAATTCATCTCATAACTGATTCTAATTGTCATATCCATAAATTGAATTGTGGGATTTTTTATCACAACAAACCTATTTTTTAGGGGTTGCCATAGATTATTTTCCCAAGATCTCATCAGTGATTATGTCAGTAAATATTTTTCTCATGAATGTCAAGTGGAAATGTTCAACATAGATTTGAATGACTTTTTTTTGTTTGGTTCTGCAAATCATAATTGTTTCTACAAACTGATGTCGATGTGCTAAGGTAAGATCCTCTCATAATACTTTTATTTTTATCGTATAGACCTTTTATTTTTCAATAATGAGAGTATTGGTTAAAATATATGTTTTTTGTGAAGGATTTGGTTCAGTTGTCATGGTGAGAAATGGAAGCAGAGTGCAATGTGGTTTTTCCTCTACCAAGAATGATAGAATCCCAACTATCATTGCACCATATCTGAACAAGAAAAGCAATGAGAAGACACCAAAGTTATGAAATGTTTCTCTTTGATAGATCGAAGCTTAGGTTCATAAATCATTTTCATCCTTGCAACAAAATAGCTTCCATATCGACCATTTTCATAATGTAAATCCAAAATTAGAGATAACACGCACACCAATATATATGCCCAATAATGTTATTGTGACCATGGATATAGTTTATGTTTCTTTGAAAATGGGGGAGGGGAATCTGTGGGAGCGATAACGTGCACACCAAAAATTATGCTCAATAATGTTATTGTGATCGTGGTCATATTTTATGCTTTTGTAAGTGTTAGACTTGATTTGGTTTTATTCAATCAGTTGAAACTTATAACATTTGTTCTCTTTCCATAGTCACTCTATTTACTGTCTTATTTGTTCTCTTTCCATAGTCACTATTTACGATCTTTTGTATGTTCTGTGGTTTGATTCTTGAACGTTGGGAAGATAGTAATATTGTTGTTGTGTGATTTGATTTTGTAAGTAAGCAATAAATCTATTTGCATTTCTTTTTCCTATGTTAACTTAATTTTAGTTGTTTCAATTTGATCACTTTTGCCTCTAGTGACTTGTGTCTTGAGGTTGATTACTATCATTTGATTCTAGGAGTTTAGGTTGTAGTTGATGTTACTTTATTGATATATATCCCCCGTAATAGCTTCAAAAACATTTTTTATTTTATTATTATTTAGTTTTTAGTTTTATTCATAAATAAATAATAAAAACATTATTTGATCTTTTGAAATTGTTAGAGCTATTTCTTTCCTTTATTCATGTCAGAAATTATGTGTGAATTTATATATTTAAGTTTTATTATTAATGCGTGTCATCATAACTCACATTGTTCGATCTATGTTAGTTTGAGAGAGCTAAAACTTGCTTTTACGTTGTTTAGTATCTTTCATTTAAACTACATTAAGGATTATTTTCTATTAGTTTAATTCATAGTTTCACTTATAAATTGAAATATAGTTTGCATTTTTATTCTAGAATTCGTAATTTGTTGATATTTGAACATTCAGTGTGCATATACACATATTCATTGTTTTGTATCATTGCTAGTTACTTTTCTTTCTAGCTTTTATCCTTTGAGTATATATTTTGTATATGTTGCTATGTTGACTCGTATCATATTCTAAACAAGCATTTAATTTGTATAATAAGTACATTAACGTAAGTATATGATTAGATTAACTATAGGATAAAATAGGATAGGATTAACCTTTGTCTTTTCCTTTTTACAAGAAGCAGAAGCGAAAGGCCAATGGAGCCTATAAACTTGTTGAGAACAACCACACCAAACAACTAGAGCTATTAAAGAGCTTCGGTCTGGGTCATTTTCTCTTGTTGACTAGGGTTCGTAAAACCCGCATAAACACTATTCCAATCTCTATAACATAAAATTTATACTGGCATATATGGAAGTTTTGTGGAGTATGACACAAGTTGCCATAGAGCAACCCAAATTCTTCAAATTTTGTTAATCACTAAACAGGTGTCTATTTTGCCTTATGTTGTGTGTATCATGTATTTCATATCATGGATGTCTTTGAATGTTGATGGCATCAATGCATAATCAAGGACTTCAATTATCCACTTTACCAACTCATTCAACTTCAAGGGTTCAAACCTACTTCATAAATCAATCTTGTGCAAAGATTGGCTTACAAGGTCGAGTTATTTTCCTTTCATAGTTCTGTAGGCACAAGTATATATATATGTGTGTGTGTGTGTATCTATATATATACATATAAGGTAGCTCAGATATTTTTATGTAACATGTCTTGGTCGATTAATTCTAGTTAGAATTGAGTATAGCAATGTTTAACTAATGCTAATGAATTTTATTTCTAACCATACCTTAATCGAAACAATCTTCAATAAAAGTACTAACTGAAGGGCCTTTTGAATCTTTTCTCCAGATTAGTCACTTCATGAAATTTCAAATATTCTTATCCTAGATGTGGTAAAAGGAGGACTACACATGCATATCCACTTTACCTTTCGCACGATGGATTATTTTTTGCTCACAAATTCCATGTTGACCTGTGAATAAGAGCCGCAAATTTTAAGTATCTTGACAACTAGGTTGGAGAGAGAATATTGACTACTCCAAACTCCTCCAAATGAGTCTTTAATGAATTCCTAGATATGGTTATATGAGGTTTCTCATTTCTTGCTTCAAAACGTCCTCAAATATGTGTCACAAACTTTGTCCTAAGGGAAAAGAATTAGATCAGAGTTTTGTATGACTAGTAGAGTCTTCAATCATCATGAGATGATCAAACCTTAGATAGTATGGTCCTTAGAGAGTAGGGTCAAAGACCTTAAATATGTTTTGATATTTGAATGTGATACCAATCCACCTGTGGTATCCGTGTACAGGCAATCCACCCTCTTCTTTAAACTGTATCAATAAATACAGAGATAAGACCATATAGCCTGGCAAGACCCAAAAGAAAAGTGACCAAAAACTCTTTAATTCTGCATCTCATTAGATATTCATGAATTCCATAAGGCCAAGAAATTTTCAGAGCAAAATCAAAAGATATGCATTAAAATCCAACGCTATTCTCATATCAACTTGTAAATGGTTAATTAAATTTAATTAACTTAATTAGCTTAGTAATTTCGAGTTGGAATTCTTTCTGAAGTTGTGTATATGTTCTCCCTAATTTTTAGGGGTCTAGTATGAGTAAATTGTGAGTTGGAATTAGATAACTCAGTTTACTGAGTTAAGTTCAATTAAATTAGTTCCAAACTATTTGTGGAACTAATAGAGAGTTAATAATTAGTTGGTGCACTAATGCATTCACTAGTGCCTCTCTAGTTAACTAAAGATTCCCTCATTAGAAACTCATGCATTTCGATTCTGAGAAAGATCTAGTTGGGACTAGAGTGGAGGGATAGTGTACCATCAGTTGTATGATTTACTGAGTTGTATAGATCATGCATGCAATTAAGAACTGAACCTAGTGTGGATTGTGCAGTTTTTGATGCACTAGATTCCCATTAATATGGGTTGATCAACCATAGGAATTGCACAAGGAAATAGGGGCTTGGAGAGAAGCAGAAGAGGTTAAGGTTTGGTTTGAGCTTGCTTGTAAGCTAGGAGATTGATCATACTGAGTGCTGGGATTTTTCTTGTGAGAACAAGCATTGTATTATCATATTGGAGTTCTGATTAATGCAATACATATATTGGGGGTTTTTAGCTGAGGATTTCCTTGGATACTTATTGTGTTATGTGTCATTGATTTGTCTTCCTTTTTCTATTATTGTTTTCATCGATATGTTGGCTTCTGCTGGTTGAAAGTAGAAGTAGATTCTTATCTTTTTCTTTAGCACATTGCATGAACTTGTGAATCTACAGGAAAAATCTACATGGTATCGGAGTTGAGAACAATATACTAGAGGAGATTACGAAGTTTTGAGTTGAGGGTTACAAGTGAAATTCGAATTTTCATTTGATACTTTAGGATTGGAAGATGTCGTTATATGGTTGTTGCTCAAGTATGCCTTGGATGGAAGCTCAAATTATATAACCTAGAAGGACAAGATGGAGGCCGTGTTGTAGGATAATGGCTTGAAGGAATTCATTGATCAGGACATTCCTAAGTCATCAACATCGGATACTCAGAATTTGGCCAAATGGAAGAAGTGTGTGGCAAGGGCGAGGCAAATAATCCTTGAGGGAGTTCGAGACCACATTGTCTCGAGTCTCCATGGGAAGGAAACTCTGCATGCTATGTGGAAAGAATTGAAGGACCTTTTCGAGAACAAAAGTGACCATCAGAAGTTGGCACTGAAAGATAAACTTTGAAAAATCAAGATGGAGGGGGGTGACTCAATTCCTAATTACTTGACCAAGTTCACTCAATCTCATGATGAACCTAGAAGTGTTGGAATCACGGTTGTTGAGGATGATATGGTAAATCTTTCTCTTCTAGGACTCCCAAAGAGCTGGCATAGTTATCAGGACTTTATCAATAATCAGGAGAATATGCCAAATTGGGAACAATTATGGTCGGATTTGATGCAAGAGGAGATGAGGAGGAACACTAGAGATGGGACCTCTTCTAAGGAAGTGGAAGACGTATTTTCCTTAGTGAATAAGGCAAAGAAGCCTAAGGGAAAGAAGTCCCAAGGTGAGGAGGGTGGAAAGAAGATGGACATGATGAAAGTCAATTGTTTTCACTATCACAAGCATGGGCACTATGCCAAGAACTTTCCACAGAAGAAAGCATGCAAGAAGGAGCCAACAATAGTGGCAGCAGGTGAAGCTCTAACTTCACAATTCAAAATTGATTTCACTCTCATTGCATGCATGGCCAACACTGTCATGGGAGGCATGTGGTATCTTGACAATGGTGCCTCATTCCATATGACGGGGAATAGAGATATCTTTAGTGATTTTGAGGAGAAAGACCTCAAGCAAATCAGGATTGGTATGGTTACCTTTCAAAGGAATTCTGGCTCCCCTCTCAGGATCACATATGTGATGTATGTTCTAGGACTAAAGAAGAATCTTGTTTCAATCGTGGTATTGGAAGACCGTGGCTATGATGTAGTTTTTAGTAAGGGAAAAGTTTTCCTTATACACATCACCATGGGACAGGTGAAACAGATCGATGCACAAGCCAAGAACCTATATTCTATTGAGGCTCAAGATGCATGCAAAGACTTGAGGAGAAAGGAAAATTTTAGTGACTTGGTGGTTGAGAGGGAGAGTAAATTACCTCTCAACATGCAGCACTAGAAGCAGCTTGAGGAAGTTATGGAGCAGCCACAACTAGAGAAACTGAGAGGAGACCAACTGGAGGCCTCCACTCATGTAGAGACCTCTAGTAGAGGGACATTTCGAGCCAAGCGGGGGTAGGGAGCACATGTAGCCATACCTCCAGGTGTGACGTGGGGTGATGTGAAGTGATAGTTCCAAGAGGGTTGAAATTGGGCAGGGTCCATTGAGAGATTCTATCTCATGGATCGTACCTTGCTACAAGAGCCCAAAGCACATAGTAGTGGGAGGAATAAATGGGATTGATGTAGTTAGAGATCAGAGTGACAGAGGTTAGAGCACTCAGATACTGAAGAGTGTAGAGAAGGGTTAACAACAATGCAGAAAGATAGAGTCAACAGAAGCACTGAGATTTTAGTCGATAGAGGCAATAACAGTCAGAGAATTTGATGACAAAGGCATCATTCTGATTCAGGTTGAAAGGTTTTTTGTTTCTAGATTTGTTGGAGCAACAACACTAGAGAGAAGTGTTGCATGCAAAAAATTCCAAAGTTTCAGGATCAAGATCGAGTTGAATTCCTTTCTTGTTGAGAGGGAGTGTTGAAAATAGAAACAAGAAATGTTAAAAATAGAATCTAGAAATTCCAGTTTAATTTGTCCTTGAAGTAAACTGAGAATTAAAATCGAATTCTATTCTCATAGAAGCATGTAAATAGTTAATTAAGTTTAATTAACTTAATTAGCTTAGTAATTTCAAGTTGGAAGTCTTTCTAAATTCATGTATATGTTCTCCCTAAGCTTTAGAGCTCCAATATGAGTTAATTGTGAGTTGTAATTAGATAACTCAGTTTACTCAGTTAAGTTTAGTTAAATTAGTTCCAAACTATTTTTGGAACTAATAGAGAGTTAATAGTCAATTGGTGCACTAATGCATTCACTAGTGCTACTCTAGTTAACTAAAGATTCCCTCATCAAAAACTCATTCATGTTGATTCTGAGAAATACCTAGTTGAGACTAGAGTGCAAGGACAGTGTAATATTAGTTGTATGATTTACTGAGTTGTATAGATCATGCATGCAATCACGAACTAAACCTAGTGTGGATTGTGTAGTTTTGGATGCATTGGATTCCCATTAATAGGGGCTTGGAGAGTAGCAAAAGAGGCTAAGGTTTGGCTTGAGCTTGCTTGTGAGCTGGGAGACTGATCATACTGAGTGTTGGGATTTTTCTTGTGAGAACAAGCATTGTATTATCATCTTGGATTTCTAATTAATGCAATACAGATAGTGAGGGTTTTTAGATGAGGCTTTCTCTGAATATTTATTGTGTTATGTGCCATTGTTTTGTCTTCCTCTTGCTACTATTATTTTCATTGATATATTGGATTCCACTGATTGAAAGTAGAAGTAGATTCTTGTATTTTTCTTTAGTACATTGCATGAGCTTGTGAATCTACAGTAAAATTATACAATGAGATGAGGTCTCCTAATATAGTTTTGGAGGGCTCCATTGTAGGAAACTGAATTTTTATCTTGGTGGGAGACTCATATTTGAAATTTAAAAAATTTGGAGGGAAAAACCACTTTGAGAGTTTTTGAATTTTGAAACTTAGTTTCCTTTGGTGCCAAAACCCTCACATGCCTTTGATTAAAAAAAATAATTATGTATAATCAACCTTTTTCCACATGAAACACTATTTTAATTCTTGGTGAGGAAAATTATGACATGAGAATTTGTGTTGGCCAAGGAAAGGCTGCCACATCATCATCCTTTGGGGTTTATACCCACAAGTTGGGGGTTTCATATTCAAACAAACATATCTCATAAATCATGATGGCTCTCATGTCATGCAACATACCACTGAAATTGTCTTAACGAGGAGAATCTAATGACGATGATATTGAGATCAAATCCACTGATATTCATCCTTAAAAACCTCAAAACATGTGTGGGGCTACTAGGGTTTCCAACCATCCTTCCATTGGAGCTTCCAACTAATGCAATCTGGGAAAATATTAAGAACATTTAATAACATATTTTGACATCAATGACAACACCATTCAACAACTGCCCCCTTTATCATTGATGGTAGCACATACTCCTTGTGTGATCACTGCTCCCCCTGTCTCTATGCCTTTGGTCTTCTCTCCCTGGTTTCTATGACCCTTTGACATCAATGGAAAAGCGTGATTCCCTCTAACAAGCTTCATGATTTTCTTTTCTTGTAACATATCATTTCTCCCCCTAATGAAATGCCTTCCTCTCTGTTCTTGTAATAAAAGTCCTTTCATGACCACATCTAAGAAATTCTTCTCTGCAAACTTGCTACTCAACCTAACTAATCTACCCATAATGTTGATGAAATCTTCACTTCTGCCACCTATCATCCTGTCAATGATATATCTTCAAACGTGTAAATATTGTTGCATAGACTCCCCCTCTTCAAATATTCAAGGAGTCAACAAGTTGTAATCTTTAGAATAATGTATCAATAAGATATTTAGCGAAATCATCCTAAAACTTGACATCTTCAAATGTACGTGTTGATTCATCATAACATTTTGCTTTTACAAAACATGAAAGCATGACTGGAAAGGAATTTTCATTTACTTGATATTCTTCCTTTTTCTTTCTTCTCCAGACCTTCTGGTACTTGATGTTATGGTTATCTTTCATGGAAGTCTCCATCTTGTACCTACAATCACAAGCTATATGCTCATAGTTATGGCATTTTTAACATCCACTGTTGGGCCTGAATAATGGAGAAAATGACATATACTATCTGTTGTCAAGGTCATCATGAAACTTGTCTTGTGATCATGTAAACTTTCTTCTAGGGTTTTGATAACGTCTTTAATAATCAAACCTTCTATAAATATTGTAATCCCTCGCCATATGCCTAAAGTTAGAACATCAAAAACAATAATAACTAAACATGTTAGGGTACCTGGATGAGATGTCATGTCTTGATGATCTTCTGTAGTCATTCTTCTTGTGGGGGGGTGCAATAATTTTAACCTTCTTATTTCCTTCTTCTTGATTTGGACTTTTAGGGATTATGCTATCATCCTTCTCACCAATGTTTCTCTATGGAGAGTTGAAGATGGTGCATTCATCTCATGTAGCTTTTCCTATTTCTTTTTCCTTCATCTTTAATTGAGCTAATTCTTGATCTTTCCTTTCAATATCTTGCAAGTGTTCTTTTTTCCATTCCTTAAGCTTGTTGATTTAAGTTATAAATGTGTCAAATTCTCCTTTCTTTTGAGCAACGTCTTCCTGAAATTTGTCTTTCAACATTTTCCTTCTTTCTTTTGCCTCTTCTACTTGCAATTTTAAAAGAGTGACTTTTTCAATTACTTTGTTGAAATCCTGAATTTGTTCCTTCTACCTTTCATTCTATTTTCCGAGCCTCTCTATTTTTGCAACAATTGTATCCAGTTTCTTTTTCTTTTGGCAGACTTCTACCTTATGCTTCTGAATAGATTCTTCTAATTTATTTTCTACTTTCTGCACCTAGTGTTGCGAGAGAGAAACTTCTTCTTTGAGAGTGTAGTTTTCCTTCTCTATTTTTTCCATTATTG
>Ga0068628_1000941_pt1 | contig 11428 bp, 8 predicted proteins | sample InSIn2gowninarea_FD_77431 | JGI IMG/M metagenome (GOLD analysis project Ga0068628, IMG submission 77431) | Clean room microbial communities from NASA Spacecraft Assembly Facility at Jet Propulsion Laboratory, Pasadena, California, USA -... ... | reverse complement strand
AGTTAAAAACATTCATATTGAACATTTTAACTATCGTAGGATCTACCCTATTTACAGGAACGCCTTTTTGCAAAATAAACAAAGGCAGAAGTTCTTAGTTACTAACCGCCAGACATTGATATACTTATTTCTGGCTTTTTAAGACTCTAAAGGTTTACTTTTGAGCCAATGTTAATTGTTCCATTATTCTTCGTAAAGTTCCCAATATAAATCATCAATAAACTGCTCGAATGATTCGCTCGTGAATATTTCTCTATAATCGCCGTCTTCGTCTCGAAGGTGAAAAGTTCCTTCTTTTTTTATTACTGCGTCATATATCATATTAGCTTGATACGGGGTATCAAAATAGTAAAGTTTACCTTCTTCTTTACATACTCTGTCCAATACGGAATAGAGAAATAAAAGTCGGCTTTCACGAAGCACTTCCTTTATTTCGTTGATAATTTTCTGATAGTGATTCGGTGTTCTTATTGAACTAACATCAAAATCTTCTTTGAGTAGTCTTACATTATCTGTCCAGGCTTTCTCTTCAAAATTATTCGATATATCCTCAATGTCTTGTGACAGTTTATTTATTTCTTCTTTTGTCATAATGATAAAATGTTCTTGTCGTATTAAGAAGTAAATTAAAGAAAGAGAAAAAGTACCACGGCTTTCCTGTAGGATTTTTTCTGTGTTAATCTCTGAAATATTCAATCATAGAAGCTCTTAGAGTAATTCTTCGGCTGATTACTATTGCAACCACATCGTGTATTATTCGAAGAGTAGTACTATCAGCTTTTTCCTTGGCTTCGGTAACATCTTCGGTTGTTTCTCCCTATAGCCTTTGTAACTAAAAGCGCGTTTAAATGGCCTTAGTCCTTTCTGTAGTTTGCAAGAAGATAAACTCCTGCTAGAACTAGCATACCTGAATAAAACGGAGTGTAGAGAGCAACAACTCCTCTTTCATAATATCTTCCCATCGCCGCTGTATTTGTAGAAATTATCTTTTCTGTATTATTGAACATAATGAAGTTGAAATTAACACCGAGGACAACAAGGATAATACCGACAATAAAACGGATGTAATTAAAAAGACTAGAAGAGTTCATATAGTTTTTACGAAGGAGGAAGAATGTAGTTACATTTTAAAGAACCTCCCAAAAACACCCTTATTCCTCTACGTGTTATTCTTGCCATGCCTTTAGATAAATACAAGGAAAAGCGAGCTTTTGAAAAAACACCGGAACCTACGGGAGGGGAAAGTAATAGTGACAAACTCCTCTTTGTCGTGCAAAAGCATGCAGCCTCCCACCTTCATTACGATTTTCGTTTAGAGCTTAAAGGGGTCCTCAAAAGCTGGGCAGTACCTAAAGGTCCTTCTATGAATCCTGCGGAGCACAGACTGGCTCAGGCAGTTGAAGATCACCCTTATGATTATAAAGACTTCGAAGGCACTATTCCCAAAGGACAGTACGGAGGAGGAACGGTGATTATCTGGGACGAGGGAACGTATGAACCTTCAGAAAAAATTAAAGGAAAAAAGGAACAGGAACACTGGATTGCTTCCCATTATTATAAAAATGCACTGAAGATAAAGTTAAACGGAAAAAAGCTTAAAGGAGAGTTCACCCTGGTACGAACCTTTGAGCGGGGAGAAAACTCCTGGCTACTTTCAAAAGTGGAAGACAAACATGCATCCACGAAAGATATCCGGGAAAAAGACAAATCAGTAGTCTCCAGCTTAACCATCGAAGATATGGCGGCAAATGCGGAAGCTAATGTTTGGCAAAGCAACAGAAAGGAACAAGCCGCGAAAAAAGAAATCACCTCAAAGACCCCAGGAAAGAAAGCAGTCCATCCTCAAAAGGTAGAACCTATGCTTGCCACCCTTGTCCGGGAACCCTTTACTAATGAGGACTGGCTGTTTGAAGTAAAGTTTGATGGGTACCGGATCATTAGCCATAAAGATAATGGTAAGGTTAAATTGCTCTCTAGAAAACTAGATTATACAAAGAACTTTAAGGCGGTAGTGGAAGAACTTTCAAAGCTCGATCACGACTTTGTGATGGATGGGGAAGTAGTAGTGCTTGATGAAAATGGACATCCTAATTTTGATGCCCTTCAGAAGTACAAAGAAGGCATGCACCTGGCCTATTACGTGTTTGATCTGTTGTGGCTCGAAGGGGAAGACTTAACAAGACTGCCTTTAATGGAAAGGCGGGAGAGGCTGCTGTCAATACTAGAAGAGAACGATATTATCCGCTACTCAAGAGACTTTGAAGATGGAGTAGCCCTATTTGAGGCGATAAAAGCACAAGGACTTGAAGGGATCATGTGTAAACGAAAGAGCAGCACATACCAGGCTGGCAAACGTAGTGCAGACTGGCTAAAACTGCCTACGAAAAAAGTTCAAGACTTTGTTGTTGGGGGATGGACAGAATCTGAAAGCGGTAAAGCGTTCCGCTCACTCATCTTTGGAAACTATAGGGTTGGAAAATTTCAGTATGTAGGACATGTTGGAGGGGGCTTTAAGGAGACACAACGAAAGGAAATTCTTGCTGACTTACGAAAGCTAGAAACAACAGAGTGCCCTTTTGTGGGAAAGGTAGAAACAGAAACGAAAGTACACTGGCTAAAACCCGAGCGGGTAGTAATTGTCGAGTTTGCCACATGGACAGAATCAGGCAGCATTCGAAAACCTGCCACGTTTAAAGGTTTTCGGTCCGATAAAGATCCGCAGACGGTAACACCTGAAGAACCTCTGAGTGGGAAACAAGAGGAGGAAGTAGTTGCTGAAGAGAAAACGGCTTCAAAGCAGCAAAAAGAGAAAGAAACTGAAACAGCAGAGGACAGCAACTGGCCAGAGATCGAGGCTGAAGAAATAAAGTCAGAAGGGCTATTTCCTATTGATGGTTACAAGGTCAAGCTCTATAATATCGAAAAGCAGGTTTGGAAGGGTATAGCCAAAGCCAAGCTAATTCAATACTACCATAGCGTAGCTCCCTATATTCTACCTTACTTGAGAGATCGGCCACTATCTCTTCATATTAAAAATTTAGGCGCATCAGCTCCCGGCTTCTATATCAAGGATATGGAAGGGAGGCAGCCTGAATTTGGTGATATCTACTCGATGCAGCGCAAGCATAAAAAGAAGGGAAAACGGAACGTGATTGACTATCTGGTTTGCAATAATGAAGCTACTCTCTTATACCTGATAAATCTCGGGTGCGTTGATTTAAACCCCTGGAATTCCAGAACGGCTAGTCCTGAAAATCCAGACTATGTTGTTATAGATTTAGACCCAACGGAAGATGACTTTAAAAAGGTCATTGAGACAGCAAAGGCGGCAAAGGAAATTTTTGATAAATACAAACTGAAGAGCTTTATTAAGACCTCGGGTAAAACAGGAATGCACCTAGTACTACCATGTTCGGGCTTTAGCTATCCCCAGGCACGTATAATAGCGGAAAAGATTGGAGAGGAAATACAGCAGTTCGTGCCTGAAATTAGCACTACGGAGATAACCATATCAAAACGGGCTACGAAGCTCTTTATCGACCCTAGTCAAAATGATATTGCAGATACCATTGCAAGTGCCTATTCTGTTCGACCCTTTAAGCATCCGCAAGTTTCCACTCCCCTAGAGTGGAAAGAAGTGAATGATAAATTAGATCCAAAAGCTTTTACAATTGATACGATTGGTAAAAGGCTAGAAAAAAAAGGGGACCTCTGGGAAGGGCTAACGGATGAAAAGGTGAGAGCGGCGAACAACAAGAAGCTTCAGCAGTTTTTATAAAAAGATATTTTGATATCTATATATCTATATATCTATATATCAAGATATATAGATATAACAGGAGAATGAAGTTTGACAACATTGACTTATGGAAGAAAAATATAACAATCAACCCTGGGAAATCATTCAGGAATGCGCAATGGTAACGGGAGATTATGATAAGCGATTGTTTGAAAAGCTTGTCGAAAGACTGGGAACGGAAGAGTTTAACCGATTTTGTAGAGGGATAATGCTATTAACGGAGTACTATGATACATCTTGCGGAGCATATGCTACTGACCACAAGCCTTTACTTGAAAAGCTACTAGTCGAACACCCCAATATGTTCTGGAAGCTTGAAAGAATAGATTTTGATAGACCTATAAATTTTAAGATAGTCGAATGACGCGAACCTAAACTTATTCAGGTTCGAATACACTGTTGTTACAGACTAGTTAGCCTCGACTTTACCCCAGTGCGTTTTATACTGTTAAAATGCAAACAGATTCAAACATAAAAAAATATCCGCCTTCTTTCCCGCTATAGAATCTCATGTCGTAACTTGCTATACCGTGATTAATATAAAGAGCGACAATAATTGCGATTACAAAAAAGAGTACTAACCTAATTGGTCTTGACATTTTAATGTTGTTCGGTTTAATTATTGTATCTCTTTCTGTCTAACTAGATAATCGAGTTCGAAAGTCTTTTGCGACGAATGGAAGTCGTTACTACTAGGATAAATAAACCTAGAATATAGAGTTATAAACTTGGTATTTTCCGGAACAGCGGTGAGATATGTATAAACCTGTCGTGTGCCAGCATCAATAAAGGTGGTGTACCAGGAGGCTGGCACCCAAGGTCTCTTTGAAATCTTTTTGTTAAAAAATTTTACCTGATAATTTATGGTGCTATCGGTCTCATCGATCATTGTGCTATCATCCAACAGTAAAAGATCAAAGGTCCACTCCTTGATATATTGTCTAACCAGACCTTTATTTTCGATAACAGCAATAAGTTCAACTAAGCGGCAATGATTAGATTTCCCCAAATAACGGCAGTCTAAGTTGAACTCAATCTTAGCATATCTTTCTCTAAAAAGTCCGAATCGAAATAACGCCCAAACTGCTGCTCCACAAATGGCTAGCCCCTCTAAAACATTTTTTACTATCTCTGACCAATCCTTAATAGCTAACGACATTTTTAATGCTGAAAAAACAAAATATAAGGATTTTCCACCAGAAGATGAAAAGCCCTCCTAGCTTAAGTATTATTCGTTGTAGAGATCGCCTTCTTACATCTTTACAAGTTCATTTTTTGAGATTCCCGGCAATCTTTCTTCCGAGATATTCTAAAGTACTTGGGAAAAGAGTGCCTAAAGATATTACTTTCAACGATTGTGCAATAAAGTTCATGTTGGAATTCTATTCCGAATCATGGTATAATGATATCCTTATATCTCTCCTCTTCTTGCTGAATACATTCGTTTTCCAAATGCATGACTCTGTGAAGATAAAAGTTGGTTTAATCATACTTATCTCAATATTTTTCAGGCTTTAAAAAATTTACTTTTTAATTTATAAGCCCGAATTCCCTAGGATTGCAGCAGTATAAAAAATTGTTCTATTTAATGAGTATAGGAATACTAGGTTTTAATGAACTTATCTTACCCTTTGAGCTAGCGTCAATGTTAATCTTACTTACAGAAAGCAAATTCCGACGATCAACAATTGGTCGAATTTGAAGCAGAGGACAATTATTTTCTGTTACATCGACGACTGGACAATTTTTTCCAAATGTCACGAAATAGTTTAACTTCCTGTACTGAATAACCAAGCTGCTCAACCAGCAGTACGTTGTCTACTATATCGAGAACCTTTTCAATTTTACGCTCGCGGATCAGCTTATCGATCTGCTTCAAATCCAACACAGGCTTTTCTAGTACAGGAAGTGGTAATTCCCCAATTTCGGTAGGTTCAAAAGTTAAAACTCCTCCTCCGTAGCTACGACCAGTGATTTCTGAATAAGCAAATGTGAGGGAGTTAAGAAATGATATAGATACTAACTCCGGATTAACATTTGCCTTAAATCTCACTCGGTGAATAGTGTCGGTTGATGAAGCTTCTGTATGATTAATAATCAATTTGGGATAATCGCCAACTTGCCTTAAAGCAAAGGCATCAGGTGAGTAGATTGATGGGGTAATGTACCATCTTTTTCTTATTCTGCATTTGTACCCCAAATGAAATTCATTTTCTTCCCCGAATTTAATATAGGCTTTACAAGGTTCGGGAAGCTCATTAAAATCCTTGTCGGGCGGTAAGAATAAATATCCGTCAAAATTTGCCTGTATGTTATTTCGTAAATCACGCTCAATAAATTCTATTCCTTTAAAGTGTGCAGAACGACTAACTACAGGCTTAGTGTAGGGTTCAATATTCCATCTATCAACCGTGGCTTGATTAATCATAAAGAATTCGTTGATTCCGGTAACAAGCCCTACGTTGGTAGTCATGAGATCGGACGCTAACTTTATTCTTCCATCGCACCTAGTACGACGCATCAAGCTAATCTCTTCTTTATCTAAAAAATATTTTATCCATTTCTCAGTGTTATGCTCAAGTTCTTTTACGTCCTTCTTGTACGCATGCTCAATATTCAAACTCTGGAGTTCATCCAGAGAATTTAGTTCAAGAACTCTTATACCTTTATTTGATTCAACCGTTTTCTCACAAAGAAGAAGTACTACTTCTTGTTGAATCTCCTTAAACACAAGTTTTTTGAAGGTAACAATAGTGATTCTAGAAAAAAATCGGGATAGGAAAATTCTTGTTTCAGCAGCGTATTTCACTTGAAATAACTCTGCAGGAATAACCATTCCCAACTTTCCATCCTCGGTCAACATGCCTGCCGATAGGACGAGAAAGGGTACCCATATATTCGTTAATTTATTAGGCTTTAGTCCCATTTCCTCCATCATTTTGAAGGCGACAGTCCTATGTTCTTCAGGGAAATTTTGGTAACGGATGAATGGAGGATTACCTACTACTGTGTTATACTTTGTCCCTTTAGTTTTCCATACGAAACTAAAAAAATCGTCATTTACAATTGTCCTCGAATTTAATCCATATTTTAAGGCACGAGCTTTTGATTTATTTGCTTCCGGTTCAAGGAGTTCTATACCCTGTATTCGTCCAAAGAGTTGATCCTCATTCAGGCCTAGTTCTAAGAAGCGATTAATTGCCGCTTCTATAAAGTTTCCATCACCACAGCTAGGTTCAAGAACTTTGTCCTGCACGGTTGTTATCGCCCATTTACAAATGAAATTAGCAATGACTTGGGGAGTATAATAACCTCCGCGTAGTTTTCTCGAATCTTCAGCCTCTTTAATAATTATCGTCATTACGCTTCTTCTATCTCTGTAATTAGGTTAGGGTCATTTAAAACTTTGGTAATATCGTCATTGGTCACTCCATATAATTTGTTAACTTCTTCTATAAGCGCGTCTTGTAAATACGCATACTTTCTGTTTAGTACTTGCCGCCTATCTGGTTGGCTTGCATTTTGAATGCTTACGCGAGTTTCTATTAGCTGTTTCACAAATTCAACGATAGTTTGATGTATTACGACATCTGCTGGACTGTCAAAATCTATCGCTTTTATTGGTAAACTTTCTATGAATTGTTTTCCGTGCGAATAGTATTCGCCCCGGAATTCGCTTGCTCGGGATTTTATCCGGGCTTCCATAAGCGGATGAACAAGAATACCAAGTATATAAAGAGGGGAATATTCTCCTTTTGAGAATAGGGAATAATAGGGCCCGTTTCCGCCCCCGGTGAATTGCAAGTTAAGAGTATCGTAAATATAGGAAGGTTTAGTAGATAAGACTGGCCATATTAGCTTAGGTGCGTCATGAAAGCGAGTTAAGCTTTGTGACCTGCCAAATTGGTACCACTTTGGCTCGCGAGAACCGTTAATGCTGCGTTTAGATAAAGGAGTGCGATACCTGTTTAGATATTCCCAAGCAAGAGGGAAATAGTCTTTCATTTCGTCTTCGGAAAATGGTTCCGCTCCATCTACAATTTGGTATGGAAAAATCATTTGAGCATTTCCATCCACCGTATCAAATACAGAAAAACTTAAGTCGTAAAGGCAGGGTTTGCAGATACTTTTCTCAATTTCAACTTCGAGCCCCTCTTTAATGAATTTATAGGTATTTTCAGTTTCTCCAATAGGTTTAAAAATGTAAATACGGTCAGCACTGGTTTGAAGCCCTACCGCAATTTCCGCAATTTGTGATAATGGAACTGTTCCGCTCGCTTCCATTTGCGTAAACACTCGCTGACTTATATCAGAAAGAAAAATCCATGGCTGTTGACCGTATTCGGAGCGGTTATAACTTAGATACCGTGTGCTTAAATAAGACGCCTGCGATATTGTGTTAAGTCTTTTAAACATTATCTGTTCGGAAGGACTGCTACTCAATACTAGTACAGCAGTATAAGTGCTTCGGCCAGGAAACATTTGATTAACCCCGAAGTGAATTATTTTTGAAATATTGCTGTTTGATGTGATATAGTCTCTTAAAGACTTCCCTCCTTTAACTATAAAAAATTTATGCGGTACAATATAACCTACCGTACCGGGCGCCTTTACTAGGGAAACTGCTCGTTGAATAAATAAATAGTATTTATCAAAAGTGTCAGTTTGTGCGACAGTATAACCAGAAACAGGGTGCTGATAATATTTAATCTCTTCAGATAAATATCGTGTCATATTCTGGATACGGACATAAGGTGGATTGCCCAGTATTGCGTCAAATCCACCTGTATTTTTTAGAAATTGAAACTCATCCTGCCAGCTAAACGGCTTCACTTTGTAAAGGAGAACATCATTTGTGATAGCCTGACTATTATATTTAAAGTAATTATTATCAACCAATGAATTACCTGTTTTGATATTTCCATCTAGTTGAGGTAGGACCTTAAGCCGATGTTCGAAAGCAAATTCATTGACAGTTACCCCGTTTTCAAATTCTAGAAGTTTTAAGGATAGACTAAATTTGCTAACCTCTACTGCATAAGGGTTAATGTCAACCCCATATATGTTATTTAGTAGTATATTCTGCTTTGCTTTTAAAGAAAGGCGAAAGGAACCGTTTGAATCTTGAGAAATCAATTTAGGATCAAGATTGCCTTTTTTTACAAATGCAAGGGTAATAATTTCGACCAGATAGTCAAATAAGGCAATTAAAAACGTTCCTGATCCGCAACAAATGTCTGCAAATTTCATTATTGCAATTTGTTCTACTGTTTTACCCTGCGTGAGTGGGTCTAATGTTTGTTGAACAATTAATCTGACTAGGGCCTTTGGTGTTGGTACTACACCGCTACTAGCGGCTACCTCGGGCTCTTCAACAATTTCAATGCTACCTTCATTACCCAAGACTATTCGGCTCCCCAAATATCGCTCGTAGATTTGACTTAATATAGCGGGATCCACTACTGAAAAGTCATATGGACTTTCTGGGTAGTACAACTCTTTAAATATTATCAATAAGGCTTCTGGGTCTAGATCCAGGTTCAATGAAAAATTGTCATCTATAAAATCAAAAAGACCAGAGTTGTATTTCGCATCTGAGGCCTGAAAAATTCTTTTTAACTGTTCGTAGCTGGTAACTCCTTTTAAAGTCTCGTAGACTTCAATTTCGCGGTCCTCGCAGATTCGCAGGAACACAATCCGGTTTAATAGACGTTGAACAAGAAAATTAATGCTATCATTTGAAAAATGAGGATGCTTTTCAATGATATTAGACGCCAGATGAAGACGCCATCTTTCAATTTGATGAAGAAAATATTCGTCAAAAGTGCTCAAGTTAACTTGCGCCAATGAGAAATAAACTTCAATGGCCCCTTTTGACACGGATTCCAGCGATAACAACTCATATAATTCATCGAAGCGGCTTAAAAGCTCCTCATACGAGAACACGCGGTATCGTCCAACATGAGGTTGATCTCCAGACTCCGGCTTGTATCGACAGTCGTAAACTATCAATTTATTAAAATTCGTTAGAATTGAAATAGCAAGATTTGCGCTCCACCCATATCTTCGCGTCTGAAAACAGGATGGAATATGCTGTTCAATATCTATAGAAGCCTTTTTAGCTTCGACAAATAACTTTCTAATTCCTTCGGTCCGCAGTGTGTAATCTGGATTTTTCTTAGTTAGGACGGCATTCTCTTCCACTTCAATCGGCTCTTCCTGAATCACATCGCGCAAAAATTGAGTTTTTCCAGATTCATTATCGACATCCCAGCCAAATGATTTCAGTAAGTGATTAATAAAATCTATTCTTAACTGAGCTTCGCTATATCCAAGATGGGTAAATGATGCGTGGTTTCGAGCAAAAGCTTCAACCAAAAGACTAATTTGATACCGGCTCTCCTCTTTGCTCTGAGCGACAATATAAGCCATATTAATTTTGTTGGTGAGTCTTGTTATTAAGTTTTCTTCCCACCCACCTAATTGCTGCAACTGCTTGTATTTCCCCTTCAACAATATTTAATATTTTATCGGCTAACCATAAAGTAAGTAATTCATCTTGGCAGGTATTCAAAACAACGGCAAAGCAATTGATTTTTGTTTTTCTTGCTTTTCGCTCCCCGCTTTCAATTTTACTTAGCATGGGAGTGTCAATATCAAGTTGCCTTGCGACATCGCGTTGAGTGAGATTCTTACTTTCCCTCAGCTCTCTAACTCTTACACCAAAATAAGTTGCCATACTTGCCAAATTTTGGCAATCTTAAACTAATTATTTTAGCATTTAAAATAAAGTTATTCACAACCTAGTGATCAATATTTTTTATAGAGGTCCACTTGTTATACTTGACTGGCTAATTATTGAATGTGAAAATAATTTCCCCTACATCAAAATACTCATTAAGAATAAGAATATTTGTTGATTCTAATTTACGAGTAAGGAAAAGACTTTTGTTTCGTAGTTCAAGATGAGTATTATATTTAAGCTTCTAGCCATATTGCCATGCACCTGAAAAATATTCGAATAAGAAATTTTAGACGTCTCAGAGACGTACAGATTGAGCTTGAAGAAACAACCTCAATTTTTGTCGGTGCAAATAATAGTGGTAAGACCTCAGCTACGCATGTGTTTTACAACTTTCTTGAACGCCAAAAGTTTGCCCTTCATGACTTTAGCATGGAATGCTGGAAAACATTTGACGAGATAGGTGCAGGTAGTTTATTGCCGGATCAGCTGCCCATCATTGACTTAGACTTATGGTTTACTGTGGAAGAGGATGACCTTCACAAAGTCCTTGATTTGCTGCCAAGCTTAGACTGGGATAATACACCCCTTGGGGTTCGACTTGAATATGCACCTAGAAATAATGCGCAGCTTTTACAAAACTTCAAGGAAGCATATTCGGAAGCTAAAAAAGGTAAAAAGGGAACATACCATCCTTGGCCAAAATCCTTAACAGACTATTTATCCAAACGCCAAAGTACGGAGTATGAAGTAAAGTACTATGTTGTAGATTTTACTAAAGTTGATAGTGATTTCAGTCCCGTAGGAGATTATCGACCTACGGAATTAGGTGACGGTAAAGTTCGAAGCGGAAGTAAAATATTAAAAAATTTAATTAGGGTTGATTT
>Ga0068628_1000939_pt1 | contig 11440 bp, 19 predicted proteins | sample InSIn2gowninarea_FD_77431 | JGI IMG/M metagenome (GOLD analysis project Ga0068628, IMG submission 77431) | Clean room microbial communities from NASA Spacecraft Assembly Facility at Jet Propulsion Laboratory, Pasadena, California, USA -... ... | reverse complement strand
TATGTAACTAGTTCACAAAAAGATAAGAAAACATAGATCAGCGACTTGGAAATAAGCCTCTTCGAGGGGGAACCTCCTTTTACATCATTTAAATGAACAATTCTTAGATGTTTCAAGGAGAATGTTGCAGTACTTAAGATGTTCAATGCGTCAGATAGAGGACAGGGACATCGATCTGAAGAAAAAAAAAGGACGAAGGTTGGAAGCCTATAGAGTTTTGGACTTGTGGCAAATATCATCGTAGGAGAGACTATCTATAGAATCAGGGTGGTAGGCGTCAGATATACAGTGCACAGGAGGCGCACACTGTTGGGGACGTTGGTTAGGGTATTCCACGTATCTATGCAGTCATGGACAACATGCAGGAATAACACCAAACATCTATCATTGAGATGGATGGAAAGCTTTGTGATCAAGTTATTTCTATTTTGATTGACCTTAGATCTAATTATAGCTATGTTAGTCCTGACTTGATGGATAAGTGTGGTTTGAATAAGGAGTTTCATGAAAAGTCTTGGTTAGCGCAGTTGGCTATAGGTACAAAGAAATGAGTGCATCATTGGGTAAGAGCTTGCACATTTGACTTAAATGGTATGCCTACAACAACACATTTGAATGCATTACTGTTGGGTTTATACATTATGTTATTGGGCATGGATTGGTTGTATCTACATAGAACCAAGGTTGATTGCTATGATAAAGCTATTGAGTGTGTTGATGACAATGGAGAACCAAGAGTCTTACGGGGTAAGAAGAAAGCCACATCAGTTAGGATGGTGACAACTATGCAAGCAAAACATAACTGCAGGAAGGGGTGCAAGCTATTTGCAGTACACATTTCTAGTGATAAGGGTAAGGAGGTTGAGGATGTAGATGTATTGACAAAGTACTCATTTTTGTAGTAGTTTCAAGATGTATTTCTTGAGGTCATTACAGAGTTGCCACGTCACAAGGAGGTATACTTTTTTATTGAGTTAGTGCCAGGGGCAGCTCTAGCATCAAAAGCACCTTACAGGATGAGCACGCCTGAGTTGGTTGAGTTAAAATTGCTGCTGAAGGAAATGTTGGACAAGGGATACATTAGGCCAAGTGTATCACCTTGGGGCGCACTGGTCTTGTTTGTGAGGAAGAAATATGGTACCCTCAGATTATGCATTGATTACAAGCAGTTTAACAAAGTGACTACCAAGAACAGATTTCATTTGCCGAGGATTGATGACTTGTTAGATCAGCTGAAGGGAGCAATAGTGTTCTTGAAGATTGACTTGAGATCTGGATATCGTCAGGTACACATGAAAGAGGAGAACATTTACAAGACTATGTTCAAGACTAGGTATGGGCATTATGAGTTTGTTGTTGTTCCGTTTGACTTAACTAATACTCCAACTACATTCATGTGCTTGATGAATAATGTGTTGCATCCATATTTGGATAAGTTTTTTATTGTGTTCATTGATGATATATTAGTATATTCTAAAAATGAGGAAAAGAATGTCGAGCACTTAGAAATAGTATTTAAGTTGTTGAGGAGCATCAGTGATCCAAGTGGATATTGGTGGCCACCCTCCAAGTCCACTTGGACCCCCACCATTGTTTCTTTCAGCATTTCAGTTTCCTTAATTGTAGCATAGTTTACTATTTTTAGCAGTTTTTCGGGTCGTGAACTTTTGAAGCCATTTTGAGGCCCTAAATGACGTTTTTTGGGAAAACTGGGAGCAACATGGGTTGTCCTTGGATTGATGTTGCTCTTCCCAAAGTTGTAGTCCTCGGAGAGATCTTTCTAACGAGATATTGTGTGCGTCAAACAAAGATCGTATGCCAAAGTTATGACCTCGGGAAGTTGATGTATCAATTTACCCAAACGGGGCCCACATTTTGGCGTTTCATCTTCTAGGGTTAGGTTTTTGGATGTTTAGGGTTTTCCATTGTTTCTCAACAATAAATAGGCCTTTGAGCCTCATTGTAACACAGTTCAGAGGCATGTAGCCGCCACATCTCTCCTCAGAGGTAAGCTATCATCGCCCTAGCTAGTTTATTTCCATTTCTGTTTGTAAGCATATTTCAGTATTTTATAGTAATGAAATGAAGTATTACTTTTGCTACATCTCTATATGTATGGTTATATCTATAATTTGTTGTGTTCCTATTTAAAGTCGGATCAATCAGTTGTATGCTAAGATCAACGAGTGTAGTTTCTTTCAGATTGAGGTGCACTAATTGGGACATGTTGTCTCAAAGGAAGGCATTGCAGTAGATCCAAAGAAGATAAAGACCATCATGGAGTGGGTAGCTCCTAAGAGTGTGGAAGAGGTGAGATCTTTCATGGGTATGGCAGGATATTATAGGAGGTTCATCAGGAACTTCTCACATATTGCTTATCGCATTACATCATTGCAAAGGAAAGGTAAGAAGTTTGAATGGACAGATGAGTGTGAGGCTAGCTTCAAACAACTTAAGCAGTTGTTGATGCATGCACCTGTACTAAAGATTGCATATCTAGATAAGGAATTTGTGGTATGCACAAATGCTTGCAAGAGAGGTCTTGGTGGAGTCCTTATGTAGGACAGACAAGTGGTATGTTATGAGTCCTAGAAACTAAATGTGCACGAGCAAAACTACCCGACATATGATATTGAGTTAGCAACGATTATACATGCACTGAAGATGTGGATGCACTATCTTCTTGGTAGGTAGTTTGTGCTTATGAGTGATCATATTGGGTTGAGGTATTTGTTTAACCAACTGAATTTGAACGCCAAGCAGGATAGATGCTTGGCCACGATCAATGAGTTTGATTTCGAGATTAGGTACATTAAACGTAAAGAGAATAGGGTGGAAGATGCTCTCAGTAGAGGGCTATAGGTACATCACTTGGTAGCTATGAGCTCCTATGGGACAAATTTATAGGATAGTATCTTGCAGACAGGACAACAGGATGTCAGGTATATGGAGATTGTGCACAGGTTGCAGCAGGGTGATAGTACAGGTATGGGTGCAGGTACATGTACATGTATTAATATAGGTGGTAGTACAGGTACAGGTAGAAGTAGAGGTGCAAGTGCACAGGGCATGGACTATCATCTTACAATAGATGGATTGGTTAGGTTATGAGACAGGATATATGTACTAGATAACAATGAGCTCAAGAAAGTGATCTTGAGGGAGTTTCATGTGAAATCTTATTTAGGTCACCCAGGTTATCAAAAGACACTGACAATGGTGAAGCAATATTATTATTGTCTGAATCTGAAGAGGGCTGTAGCAGAGTTTGTGGTTAGATGATTTGATTGTCAACGAGTGAAGGCAGAGTGTAAAAATATAGGTGGACTACTACAACTGATTGCGATTCCAGATTGGAAATGGGAGGTCATTTCCATGGACTTCATCACAGGGTTGCCAAAGATAATGAAGCAACATGATTCCATCATGGTCATTGTGGACAGGTTAACAAAGGTTGCACACTTCATTCCGGTGAAGTCTACGTTCTCATCTAGTGATGTGGCACAGGTACTCATCAGAGATGTGGTTAGACTACATGGTGTTTTGAAGAAGATTGTGTTAGACAGGGATGCAAAGTTCACTTCCAAGTTTTGGAAGGAGTTATTTGCAGGTTTGGGCACAGAGTTGGCCTTTAACACAACCTATCATCCGCAGATAAATGGACAAATAGAGAGGTTCAACAGGATATTAAAGAATATGTTGAGGATGTATGTGATGCATTAGCAACGGAAGTGGAAAGAGTATCTCCCCTTAGTAGAGTTCACCTGTAACAACAATTATTAGGAGTCATCGAGGATGAGTCCTTTTGAGGCATTGCATGGGTGGATTTGTAACACTCCCATTAGTTGGAGTGATCCAGTTAGTAGAGTATTGATTAGACCAGATATGTTGGCAGACATGGAACGAGAGATGCAGGTGATCAAGAAGAATGTAAAGGCAACACAGGATAGGCAAAAGAGTTATGTTGACAGGAACAAGTTGTCTAAGGAGTTCCAAGTTGGGAAACAAGTGTACTTGTGCATCAAACCGAAGAAGAGATCCTTGCAGATTAGCTCATGTGCGAAGCTGGCACCACAGTTTTGTGGGCCCTTTAGTATCATTGAGAGGATTGGGCTAGTAGCCTATCGACTTGCGCTGCCTCTAACAGTGAAAGTCCACGATGTTTTTAATGTATCTTTGCTTAAGGATGCTGATCATGTAATTGACTGGTCTGTATTGTAGGTGGAACCAAATGGAGAATTCCAGCTGAAGCCTAAGTGTATATTGCAAAAAAGTGGTCATGCTCTAGAATCAAGCAGTCGAGCAAGTTAAAGTGCAAAGGAAGCACTTTGGGCCCGATGAAGCCACATGGGAGATGACGGATCTAATGCGGTCTATGTATCCTTCCTTGTTTGTTAGTTGAGGCAAAGTAACTTGATATGGTGGTTTTGTATTTGCTTATGGTGGTTTGATATTTGCTTTATGGTGGTTTGGTATTTGCTTCATGATGGCTTGGTATTTGCTTTATCTTGGTTGATATATTCTTTATGATGGTTTAATATATGCTATATGATGTTTCAATATATGCTTAGACATGGTGTTTAGTATATGTTTTGATATCTGCTTTGGTATATGATTTGGCATATGTTTTGGTATCTATATTTTAGTGATGTTGCTATATGTACACCCATGTATGAATGTAAATACCATAACGATCTATGTTATAAAGCTCCACTATGCGATATGGGTGTCATGTTATTATGCTGTATGTGGTTATGTTATCGCGATGTTATGATGTTATATGAGTTGGAACTTGGCAAGATGATCATTGTAAATACCGTAATGAGATGTGTTATAAAGCTCCATTATGCGGTATGTTGTCATGTTGTCACGATGTTTTTCTCTTGAGCAGATCTTTTGTTGCAAATACTACATCGAGCTGTGTTATCAAATTCCATGAGCAGTGTGTCTTCTTTCAACAAGTTGTTGAGGTATATGTGTGATTGAATACCGAGGACGCTGTCCCCCAAGGGGGAGGATTTTGTAATAGCCCTGGTGAAAATTCCATGTAATAAAAGTTAAAAACAATAACCACGGTCAATGGGACACTTATTCCAAGCTCAATGTTGGGCAAGACATCCTAGGAGGTGTTCATTTGGTTGTTTATGGCTAAGGAAATTGGCAAAGGCAATGGCTAAGGCATTAAAAGGAAAAAAGGCATTTTTGGCACATTTATTTATGAAAATAATGGAAATTAGGAGAAAAAGGAGGTGAAAGGTCACATGTTTCATGTGAGGAGGAAAATGAAGAAAATAGAGGCTTCATCCATAAGAAGGCTTATGAGGATCAATTGGTAACCTTTGGTCAGTTCAGTGTTGGAGCTCTCTCTCATTATTCTCTCTCTCTATCATACTCTTGGATACTTAGTTTTCTTGGAGCACTCTTGGAGGGTGTGGCATACTTGGATTCTTGGAGCAAGAAGGCAAAGGAAGAGCAGGAAAGTGCAAGAAGGCATTGACATCAGCAACTACATCAAATTTGCTTACAGGTACTGAGTTGCATATATGATTTCTTCACTAGTTTTGGCACGCATGGCATATGCATGTGGTTTCTTAGTTATGATATGTCATTGACATGGAGGATTGCCTAGATCGACAATGGATTGCCTAGCCTTTCCATTTCCTGGATAGGCATGGTGATTGTGGGTTGAGTTGTTAGTCCTAAAAGTCTGGTTGAACAAATGCTCTGGAAGCCCTGTAGTAGCTTGGGTTGAGTTACTAGTCCTGGAAGCCTTGGTAGGACAAATGCTCTGGAAGATCTTAGTGGGTTTAGTTACTAGTCTTGGAAGCCTTGGTTGGACAAATGCTCTGGAAGCCCTGTATAAGTTGTGGGTTGAGTTACTAGATTTGGAAGCCTTGGTTGGACAAACACTCTAGAGGCCCTCTAAGGCTTGGATGGAGACCAATTTGATGATGCTTTTATGATGTCTGACTTTGAGGTGGAATCATTGTTTGATGGGTTGAGGTGGACGACCTATGGAAGCCCTAGATGAGTTTTGATTGATGTGTTCTATGAGATCCCACATTCGTGATTGGAATACGACACGAGGGTGAATGGTTGAAATGAGATTTGGCTCAACCATTCTATGGTAGGCTAGAATGTGGTAGTCCCATCCGGTTGGTTTATTGCATTCATTAATGAGAAATTCATTCCCTTGATTTTCATGTGTAAAGGTACTGATGTATATATGGTTTTTGATGACTGATATGTTTATTGTATTTATGTTCCTATTATGTTGGCTATATGCACATTTTATGACAATAACTATGTATGGCTCTCAGCATGTTTTTACTTGTATATGAATGGATAATGTGTCTATGACCTAATAGATGAATATGAAACAAATGACATGAGGGAACAATGGTCCATAGTGATTCTCAGATAAATATGAGATCCCTACACTTAATTCTATTTTTTACACTTGTAGGTTACATGTGGATGATATTTTTGAAAAAATGCCTGTCATGGCTAGTAGGGGTCTGTTTAAGGTCTTGTTGAGTTTATTGCTTTTGCTTCATTGTTTCCCTGTACTTTTCTTGATTTCAAGCTGTCATTCCATTCTGGGCAGTGGCCTGGGCTCTGTGCTTGAAAAAGTGTCTTAAATATCAGGGTCGCTGACAGGCAGTCCTGTGAGAGTGAATTTAGGTTGCTGGTCGCTTTCTTTCCCATACCATGAGAGCGACTATGGCCTAAGAGACCTAAAACAACAGTGGGACCCAGGGATAGGCTGTCTGAGGGGATGACTTGTCTCCTGATGGTTTTGTTGATGATGTTGGATGACTGTGTGTGATGTTCTGTCAATTCCACTTCCTTGAGGTCACATAGGGTTGAATCTTATCATAGTAGCCTCTCGTCTCTTGTGTACCCCAGTTGGCATGGTTACTTTGGGTAGGCCTGAGAGGAGGGCATTACATCAATAAGCAAAGACTATCATAATTCAGATGTCCAAATCTTGCATGCCATACAAGACTCGATGACAATGTACCTTCATTATACTAAGAATTGTATGCATAGAAGACATTCCTTGTAGGTTCACGAGTCTTTCTCCATCTATTCCAGTCTTGAAAACTATGTTTTCTAATGCTTTTGTCACCTCAAATTTTCCATCAACCATGTGAATGGAGTGTTCTTACTGGGAAACGTGAACAAGGGACAAGATGATTCTCAGCAACTCTGGGAGGTAGAGAACATTATGCATGACAAATCCAGGGAGTCTAGGAAGCTTTATTCTAATGGTGCCAAGACTGGATGGCTTGAGTTTTGACTTTTCTACAAATTATACAACTCCATCTACATTATCATTGATGTCTTCAAAAAAATCTTTCCAAAAGGTCATGTGACATGTTGCACCTTTATCAAGTAGGCATGCATATTTCCAAGAAGCAAATGGAGTATGAAACATATATTCAGTTACTCCAATATTGCAATGTGCCACAATATAATGAGCATATTAATGTGTTTTACCTTTCCATGGATCTGACATTTACCTTTCTTTTCATTTTGTTCTTACTGGATTTTGTCCCAAGAGAACTTGCATGTGGATGCATCATGCCCATTTATGTTGCAGCGAATATAATGGAGATCAAATTTTCCTCCTTGATGACATTTACCCGCCGTGCCTCTCTTATTCTTGTTTCCATGTCCTCTTCTACCCCTCTTCCTCTAGAAGAATCTTGTGTCTGACTCCTCCATTTTTGTGCAAGGCACACAACTTCTTCAGAGACTAAGCAATTGTTTTCCTCTTCCCAAAATATTTATCTTTTTTTGCAAACTTCTTCACAAGGGTGTCAAAATTAATATTCTTAAGTTGGGAACTAGCTTGTAAGGATTCAAGATAGTGAGAATATGTGGGATATAGAGCCTTGACGAAATTTGTGAGAGGAATGTCCATTTTAACTCTAGTGGCTTCTACATCATGCATAATAGTTCTAATTTATGAAGTTAGGACTAGGGGATCATCATCCTTTAACTCCAGGTTGAAAAGTTTGATCATTAACTAGACTACCTCGAGCTCTGAGTGTGAGTCACATAAATATTTCAACTTATTTAATGCATCAAAAGAAATGGTAATTGGAATTATATGACAACTCACCTCTTCATTTACAAAATCTACAACCAAGGCATTGGACTTGTTGTTCTTGTTCACCCATATGATGAGATCTTTATCTGATGTGGGCTTGGTAGGTTGATTGTCACCTTCTCCTTCACATACACCTTTCCATAAGTCATTAAAGATAAGTGCGTGTCTGATCTTTCTTGACAATTTATGGTAGTCTCTTTCCCAATAAGCACAACACCAACATTTGAGATAAGAGAATGCATCTTCAATATTAGCTTAGAGAAATTTAGAAATTTAGGCTACTGCAATAAAAATTTCTATTGAAGATCTCTAAGACATCTCTTTGTTCACTAAAAAATTGCAGCAATGTGATTTTCACTACGTCAAGCACCACTCTCAATCTAATTTATATACATGTCAATCTTGTTAAAAATAAGCTCCTCAAAAATTTAAATGAGATTCAATAACAAATATTTTTTTCACAACCATAATTCAACTTTTATGCATAATAGAAATGCATAATGCAACTTACATATATACTTGGAGCAGTTTGCAGCATAGTAACCCACACAATTATATCTTTCCAAAATCTAAGTGTTTACAACATACATAAAAATTTCTTTCACAGGTTGAACTGACCTGTGCCAAATATAATATAAGAGCAGAGCTCTCGAGTGGTCCTACACACACAACCTTCAATTTAGAATTGTCCACAACTCTTGGCCAACAACTAGCACCATGCCATGATTGTTCAACTCATTGCAACACTAATTTTAATTAGAGATACGACTTGTACTAGCTGTGATTGTTCAAATTGTCACAATAATTGTTCTGCTTTACAGTTGCACTACACAACACCACGTGCCATAGTTCTAGTAACTCACACACCATTGGGAAGTCACCAAAAAAGATTGCAACAAATGCTTTATGGTGGTCTAAGTCACAAATGAGCAATGCGTTTGTCGAAAATGTCCCAAGTTCATGCGGAAATTAGGGATAGGGTTTTATGACCTAACTTTTATCATGTGGTGACTGGTGCAATGAGGGAAGGAGGTTGCTAAGAGATATTACTAAGAGAGGTTATTCCATTGTGAAAACACTATGAAATTATTACGAATTGTCAGGCTAGACTATTAATATATGAGCATGGACTTAACCATATGACAGGTAACATGTTGAAAATAACAACCATAAATGCTAAATATAGAAGTGCTAAAAATAACACTGCCATAAATAGCATTTCAGGATACCTTCCTATTTTAGTTAGTCCCTGAACTAAAATAGAGAAGTAAAATTCAAATTTGTGCTTAGCAGCTGTTTGATTGATAATTAATTAATTCATCTTGAGTTAATTAGTTGGAGAAAATCAAACATGAAGTCTATGTGAGGACGTGCAACAATTATCCCATTGATTGAGGAATTTATCCCTTAGTTAAAAAGATAAGTATGAGTTGTAATTTGAGTTGTAATTAGTTAGCTCATTTAACTGAGTTAAGCCCAGTTAGATTAGTTCAAATAGTTTGTTGAACTAATTGTGAGTTCAGTGAGTTAATGCATGCATGCATGTAACTGCTGCACTTCAGATAACTGAATATTCTCTCGTAAATAACTCATGCATGTCAGTTCAGACAGAGACCCAATTGAGATCAGATGATGGGACAGTGTACTATCAGTTATAGGAATATTGTGTGTAGAGGGAATTCATTCCTTGGAGATTGCGCAGTTACTTTTGGGTTTGGTGAGTGTGTGATGAGGCCAATTCACACAGGTGGTAGCATTGGACCCCAAGGAAAATTGCGCAAGGAAATAGGAGGCTTGGAGGGCTAAGGGAAGGAATATCTTGTGTCTATTCAGTCTGTGAGTTGTATTGTTGGATTGTAATGAGAACATGATAGCTTGTGAGCTGATTCTTTGTGTAATTTGAACATATTTCCACTTGTATGATAATACAGAGATTAGGGTTCTTAGCTGAGAATTTCCCAAGAGTATTCTTCCGTGTTCTTGTTTGATTGATTTCTCATTCTCAATTATATGTGTTCTATTTGATCTTGCTCAAATTTGATTAAGCTTCCGTAAGTTTGTTGTAGAAGTAGATCTTGTATTTTGCTTTAGTATATTACATAATCTGTTGATCTACATTGGGAATTTCTACATCGTATCAGAGCAAAGGTGATCAAAGCGAAGAACAATATACAAGAAGGGAGAAGTTTGAAGTTTTAGGTTCCTAAATATAGAAATCGAGTTCTTATCACATCTAAATTTCACCAATGGCATTCAACGGTTTAAGACTTGAGTATGCCCTTGATGGCAGCTTGAATTATATAGCCTGGAAGGATCACATGGAAGCAATATTAAAGGATAATGGTCTAAAGGACTTCATTGATCAAGAAGTTCCCAATCTGGTAGTGGCTAATGCTATAGAGTTGGTGGAATGGAAGAAATGTGTGGCTAGATCAAGGAGAATCCTTCTAGAGGGAGTTCAAGACCACATAGTCTCGAGTCTCCATGGGAAGGAGACACTGTTTTTGATGTGGAAAACATTGAAAGATCTATATAAAACAACAACGATTAGAGGAAGCTGGTGCTGAAAGACAACCTTCAGAAAATCAAGTGTGAAAAGGGCGACATGATCTCTACATATCTGAACGAGCTCACCACCCGCAGGGTTGAGCTTGGAAGTGGAGGGATCACGATAGCCGATGATGACATGGTGAGTCTTGTGCTCCTCGGTCTTCCTAAGAGCTGGCATAGCTACGAAGACTCAGTCAATGGAAGAGAAAAATTTCCAGATTGGGAATGACTTTGGTTAGATCTGATGCAGGAGGAAATAAGAAGAAGCACCAGAGATGGATCCTCATCAAAGCAAGATGATGAGGAAAATCTAGTCTTAGAAAGTAAAGCAAGGAAAGGGAAAGGGAAGGCGTCCCATTCCAAATCCAGTTCTTCCCATGGTGGGAAGAAGTTTGACAAATCAAAAGTGCGATGCTTTCATTGTCATGAAGTGGGCCATTATGCTACGAATTGTCCACAGAAGAAATCCAAGAAGGGATCCTCGAAGGGATCTAATGGTGAGGCATTGGCCTCATAGTTTGAGTTGGATTTCTCTCTTATCGCATGCATGGTTTCATCCATGGTGGGATGTGTTTGGTACCTAGATAGTGGAGCCTCTTTCCACATGTCCAACGACAAGAATCTTTTCAGTACCCTCGAGGAGAAGGATCTCCAGATGCGGATCGAGATGGGCGATGATGGAAAGTACCATGTTTCAGGTGAAGGTACGGTTGTGTTTCAAAGGGAGCATGGAGCTCCTCTCACCCTAACTGATGTAAAGTATGTACCAGG